>Ga0302157_10000236_pt1 | contig 72977 bp, 57 predicted proteins | sample I_Bog_N3_3_FD_193502 | JGI IMG/M metagenome (GOLD analysis project Ga0302157, IMG submission 193502) | Peat permafrost microbial communities from Stordalen Mire near Abisko, Sweden - I_Bog_N3_3 | ecosystem: Environmental > Terrestrial > Soil > Wetlands > Peat | place: Sweden: Abisko, Stordalen... | reverse complement strand
GAACTGGGCAACAACCAGGTGATCATCGTGCGTGGGCGCGATGGTGAAATCCGCGCGTTCTACAATTCGTGCCGCCATCGCGGTGCCCGGATCTGCGAGGCGGCAAGCGGCAATTCTCCGCGCCTGGTCTGCCCCTATCACTTCTGGACTTACGGGCTCGACGGCAAGCTGCTGGCGGCACGCAACATGCCCGACGAATTCGAAAAGGCCGATCACGGGCTGGTTTCGGTGGCGCTGGAAAACGTTGCCGGATTGCTGTTCGTGTGCCTGTCGGACAACCCGCCGCCGTTTGGCCGGGCCAAGGCTGACATTGCCGAACAGGTCAGCCTCTATAATCTCGACACGCTGAAAGTCGCGGTTCAGGATTCCCTGATCGAACCGGCCAACTGGAAGCTGGTCATGGAAAACAATCGCGAGTGCTACCACTGCGACCAGAACCATCCCGAACTGCTGAAATCGCTGTCGACCTACGGGTTCGGCAAGGGCCTGCCCGAAGATGGCGCGGAAGATGTGGTCGACGATGCCGCGTTCGATGCCATGCTCGAGGCGCAGCGCCAGCATTGGCGGGATCTGGGGATCTATCACGACCTGATCGAGTTCCCCGAGGAAAATGGCCGGACCGGCTGGCACCGCGTCGCCCGATTGCCGCTGGCGCATGGCGCGGTGTCGCAGACGCTCGACGGTAAACCGGCGTGCCGCATCCCGATCTGGGCGCATGGGCTTGACGAACCGAGCAGCCTGTCAGTGTGGACCCAGCCCAATAGCTGGCACCATTTCTGCAACGACCATGTCGTGACGTTTTCGCTGACCCCGCTTGGCCCAGACAAGACGCTGTTGCGCACGACCTGGCTGGTCCACGAGGACGCGGTCGAAGGCGTCGATTACGATCCCGAAAACCTGGCCGCCGTGTGGCGCGCGACCAATGCGCAAGACAGCTATCTGGCGGCGCTGAACCACAAGGGTATCATGACCGACGGCTATCGCCAGGGGCTGTATTCGGTCGAGGAAAAGCTCGTCGATGCGTTCAAGACGTTTTACGTCGAAGCCAGCGAACGCGCCATCGAAGCGGCCTGAGAAATGGACTGGATCATTCTGTAATGAAGCGCTTTTCCGGACTTAACCTCATCGCCGAGGCGATGAACGGGCACAAGGGCTGGCCCGAGCACTGGCCCGAAAAGGCGCCAAAGCCCGCCTATGATGTGATCATCATCGGCGGCGGCGGCCATGGTCTTGGCGCGGCCTATTATCTGGCCGCCAAATACGGCATCACGAATGTCGCGGTGATCGAAAAGGGCTGGATCGGCGGCGGCAACGGCGGGCGCAACACCACGATCATCCGCTCCAACTATCTCTATGACGAAAGCGCGCATCTTTACGACCATGCGGTGAAGATGTGGGACGGATTGAGCCAGGAGCTCAATTACAACGTCATGTATTCCAAGCGCGGCGTGCTGATGCTGGCGCACAATGTCCATGATATTCAAAGCTTCAAGCGGCACATTCATGCCAACCGGCTCAACGGCGTCGACAACGAATGGCTGACCCCCGAAGAATGCAAGGCTTATTGCCCGCCGCTCGACATTTCGCCCAATGCGCGCCATCCGGTGCTCGGCGGCGCGCTGCAACGGCGCGGCGGCACGGCGCGGCATGATACGGTGATCTGGGGCTATGCGCGCGGCGCCGTCGCGCGCGGGGTCGACATCATCCAGAATTGCGCGGTCACCGGCATCCGTCGCGGCCCTGACGGGGCTGTGCTGGGTGTCGATACCGAAAAGGGCTTCATCGGCGCGAAGAAGATCGGGGTATCTGCTGCGGGTAATACTTCGGTGGTGATGGACATGGCGGGGCTGCGTTTCCCGCTCGAAAGCTATCCCTTGCAGGCGCTGGTGTCCGAGCCGGTCAAGCCGATCTTCCCTTGCGTCGTGATGTCGAACACGGTGCATGCCTATATCAGCCAGTCCGACAAGGGCGAGCTGGTGATCGGCGCCGGGACCGACCAGTATGTCAGCTATTCGCAACGCGGCGCGCTGCACATCATCGAGCATACGCTGGCCGCGATCTGCGAGATTTTCCCGATCTTTACGCGAATGCGCATGTTGCGCTCGTGGGGCGGGATCGTCGATGTCACGCCCGACCGTTCGCCTATCCTGGGCAAGACTCCGGTTCCGGGGCTCTATGTCAATTGCGGCTGGGGCACCGGCGGCTTCAAGGCGACGCCCGGCGCTGCCGATCTGCTGGCCTATACGATCGCGCATGACGCGCCCAATGCCATCAACGCAGCCTTCAATCTCGATCGGTTCCGCACGGGCCGGTTTATCGACGAGGCTGCTGCCGCAGCCGTTGCGCACTGAAATTGCGAGATCCGCGATGATTTTGATCCATTGCCCTTATTGCGAGGAAGATCGCCCCGAGGTGGAATTCACCTATGGCGGCGAGGCGCATATTGCGCGCCCGCTCGATCCTTCGGCGCTGACCGACAGCGAGTGGGAGGGCTATCTCTATATCCGCAGCAACACGCGCGGGCTTCATGCCGAGCGTTGGCGTCATGCGCATGGTTGTGCCCGTTTTTTCAATGCAGTACGCGACACTGTTAGCGATCGGTTTGAAGTGACGTACAAGACCGGCGAAGCGCGTCCTGCCAGGATCACCCAGACCGGTGGCGCGGCATGAGCGGGTATCGTCTTTCCAGCGGCGGGCGGGTCGATCGCAGCCGTCCGTTGCGCTTCAGTTTCGACGGCGCGGGTTATCAGGGCTTTGCCGGCGATACGCTGGCTTCGGCACTGGTCGCATCGGGCGTCACGCTGTTTGGCCGCTCGTTCAAGTATCACCGCCCGCGCGGTTTGCTGGCGACGGGCGTCGAAGAGCCCAATGCGCTGGTCAGCGTCGATCGCGGCCCGGCACGGGTCACGCCCAATGTCCGCGCCCCGCAAGTCTCGCTGCACGAAGGGCTTGTCGCCGAGAGTCAGAACCGCTGGCCCTCGCTGAAATTCGACGTCGTCTCGATCAACGACAGGTTCAGTGCGCTGTTTCCGGCGGGGTTCTACAACAAGACCTTCATGTGGCCGCGATCGGCTTGGGAAAAGCTCTACGAGCCGGTGATCCGCCGTCTCGCCGGGCTTGGCGACAGCCCGGTCACGCGCGATCCCGATCATTATGACGCGACCTATGCGCATTGCGAAGTGCTGGTCGTCGGCGGCGGCATCGCCGGGATCGAAGCCGCGCTGGACGCAGCCAGGACGGGCAGTCGCGTCATCCTGATCGACGAACAGGATGAACTGGGCGGCGCCGCGCTGGCCGATCCGGCGCTGTGGTCCACGCTCGACGCGCTCAAGGCGCAGCTGTTTGCGGCAGACAATATCACCGTGCTGACGCGCACGACGGCGTTCGGATACTACCACCAGAACTTCGTCGGCGCCTCGCAACAGTTGACCGATCATCTCGCCCCATCCGAGGCGCAGGGGCCGCGCGAAAAGCTGTGGCGCATCCGCGCGGGCGAAGTCGTGCTGGCGCAAGGCGCGATTGAGCGTCCGCTGGTGTTCAACGGCAACGACGTGCCGGGCGTGATGCTGGCGAGCGCCGGGCGCACGCTGGCGCTGCGCTATGGTGTGGCGGTCGGGCGCGCGGTGGTGATCATGGCCGCGCATGACAGTGGCTGGCGCGATGCGCTCGCGCTGATCGAGGCGGGGGTTCACGTTGCCGCGATCGTCGACATTCGGACTGTCGTTTCCGCCGATCTGGCCGATGCGGCGCGCGCGGCGGGGATTGCGCTTCATCTCGGCAGCGCGATCACGGCGGTTGCCGGGCGCCATGCGGTCAAGGGCGTGACGGTCGCGGAGGGCGGAACGGGCCCGGCGCACAAGATTGCCTGCGATGCGGTGTTGATGGCGGGCGGTTGGACGCCCAGCGTTCACTTGTGGAGCCAGGCCAAGGGCGGCCTGGTCTGGAACGAAGCCTGGGGCACTTATCTGCCGGGCAAGCCGCAGGAAAAGTGCCGCGTGGTCGGCGCCGGGGCGGGGGCCTGGCATTTCGGCTCGGGCGCGATCACTTCGGTCCTGCCCAACAGCCTGCCGGTTTCCAAGCAAAAGGCTTTCGTCGATTTCCAGAACGATGTGAAAGCGCGCGACATTCAGCTCGCAGTGCAGGAAGGCTTTCGCTCGATCGAGCACATCAAGCGCTATACCACCAACGGCATGGCGACTGATCAGGGTAAAACGAGCAATCTCAATGCCTTGCAGATCGCTTCGGGCGTGCTCGGGCGGCCGGTGACCGAAATCGGGCTGACCACGTTCCGCCCGCCTTATACGCCGCAGACGTTTGGCGCGCTGATGGGGCATCACAAGGATGCGCTGTTTCAGCCGGTGCGCAAATCGGTGATCGATGACTGGGCAACCGCGCAGGACGCCGTGTTTGAAAACGTCGCGAACTGGCGGCGCGCGCGCTATTTCCCCAAAGGCGGCGAAGACATGGACGCCGCGGTTGCGCGCGAATGCCGCGCGGTGCGGCAGTCGGTCGGCATCTTTGACGCCTCGACGCTCGGCAAGATCGAAGTGGTCGGTCCCGATGCCGCCGAATTTCTCAACCGCATGTACACCAACCCGTGGAAGGCGTTGCAACCGGGGCGCTGCCGCTATGGCCTGCTGCTGCGCGAAGACGGGTTCATTACCGACGATGGCGTGTCGGCGCGGATGGCGGACGATCGGTTTCATCTGACCACGACCACAGGCGGCGCGCCGCGTGTGCTGGGGATGATGGAGGATTATCTTCAGACCGAATGGAGCGATCTTGACGTCTGGCTGACCTCGACCACCGAACAATGGGCGGTGATCGCGCTGCAGGGCCCGCGCGCGCGCGACGTGATCGCGTCGCTGGTCGGCGGGATCGATCTGAGCCCCGAAGCGTTTCCGCACATGGCGGTGCGCGAAGGGACCATTGCCGGGGTGCCGACGCGGCTGTTCCGGGTCAGCTTTACCGGCGAACTGGGCTTTGAAATCAATGTCCCCGCCAGCGAAGGTCGCAAAGTGTGGGAAGCGATCTTCGATGCCGGTCAGCCTTATGGCATCACGCCCTACGGCACCGAAACGATGCACGTGCTGCGCGCCGAAAAGGGGTTCATCATCGTCGGGCAGGATACCGACGGCACGATGACGCCGGGCGACATGGGTCTCGACTGGGCGGTGGGCAAGAAAAAGCCCGATTTCGTGGGCAAGCGCTCGCTGGCGCGCCCCGAAATGACTCGCAAGGGGCGCAAGCAGTTCATCGGCCTTCTGACCGAAGATCCGCAGGAATTGCTGGAAGAAGGCGCGCAAGTGGTCACCAACCCCGATGCGCCGATCCCGGTGCCGATGATCGGCCATGTCACTTCGTCCTATCACAGCGCCACGCTGGGCCGGACGATCGCGCTGGCGGTGATCGCCGACGGACGCGCGCGGATCGGTGAAACGATTTTCGTGCCCATGGCCGACAAAGTCATCCGCGCCAAGGTCACCGCGCCCATGTTTTATGATCCCGAAGGGAGCCGCCTCAATGATTGAGATCGCCCCGCTGGCCATCGGCGCCACCGATCTTGCCACCGGCGCTGCGCCGCACACGGGTGCGGTCAATGGCCTGTCGGTCAGCCTGTCGCCTGCCGAACCGCGCGTGCGCCTGTCGCTCCGCGCCAAGGACAGCGGCGTGTTGTCGGCGGCGCTGGGCCGCGCCTTGCCTGAACGCATCGGTACGCAGCTTGACGGTATCGCCCGCCTCGGCCCCGACGAATGGCACGCGCTTCTGCCCGAAGACACTCCGGTGCCTGCCGTATCGGGACAACCGCTCAGCGTGGTCGATGTCACGGCGCGCTCGGTCGGCTTTACCGTCGAAGGCCCCGGCGCCGTCGCCGCACTGATACGCGGCTGCCCGCTCGACCTTGCGAATTTCGCTCCGGGTCGTGCGACGCGCACGGTGTTCGAAACTGTCGAAATTCAGCTCTGGGCCTTGGCCCCCGACCGCTTCCACGTCGAAGTCTGGCGCAGCTTCGCGCCCTGGCTGTGGCATTCGATCGCCGACGGCATCGTCTGATCAAACCGGTTCACCCTGACTGGCCCGCACATCCCTCGGGATTTGCGGGCCATTTTTTGTCTTATTCGGCAAGCCATTCGATACCCAGCCATTGAGCGACAGCGTCTTCGGCATCCGGCGACAAGGTCAGCCCGATGGCAGAAGCCCGGTCCAGCACTGCCCCGAGGAAGGCGCGGCCAATATCGTCCGGTTCGGGGGCTACGTTCGCATCCAGCCGGGCTCCGCCGAATTGTGCCACGCGCATGATGTAGCCGACCGCGTTGCGCGCGGTCTGCACGCCCTCGTCGGCGAGCGTGTCGCGGCACCAGCGCGTCGCTTCCGTCAGATTGAATTCGTGATTTTTCGCATAGCGCGAAAGAACATCAAAGACTTTTGGCCAATCGGCCTGTTCGATCCGGGGCAGATCCAGCTCGCGTGAAAGCAGGGCCACAGGCGGCGGAAACTCGCTGCCATTGTTCGATCTTTCCGCAGTTGGCGGCTCGTGCCTTTCGCTATCCCACATGTGATGCTGCGAAAACCGGACGTTTGGCAGATCCAATGCCGAGACGGCGGCGGAAAAACTGGCTGTGCCGAACCAGCCGGACTGTTTTGCGCCGGGGCAGGTGCGTGCTGCCTCGAAGGCCAGCGCGGCGAGATTCAAGGCCGTACCGGCTTGTGCGTATCGCTTGCGGATGAGCTCGGCAAATTGGGCTTTGCTGTCCGAAAGGTTTACGGGGCCATCGATCGCGTCGCGCTGTTCGTCGCCGTCGGATGCAGCATTGGCATCGGCGGCGAGCAAGTCCATCATCCCATCGAAATCGACAACGCGGTCGGCGATCGCGGTATAGGCGGATGAGAGGTAGCCCGGCGAGATGATGGTAATGCGGCGGTCTTCGGCGCGCAGGCGCTGAAGCAGGGGGGTAAAGTCGGAATCGCCCGACGCCAGCACAAACTCGTCGAAGTGCGTGCGATGGCCGAGAAGATCGAGCGCATCGACCACCATGCGTATATCGGCTGCGTTCTTGCCGCCGCGCGACACCACAGGGCAATCGATCACCTCGAACCCGGCGCGCACCAGGCTTGGCCGAAAACGGGAAAAATAGAGCCGGTCGTTGGCTTCACCGGGCGTGGGCGCATATCCGGCCGGATTGAGATAGCATCGCGCCACAAGCCATCGACGCGGCTCGCCGGTGAGGCTGGAATTGGCAAGAATCTGCAGCCAGTCGGCCGGCTCGGATGCGAACCGGAGCGCCGCGTTGCGGTCCAAACCCCAAAGTGTCGTGAAAACATTGTCGAAATCGACAAAAATGGCGCATCTGGCCGGCATGGAAATATCCCAAATATAAAAGGAAACGCACGACCATTCGTGCGATATCCTGAAAGGCGCTGGCCAAAAAATTCGTAGCATGAGGCTATGAAATGCAAGGCTGGCTGGCGTCTCCTGATAATATACACAAGCGAACGGGGCGATCCAGGGGTAATCCGCCAGTACGAGGTGGTTACTTCATCAAGTCCTCCACCCAGGGTAGTTGCTGATAGAGCGGGACGAGGCAATCGACCATCATGACTTCGCGGGCCATCTGGGCAGTCTGTTCGGCGAGGTTGCCCAGTTCCGCGCTGCGGCCGACGACTTGCACGCGGCGGGAAAAACGGGCGCGGGGCAGGGTTTCGATGCGGAGTTGATCGACCAGCGATGGCATCGCGGCGAGGCACAGGACCGAGGTGATGCTCCAGCCGATACCGAGCGCGACCGAGGTCAATTGCTGATGGATGATGTCGACTTCGACCACATTGGGCATGCGCAGTTTCATCCGCGTGAGCTGGCTTTCGATGCGCTGGCCCATGCCGTGGTCGAGCGAATAGCGGATGAAGGGCAGGCGGCTTGCGGCCTCGGTCGGGTCGCCGCTGCCGCTGTAATCGCGGGGAAAAATCAGAACGAAGGGATCGTCCATGACATCGTGATGTTCGATGCCGGGGTGTTTTTCGAGCGTGTTGCTGCCGGTCACCAGCATGTCGACGCGGCGCGCGAGGAAATCCTGTTGCTGGAGCAGCGAAATGCCCGAGCGGATGCGCCAGCGCCCGACGCGCATGCCAAAGCGGTGGAGCAGCGGCGCGGTCAGCAGCGTGGCAAAGGTTTCGGACATGGCGATGGTGATCTGGTCGACCGGCAGGTTGGCGCCTTCACGCACTTCGTCGATCACCGTGCGCGCCGTGGTCAGCAGGCGCCGCGCGCGTTCGTAAAGTGCACGCCCCGCAGGCGTCAGGCCCAAAGGGCGCAGCGAACGGTCGAACAGCGGCGTGCCGATTCCCGCTTCGAGCCGGGTAATCGTTTGCGACACCGCCGACTGGGTAATGCGCAATTGCGTGGCGCTGGCGGTCATGCCGCCCAGTTCGACAGTGACCACGAAAACTTCCAGCGCGTGGAGGTCGAATTCCGATGGCAAGCGCAGCATTGATGTCCCCTCGATCATGCTCCCTTAAGCTATGTATCATTCCTCCTTATCTGATGCCAAGGCAATTCCCGTTGTGCGCGCGCCGCAATAGACAGTGTGTGCAACAAGGGTGGTCGCGCCCTTCGAGGAGCATCGTTGGACATGACGCAAAGAGCTGATTTCACTCGGCCGGATTTCGTGTTGCTGGTTTCGTGTCAGGACCGCAAGGGGCTGGTCGCGGCCATTGCCGGGTCGATCGCCGCGCAGGATTGCAACATCGCCCACAGCGCGCAATTCGATGACGCGCATAACGGGCGCTTTTTCATGCGCGTTGCGTTCAAGGGGCCCGAGGGGCTGACCCGCGAAAAGTTCAGCGAGGCGTTCCTGTCGGTCGCCGCTGCCTACAATCTCGATTGGAGCGTCCACGATCTGCGCGTGAAACAGCGCGCGATGATCATGGTCAGCAAAGGCGGGCACTGTCTCAACGACTTGCTCTATCGCACCGCGACGCGTTACCTGCCGATGGAGGTGACCAGCGTGGTGTCGAACCACACGACCTGGCAGCGCCGCGTGGAACATGAAGGCATTCCCTTTTTCCACTTGCCGATCACGCCGGAAAACAAGGAGGAGCAGGAAGCGAAACTGCTCGCGATGATCGAGGAACAGCGCGTCGACCTGATCATTCTGGCTCGCTACATGCAGGTCTTGTCCGACGCGACCTGTCGCAAGCTCGAAGGCCGGGTGATCAATATCCACCATTCGTCGCTGCCCGCGTTCAAAGGCGCCAAGCCGTACCATCGCGCATGGGAGCGCGGGGTCAAACTGATGGGCGCAACGGGGCATTACGTGACGGCAGACCTCGACGAAGGGCCGATCATCGCGCAAGATGTATCGATGGTTGACCATGCCGACACGATCGACGACCTGATTGCCCAGGGTCAGGAAACCGAAAGCCGCGTCCTGACCCGCGCGGTCAAGGCGCATTGCGAACACCGCGTCATGCTCAACGGCAACCGTACGGTGGTGTTCAAATGAGCGTTTCAGCGAGTGAGGGCAAGCTCTACGCCGATCTCGAATCGCTTGGCATCGCCTGGACCGCGCTGGAACACGAGGCGGTATTTACCGTCGAGGAAAGCGAGGCGATCCATGCCGCGCTGCCCGGTGCGCATACCAAGAACCTGTTTCTCAAGGACAGCGGCGGCGCTTTTTTCCTCGTCACGGTCGATCATGCCGTGCGCGTCGATCTGAAAGCGCTGGCCCCGGTGATCGGCGCCAAAAAGCTGAGCTTTGGCAAGGCGGAGGATATGGAGGCGCTGTTGGGGGTGACACCCGGCGCAGTCACGCCGCTTGCCGCGATGAATGATACGGATGGCAAAGTGCGCGTGGTGCTCGACGAGCGGCTCGCTGGTGCGGACATGGTCAACGTGCATCCCTTGCGCAATACCGCGACGATCGGCCTGACCGGCGCGGATCTCATGCGTGCCCTGGCGCACTGGGGGCATCCGCCGCAGATCGCCGTGATCCCCGAACGCGCCTGAAAGGCAAGCCATGATCGCTGGTGTTTTTGACCTCTTCAAGATCGGCATCGGCCCTTCCAGTTCGCATACCGTCGGGCCGATGGTCGCGGCACGGCGCTTTGGCGAACGGCTGCGCGAAAACGGGCTGCTGGACAAAGTCGCGCATGTGGAAGTGTCGCTTTATGGCTCGCTGGCGCTGACCGGCAAAGGCCACGCCACCGACAGCGCGATTATCCTGGGGCTGGCGGGTGAAATTCCGGCGCTGGTCGATCCCGACCGCGTGCCGATGATCGTGGCGCAAGTCCATGAAACCGGGCGGCTCGCCTTGATGGGCGAATACGATGTGGCCTTTGCCCCGGCGCGCGATCTTCATTTCTATCAGCGGGAGCGCAAACCGTTTCACAGCAACGCCATGGCGATCGTTGCGCACGATGCGGATGGTGCGGTGCTGGATGATCGGATGTATTATTCGATCGGCGGCGGCTTTGTTCTCGATGAAGACGAAGCGCTCGGCAACATGCGCGACGGCGATCTGGGCCCGGATTTGCCGCACGATTTCGTCTCGGCGGAGGAACTGCTCGAAATCGGTGCGCGTGAAGGGCTCAGCTTTGCCGACATCATGCTCGCCAACGAATGCGTTCGGCGGCCGCTCGGCGAAGTCGAGGCCGGGCTCGATCTGATCGCCGATACGATGGCGCAATGCATCGATCGCGGTTGTCGCAACGAAGGCGTCCTGCCCGGCGGATTGAAAGTGCAGCGCCGCGCCGCCGCTCTGGCGCGCGAACTGGCGGTGCGGCAACAAACCACGCTGGGCGATCCGCTGGCCGTGCTCGACTGGATCAACCTGTGGGCCATGGCGGTAAACGAGGAAAATGCTGCGGGGGGCAGTGTTGTCACCGCGCCGACCAATGGCGCGGCGGGGATCATCCCGGCGGTGCTGCGCTATTATGTGCGGTGTTATCGCGGCACGCGTGAAGGGACGCGCACGTTCCTGCTCACGGCGGCGGCGATCGGCGCGCTCTACAAGCGCAATGCTTCGATTTCGGGCGCCGAAGTCGGCTGTCAGGGCGAAGTCGGGGTGGCCTGTTCGATGGCGGCAGCCGGGCTGACCGCAGTGCTCGGCGGCAACATCGGCCAGGTCGAAAATGCCGCCGAGATCGCGATGGAGCACAATCTCGGCCTGACCTGCGATCCGGTCGGAGGTCTGGTGCAGATCCCGTGCATCGAGCGCAATGCGATGGGCGCGGTCAAGGCGATCGACGCATCGCGGCTCGCGCTGCTGGGCGATGGCACGCACATGGTCAGCCTCGATAAAGTGATTGAGACGATGCGCCAAACCGGGCACGACATGCGTGACAAATACAAGGAAACGTCGCAAGGCGGCCTTGCCGTCAATGTGGTCGAATGTTGAGGAACAGGAAAGCAAGCCAATGAAAGCGCTGGTCACGGTAAAGCGTGTGATCGACTACAACGTGAAGCCGCGGGTGAAGGCGGACGGCACGGGTGTTGATCTCGCGAACGTCAAGATGAGCATGAACCCGTTTGACGAGATTGCGGTCGAGGAAGCCCTTCGCCTGAAGGAAAAGGGCGTGGTCACCGAGATCGTGGTGGTTTCGGTCGGCCCGGCGAAGGCGCAGGAAACCTTGCGCACGGCGCTGGCGATGGGCGCGGATCGGGCGATCCTGGTCTCGACCGATGACGAAGTCGAACCGCTGGCGGTGGCCAAGATCGTCAAGGCGATTGCGGACGAGGAAGCGCCCGGTCTGATCATCACGGGCAAGCAGGCGATCGACGACGACAGCAACCAGACGGGGCAGATGATTGCCGCGTTGCTGGGTCGCGGCCAGGGCACCTTTGCCAACGAAATCAGCGTCGAAGGCGATGCTGTTGTGGTCAAGCGTGAAATCGACGGCGGTCTTGAAACGGTGAGCCTGGCGCTGCCGGCGGTGATCACGGCGGACTTGCGGCTCAACGAACCGCGCTATGCCTCGCTGCCCAACATCATGAAGGCGAAGTCGAAGCCGCTCGCGACGAAGAGCCCCGCCGATTACGGCGTGGACACGACGCCGCGTTTGAAGACGCTGAAAGTCGGCGAACCGCCGGTGCGTCAGGCCGGGATCAAGGTGGCCGATGTCGACGCGCTGGTGGCCAAGCTCAAGGAAATGGGAGTCGCCCAATGACCAAGGTTCTCGTTTGGGTCGAACACGACGGCGCGATCGTCAAGGACGCGACGCTTTCGGCCGTTACCGCTGCGGCACAGCTGGGCGAAGTCACCGCGCTGGTCGCGGGCGCGGGCGTCGATGGCGTGGCGGCACAGGCCGCGCAGATCGAAGGCGTGGCCAAAGTGCTGAAGGCCGATGACGCGGTCTATGCCCATGCGCTGGCGGAAAACGTCGCGCCGCTGGTGGCCGGGCTTTTGAGTGAATACGACGCGTTTGTCGCGCCGGCCACGACGACGGGCAAGAACGTCGCGCCGCGCGTCGCCGCGCTGGTCGATGTCGCGCAAGTGTCGGACATCCTGTCGGTCGAAGGGCCGAAAACGTTTACCCGCCCGATCTATGCGGGCAACGCGATTGCGACGGTCGAATCGAGCGATGCCAAGCTGGTGATCACCGTGCGCGGCACCGCTTTTGCCAAGGCGAATGCGACCGGCGGCAGCGCGCCTGTTGAAAGCGTTGCGGCGGGCGCGGATTCGGGTCTTTCGACCTATGTCGGCTCGGAAATCGCCAAGCTGGAACGGCCCGAACTGACGAGCGCGAAGATCATCGTCTCGGGCGGCCGGGCGCTGAAGGATGCCGACACGTTTGCGGCAACGATCACGCCTTTGGCCGACAAGCTGGGCGCAGCGATCGGCGCGAGCCGCGCGGCGGTCGATGCGGGCTATGTGCCCAACGACTATCAGGTCGGCCAGACGGGCAAGATCGTGGCGCCGGAAGTCTACATCGCGGTCGGCATTTCGGGCGCGATCCAGCATCTGGCGGGGATGAAGGACAGCAAGGCTATCATCGCGATCAACAAGGACGAAGACGCTCCGATCTTCCAGGTCGCCGACATCGGGCTGGTGGCGGACTTGTTCAGCGCCGTGCCGGAACTGGTCGGAAAGCTCTGAACGCCGGACACTGATCCAGCCAATAACAAAGGCCCCGCCGGACACCCCGGCGGGGCCTTTCGCTTGCAACCTGACGCGTCTACGATTCCGGCAAAGGCGGAGGCATTCATGAAAGTTGGAATAGTCGGGTCGGGCATGGTTGGATCGGCGGCGGGCTACGCGCTTGCGCTGACCCATGCCGCAGCGGAAATCGTCTTCGTCGATGCGAAGACGGACCTTGCCGTGGCGCAGGCCGAGGACATCGCCCATGCCGTGCCGTTTGTCGGCGCAGTGCGGGTATCGGCGGGGGATTACGATGCACTGGCCGGGGCAGGGGTGGTCATACTGGCCGCCGGGGTGCCGCAAAAGCCCGGCGAGAGCCGGCTAAGCCTGTTGTCGCGCAATGCCGACGTCTTTGCTGCGGCGATCGACCGGGTTCGCGCCGCCGCGCCCGATGCCTTGCTGGTGGTGGCCTCGAATCCGGTCGACATCATGACCGGCATCGCGCGCAAGGCATCGGGCCTGCCGTCGGGGCGTGTCATCGGATCGGGCACGATTCTCGATACCGCCCGGTTTCGCACGCTGCTTGCCGAGCATCTGGGGGTTGCGGCCCAATCGGTCCATGCCGCCGTGCTGGGCGAACATGGCGACAGCGAAGTGCTCGCCTGGTCCGCAGCCCAGGTCGGCGGTCAGCCGCTGGCGGCCTGCGCGGCGAAGTTGGGGGTTACGCTCGATGCTGCGGCGCGGGCCGCCATCGACGATGGCGTGCGGCGCGCTGCCTACAGCATCATCGCGGGCAAGGGGGCGACATGGTATGGCATTGGCGCGGGCCTCGCGCGGATTGTCCACGCGATCCGTGATGATCAGCGCGCAGTGCTGACCGTGTCGACGTTGACTGATGTGGCCGGGATCGCCGATGTCACGCTCAGCCTGCCGCGCGTGGTCGGTGCGGGCGGGGTTACCGCAACGCTGCTGCCCGATCTGACTGCCGAAGAGACCGCCGCGCTGCATCGTTCGGCGCAAGTGCTCCGCGAGGCGGCGGCGGGTCTATGGTAAGAGCTTGAATGCCGCCGCTTCATCGAGCGGCATGCTGAGCAGGAAGCCTTGCCCCATTTCGCAGCCCATCGCGGTCAGCGCGGCCTGCTGTTCAGCGGTTTCGATCCCTTCGGCGACGACCGTCAGATCGAGATCGCCCGCCAGATCGAGAATCGTGCGTACGATCTTGCGGCTTTTCGATTGATCGAGCGCAGCGACAAAGGCGCGGTCGATCTTGATCGTGTCGAACGGCAGCGAATGGAGATAGGACAGCGAGGAATAGCCGGTGCCGAAATCGTCGAGCCCGACGCGAATGCCGATGTCGCGACATTGTTCCAGCACCCGACGCGTGCGCTCGGCATCGAGCACTGCGACGCCTTCGGTCACCTCGAGCTTCAGACACTCCGCCGGGATCCCGGTTTCCATGATCATGGCGCGCAGATAGGGCACGAAATCGGGCTGAAGGAACTGTTGCGGCGCGATATTGACGGCAATGAAAAGGGGGGTATTCCGATCGCGGCCTTTGGTCTGGAGCCGCCCGATCGCCTTGCACGCTTCGCGCAGAACCCAATCGCCGATAAACACGATCAGACCGGTCTCTTCGGCAGTCGGGATGAAGTCGTTTGGCGCAATCAATCCGTGCCGTGGGTGATTCCACCGCACCAGCGCTTCGAACCCGAGGACCGTGCTCGTGCCCAGATCGAGGATCGCCTGGTAATGCAGCACAAATTGCTGCTCGGTGATCGCCTCTCGCAAGTCACGTTCCAGCGACATGCGTTGCCGAACCTCGGTGCCCAGCGCCTCTGTAAAAGTCACTGTCTTGCCCCGACCCGCAGCCTTTGCCTCATACATGGCCAGGTCGGCGTCGCGCTGGACTTCGTCGTAATCGCGATAGGTCGGGTTGCTTTGGGCGATCCCGATCGACGCGCCGATGGCAACTTCATCGCGGCCGATCGAAAATGGCAGCGTCAGTTCGGCAAGCAGGCTTGCGGCGATCGTTACAGGCAGGTCTTCATCGGCGATGTTTTCGAGCAGCACGACGAATTCGTCACCACCGGTACGCGCCAGAGTTGCACGCGTCTTGTTTGCGCGCTGGTGGTCTGCGTCGCGCATACGGCAGACGCTTTCGCCGCCGACGCATTCGTCGATTGCATCGCGCAAACGCGCTGCCGTCGCCACCAGCAGGCAATCGCCCGCATCGTGGCCAAACTTGTCGTTGACCGCCTTGAAGCCGTCGAGGTCGATCACCATCACGGCAAGACCGCGTTGATCGGGGCGCAGTCGGGAAAAGGCGCTGCTTGCCCGTTCATGCAACAGCACCCGGTTGGGCAGTGTGGTCAGCGGGTCATGCAGCGCATCGCGCAACAGCGCCTCGCGGGTGTATTCGCGCTCTGCCACGCGGCCGAGTTGGATGGCGATCTGCGCCATGGTTTCGATCACGCACGCATTGGCAGAGATCGACCGGCGCGAAAAGAATTCATAAATGCCGACGACTTCGCCGCCCGCCATGATCGGAAAGGCGCATCCGCCGACCACACGGCAGGCGATGGCGACATCGCGGCGCAGAAAATTGGCGTCAGTGCGCACATCGTCGATCCAGTGCGCCCGCCGGTCGGCCACAACCTGCCCCGGCAGGCCCATGCCGCTCGGAAAGCTGGCGGTGTGCGATGCCTCGACAAAGGGCATCAGGTGATCGGGATTGGCAACATGCCAGCAATCGCAAGGGATCGCTTCCAGGTTTGAGTGGACGAGATAGGCGTTGCCGAAATCCCAGCCCATTTCCGCGCAGATTTCGCCCAGGGTAAAATCAAGCGCGTCGATCAGTGTGTCGGTCGCATTGGCGCAGTCGGTAATCCGCTGCAGCAGCGCGAGCAAACGATTGCTTTCATACAGATCCCGCAGGCCGCTTTCGGCTATGGCCTCGGCAGCCTGACGCGCCTTGCGTTCGCGGGCAAGCTGGCGCTGAAGCTGGCCGATGCGCGCATCAAGCGGATCGGGCAAGTCGATGCGCGCCGATTTCATGCCGGCCACCGTGCGGCAATCCGGCACAGCGGCTGCGCATGCAGCATGCATGTCAGGTGCTCCATCGCGACCGTTTCGCCATAGTGATCCGACGCGCCGGCGACAAAGCCCTCGACCAGCGGGCAGAGCCGACGGGGCGATTGATAGGCAATGATCAGCGCGCCGTCGTCGCGGTCGGTAAAGTGAAAATGCGGGCATCCGGCGCCCGCATAGAGCTTGCGCACTTCAGGATGGATGATGGCGTTGACGCTGCATACAAAGCTGCGCGCATGGCGATGGGCGGCAAAGAATTGCGGAAAGCGCGTGGCAAGCAGGGGCATGGCGCTGCGACCGAACCAGCGCAGCATGTCGGCGCTGGACAGGCCGAGCACGGCGGCGGCGGTGTCGGTCAGCGCCAGCAGGTGTTCGTCGGGATAGGAGCCGAGCGAGGTATAGGCCCCGCTCACGCCGGCAGAATCGACCAGGTCGGGCCAGGCATGATGGCCGTGCGCATGGTTCATGACGTCTTCAAGCAGGTTGAAAATGATGCCCTTCACCGGCGCAGTATCCTGTCCGCCCGACATTCCGGGATAGTGCGGTCAATGCGCCGACACGGATCGCGACCGGCTTAACAGGGCGGGGTGGATCACTGCGTATCCCCCGGTCATGTCGGCTTAACCACAGTGAATTTATCGCCGGCCATCGCGCTTGGCGGCTGCTCCCTCTTTACAACCGAGGCAGGTCGGGCAAGGCATGCCGGGCGACGCGTGGGCTCGCAACGGGGGGCAACTTGGCAATGAGCGAAACTGGGCACAGCACATCGAGCCCGTTGGCAACGGCGCTTTTTCGCGATCACGCCTTGCGCCGCAATCTCGTGATCTGGCTGGCGCTGGCGCTGATGGTGGCGGGCCTGGCGGGCGCTGCGCTGACCGGGGCGATGGCCTGGCTGATCCTTGGCGGACTGGCCGTGCCCTTGCTTTTGCTGGCCGCGATCGACCTGGTGCAGACCAAACACAGCTTGCGTCGCAATTTTCCGGGATCGGCGCGGTTGCGCTGGTTGCTCGAAAGCATGCGCCCCTTTTCGCGATCCTATCTCGTCGAGGGCGATCTTGAGGGCCGACCGTTCAGCCATGAAGAGCGCGATCTCGTTTATGCGCGGGCGCATGGCAGCAGCGATGCCCATCCCTTCGGGACCGAGCTTGACGTCTATTCCAGCGAGTACGAATGGCTGGCCCATTCGATGCTGCCCAATCCCGGTGCCGACGCGGGGATGCGCGTTGCCGTCGGGTCGAGCCAATGCGCGGTTCCCTATTCGGCATCGCGGCTCAATGTCTCGGCGATGAGTTTTGGCGCGCTTGGCGGGCGGGCGATCGAGGCGCTGAACCTTGGGGCAAAGCTTGCCGGATGCTACCACGATACGGGCGAAGGCTCGATGTCGCCCCACCATTTGAAGCACGGCGGGGATATCGTCTGGCAAGTCGCTTCGGGCTATTTCGGCTGTCGTGATCGCCAGGGCCATTTCGATCCGGCGCTGTTTGCCGAACATGCCGCGCATCCCTCGGTGCGGATGATCGAAATCAAGCTGAGCCAGGGGGCCAAGCCCGGCCATGGCGGGGTCTTGCCCGCCGCCAAAGTGACGCCCGAGATCGCGGCAACGCGCGGCGTGCCGCTGGATGTCGATTGCATCTCGCCGGCGTGTCACAGCGCCTTTTCGACGCCCGTCGAGCTGATGGAATTTGCCGCGCGCTTGCGTGAATTGTCGGGGGGCAAGCCGGTCGGTCTGAAACTGTGCGTCGGCATGCCGCACGAAGTCTTTGCGCTGGCCAAGGCCATGCTGGCGACGGGTATCCGGCTCGATTTCATGGTCATCGACGGGGGTGAGGGCGGCACCGGCGCCGCGCCGCAGGAATTGTCGGACCGGCTCGGCATGCCGCTGCGCGAAGGCTTGATGATCGCCCGCAATGCGCTGGTCGGCGCGGGGCTCAAAAGCGAAGTGCGCCTCGCAGCCAGCGGCAAGGTCACCTCGGGTGCGGGGGTGGCGATCAATGCCGCGCTGGGCGCCGACTGGTGCAACGCGGCGCGCGCGTTCATGTTTTCAATCGGGTGCATCCAGTCGCTCAAGTGCCATACCGGGCTGTGCCCGACCGGCATTGCCACGCAGTCACCGGCGCGCCAGCGCGCGCTGGTGGTCGAGGAAAAGGCCGCGCGGGTCGCCCGTTTCCATGGCGCAACGATGAAGGCGCTGCACGAGATCATCGTTGCCACCGGGCTCGACAACCCGTCGGATCTGCGCCCGTTCCATTTGCGGCAGCGGATCAACGTCGCCGAAATGCGGCAGTTTGACGAGATCTATCCTTTTGCCAAAGCCGGAGAGCTGCTCGCCGGAACGGATAATCCAACGCTGGCACGGTGGTGGAACGCGGCCAGCGCCGATACCTTTCGCCGGGTCGATAGCGACCGGCTCCGTCCGCACTAACCGCCAGTCACGCCCAATACGGCAAACGTCAGCGCCTCGATCCCGGTGCGGATCGCGATCGTGTGATCAGGGGCAAAGAACGGCGAGTGGTTGACCGGCAGCGGCTTTCCTTCGGCCTTGTAGCGGTCGATCGTCGCCTGGGGGTAGCCGCCGATCGCCAGATAGACCGAATGGATCATGCCCGCGCGCACGAATTCCGAATAGTCCTCGCTCGCGGTCCAGCCGGGCGCCGCTTCGGGGACGAGCGTGACTTTGTCCTCTCCCAGCGCCGCCTTGAGCCGGGCGGCGGTTGCTGCGGCGAGCGCGGGCTCGTTGACGACCGGGCTGGCGGTAAACGTGTGGCGGATGTCGGGCGCGGGGGCGCGGGCCATTTCGGCCTCGGCGCGTGCGGTGCGTTCGACGCCTTCGTTGATGATCCGCCGCACGTCGGGGTCATACGAGCGCAAGGTCAGTTGCAGGTCGGCATGGTCGGGGATGATGTTTGAAACGGAGCCGGCGTGAAATGCGCCGACGGTGACAACGCCGAATTTCCAGGGGTCTTTTTCGCGCGCGATCACGCTTTGCACATCGCTGACGAAATGCGCGCCTTCGACGATCGGATCGATCCCCCGGTCGGGCATCGAGCCGTGCGCACCCACGCCCTTGAAGCTGATCAGGATTGTGTCGACCGCCGAAGTCGTCGGGCCTTGCTTGACATGCACCGTGCCGGCAAGGCCGGGATCGACATGCGCGGCAAAGCCGTAATCGGGGCGAGGAAAGCGCGTGAACAGTCCATCGTCGAGCATCGCCCTGGCGCCCGAAACCATTTCCTCCGCAGGCTGGCCGATGAAGACGAGCGTGCCGTGCCAACGGTCTTTCATCGCAACGAGCGCCTCGGCAGTGCCGATCCACCACGCCATGTGATTGTCATGCCCGCACGAATGCGCAACGAACGTCGGCTTGCCGTCCTCGCCCGGCTGCTGCGCCCGGCTGGCATAGGCAAGGCCGGTCTTTTCCTCCATCGGCAGCCCGTCAAGCTCGGTACGGACCAGCACGACCGGGCCAGCGCCATTGCGATAGACGGCAACGACCCCGGTCTTGCCGACATGCTCGGTTACGACAAAGCCGAGCTTGCGCATCCGCTGGGCAAGCAGCGCAGCAGTGCGGTTTTCCTGAAACCCCAGCTCGGGATGGCTGTGCAAGTCGACATAGAGCGCGTCGAGATCGCTCCAGGCACGGTCGACCCCGGCATCGATCGCGGCGCGGGTCGCCAAGGCATCTGCTGCGTGAGCGACCGGCGCCATGGCGAGCAGCGGGAAAAGCACGGCGGCGGCGAGCAGCGGACTCTTGGGCAGCGGGCTCTGGGGCATCGGGCAACCTTGCTGAAAGTGTTGGCGCGGGAAAGGGAAGGGCCGGAGTGTAGCCCTCCACTTTGCCGCGTCAATCAGCGTCAGCGCGCGTCTTCCAGGCTGAAGCGGTCGGCCTCTTCGTCATAGGCGAAGATTTCGGCATAGCGGCCCCACAGCGTAACCGTGCGCAGCGTTTCGTCGGCGTAGTCCTCGCTCATGTAGTCTTCGAGTTCGTCGCGGAAGCGGCGCGCGGGGGCTTCGTGGCTCGCCCGTTCGTCGAGCACGCGGCGGATATGCTGAACCAGCGGTACGTGCTGGTTCAGCGCCTGGGCAAACAGGGCCTTGCGCTGATCGACATCGCCCTGGGCATAGCGCCGCGCTGCGGGTGTCAGCACGAGTTCGGCGCCGCGCAATTCGGCGAAACGCAGCAATTGCAGCGTTTCGGCCATCGGAAACAGTTCGTCGGCCTCCAGCTGAAGCGAATCCGCCAGTTCCGACATGCTCGCCCGGCCTTCGAACGGGGTGCCGTCGACTTCTTCGATCAGCCCGGCAATCGAGTTCGTCGACACGCGCGGCAGGACCATGGCGATGCCGGTGCCGGGGAACAGCCCGTCGCGCATCGGCGCGGTGATTTCGGTGCGCGCGGTCATGCGCGCATAGATGTCGTCGACCAGCGCGCGAAACGCGGGGTCAAGCCGGTCGCGCGGCTGCGGCAAGTCGACCCTGATTTCGCCGACGACGCGCCCCGGATTGGTCGAAAAGACCAGAATGCGGTCGCACATCAGCACCGCTTCCTCGATATTGTGAGTCACGATCAGGATCGACTTGATCGGCACGCGCCCTTCCGACCACAGATCGAGCAAGTCGGTGCGCAGCGTTTCGGCGGTCAGCACGTCGAGCGCCGAAAACGGCTCGTCCATCAACAGGAGCGAGGGATCGACCACCAAGGCGCGGGCCAGACCGACGCGTTGACGCATCCCGCCCGACAGTTCCTTGGGATAGGCGTTTTCAAACCCGTCGAGCCCGATCAGGTCGATCGCCGCCAGCGCGCGCGCGCGCGCCTGGGGCGCTGGAATTTTCTGCGCTTCAAGGCCCAGTTCGACGTTTTCGAGCACGGTCAGCCAGGGAAACAGCGCAAACGTCTGAAACACCATCGCCACCGACGGATCGGGCACATCGGGCCCCGGCACCAACCGCGCGATGCCTTCGCTCGGGCGGATCAGCCCGGCAATCGAACGCAGCAAGGTCGATTTGCCCGAGCCGGACCGACCGAGCAGGCCGACGATCTCGCCCTGCGACAGCTCCAGATTGACATCGTCGAGCACGAGGTGATCCTGGCCGGAATAGTAATGGCGCAGCCCTTTGACTTCGACCAGCAGGGGCTTTTCGGCGATTGCAGCGGTGGCCATGGTGCTCAGCTTCCTATCGGATTGGATTCGGCAGGTCGACAGTTTCGGATCAGGTAAGGCGCATGCGGCGTTCGCCGTAAGCGTAGAGCGGGCGCCACAGCAGCCGGTTAAAGCCCAGCACAAACAGGCTCATCACCCCGACACCGAGCGCGACCCGCGCATAGTCGCCCGCCGTCGTCGCCTCAGCAATATAGCTGCCGAGGCCATGCGCGACGAGATTGCGATGCCCCCACGAGACCGCTTCGGCAACGATCGAGGCATTCCACGATCCGCCGCTCGCGGTCAGCGCGCCGGTCACATAATAGGGAAAGATCCCCGGAATGGCGACCTGACGCCACCATTGCCAGCCGCGAACATGGAACATGTCCGCCGCTTCGCGCAAGTCGGTGGGAATGGCGCTGGCCCCGGCAATGACGTTGAACAGGATATACCATTGCGTGCCCAGGATCATCAGCGGCGAAAGCCAGATGTCCGGCGCAAGGTTCCAGTGCACGATCGCCATGACCACAAAGGGAAACAGCACATTGGCCGGAAACGCGGCAAGAAACTGCGCCAGCGGCTGCAACCGCTCGGCCCAGGCCGGGCGCAGCCCGATCCACACACCGATCGGCACCCAGATCAGGCTGGCCAGCGCGATCAGCACGATCACCCGGATCATCGTCACGCAGGCCAGCAGCACCGCCGTCACCGCATCGCGCCACACGAGATAGTGCATGACATAGCGCGCGGTCAGGAACAGCGCGCCAAGCACCGCGATCGCCACCAGAACCTGCCAGATCCGTTCGAGCGCCGGATGCGCTTGGCGTTCGCCCATCACCCGCCGCCGCCCGGCGCGCGGCTCGAATGCCAGCAACAGGCGACCGATCGCGCCGAGCGGGGCCAGCACCACCGGAAGCAGGCGCGTGCGGCGCAACAGATCGAACACCCACGATTGCGGACGTTCGGTCGAGGCGGTCATTTCAAAGCGGAACCGGTCGGCCCAGGCGACGATCGGGCGGAAAAACAACTGATCATAGGCAACGATCACCAGCGCCATTGCGCCGACTGCCTCGGCCACGGCGCGGAAATCCTGTTTGGCGATCGCCTGCGCGAGGTACGAGCCGATTCCGGGCAACGTGGCGGTGGTATTGCCGACCGTGATCGCTTCGGATGCGACCACGAAGAACCAGCCGCCCGACATCGACATCATGGCGTTCCACACCAGCGCCGGGGTGCCGAAGGGGAGGTCGAGCTTCAGAAAACGGCGGATCGGCGACAGACGATAGATCATCGTCGCTTCTTCGAGATCGGTCGGGATCGAGCGCAGCGATTGATAGAAGCTGAAGGCCATGTTCCAGGCCTGGCTGGTAAAAATGGCAAAGATCGAAGCCGCCTCGACGCCTGCCACGCTGCCCGGAAACAGCCCCATGAAAAAGGTCACGGTAAAGGTCAGAAAGCCCAGAATCGGCACCGATTGCAGGATGTCGAGCGCAGGAACGATCAATTGCCCGGCATGGCGGCTGCGCGCGGCGAGCGTCGCCACGACGAGCGTGAACACCGTCGAGGCAAACAGCGCGGCAAACATGCGCAGGACCGTGCGCATGGCATAATAGGGAAGATCCCAGGGATCGAGCGTGACCGGGGCCATCTGCAAGGTCGACAAAGGCGCAACCGCGCCTTCCGCCGCGCGGAAAAACAGCACGCCAAGCCCCGCCAGAATGACAAAGGCGATCGCGTCTTCCCGGCTGGGCCGGGTCAGCCGCAGCATCCGCGAAAATGCGGGGAGGGGGCGGGCGCTGTTGCGGTCGGGGCTCATCGCGGTTCGTTCCCTCAACTCGTGGTGCTGACAGTCCAGGTGGCGGAAATCACTTCGTCATGGCGGGCGAGGTGATCGGTGATCGCGTCGAGATCGGCTTCTTTGGCCGTCGAGGGTACGAGCACGGCGGCCAGTTCGACCGCCTCGTCGCTTTGTGCCAAAGTCTCGATCTGACGGATCGGGTAATGCATCTGTTCAAGCTCTTCGAACAACAGATCACGGCCATGCGCCACACGCTCGGGCGCCAGCGTCAGGTGAACGCGATAGAGCGCCTCGGTCTCGCCATGGGTCATCGGTCGGCGATCGACGAATTCGACCAGAGGACGCAGCAGAGTGTTGCCCGCCAGGACGAACAGCGTGACCAGCGCCGCCTCGGCCGGCATTCGCGCCCCGGCAAAGGCGCCGACAGCCGCCGAAGCCCACAGCGTCGCCGCCGTGTTGAGCCCGCGCACTTGCGGGCCGTCTTTCATGATCACCCCGGCGCCAAGAAAGCCGATGCCCGAAACGACATAGGAAATCACGCGGACGCCCCCATCGGCGCCTGCGCTGCGCAAGCCGAGGTCGACAAAGGCCGCCGCGCCGACCGCGACCAGGACATTGGTCCGCAGCCCCGCGCTGCGCTGGCGCCATTGCCGTTCAAGCCCGATCGCCACGCCCAGCACGAACGCGGTGGCAAGGCAGATCAGCGAGATCAGCAATGCGATCGGCTGAATCGCGAAAGCAGACGCAACCCGGTTTGTCATATCCGTCATGGCGCCCCCCTTTCCCGATCAGATCCCGGCATGCAGCCGCAGGCCGAACACGTGTACCGGACCGCGATCGCGGTTGTAGGCGGGATTGACGATGAATTGATAGTCCGCCGTCACCGTCACACCGCGAAGCACCCCGAAACTGTACCAGCTTTCCGCAATCCATTCGTCGCCCGGATGCGGCAATGTTCCGTCGCCGACGAGCGTGCCGAGCCCGCCGTCGGCGAGAAAGATCTGGCGGCTGCGCGAAATGGCGTTGACCACCCCGGCAAAGCCAGCCTTGTCCGCCGCGCGGCCCCAGCCTTGGCCCGACAGCGCGCCGCCGACCGAAATGCTGCGGTCGATGTCGGTGAAATCGTCCGCCTCGGTCACACCGTCGGAGGCCGAGGCGCGCGCGAACACGCCCAGCGTCTTGCTGACTTCCTGTTCGACGTTGACATAGCCGCCGCCATGATCGTTCATCCGCCGCTGCGAGGCATTATCGGGCATGACGCCGGTCTGATCATGCGCGGCGATCATGTCGCGCAACAGCGCAAGCTTGCCTCGGGTGAAAAAGCCACCGAGGCGGATCGCGCCGGGATGTCCGGCGATCGTGTGGCGATGTTCGACTTCGCCGACGACCTGATATTGCTGAAAGCCGGTCTCGAGCGAAGGCTGGTTGGGGACTTTGGACAAGTCGAACAACCCGGTGCGCAGCGTCCAGGCGCCTTTGTAAAGCTCTGCCGCGCCGCCAAAAGTGAAGCCCCAGGCATTCGCCGCATAGTCGAACGAGCCCGCGTCGATCAGCGACCAGTTAAGGAAATCGCCGCGCGGATCGTGGGCATAGGCATTGGTGTCGAAAACATCGACAACGCCGAATTTGCCCAGAGTCAGCACCAGACGGTCTGATGTCTGATGCCCGCGCAACTGGTTGGCGGCGGCATCGACCGTCGCGCTATCGCCGCCCAGGTCGATCGTCTGGCGCAGAAACAGGCGGGGCAGCTTGAAATAGGGATTGGCCTTGCCGACCTTGTAGGCCTCTGCACTGGGAAACCCGGCGATGCCCAACGTGTTCGACAGGCCGAAGCCCTGATCGATTTCGGGATTGACCCAGATTTCCGCCCCGCGCCACGGCCGGACCCCGGCATAGAGCGTAACGTCCCAGGTTTCCTGCGCCTGATGCGGCGTCAGGCTGTTTTCGCCGGTGTAGGGCGAGCGAAAACCGGGCGTTCCCTGCACGGTAAAGGTCGTCTGGCCATGGATGGCCCAGCCTTGCGCGTCCGTCGGTGCGGGCTCGTCGGCGCGCGCCAAGGCCGGCATTGCCACCAAGGCAAGCGGCGCGAGCCAGCGGGCGCCGGAACGGCCAACAGCCGACATGAAACGCATCATCGGGATCCTTGGTATGCCATCGCCGCAACAGCCTGCGCGATGCCCCCGGACCCGGTCGTCGCTTACGCTACGCGCGCACAGCCCCCCTGGCGAAAGCTTGCCATCGGCATGGGCGCGGCGCGTCCTGCTGCGAACAAGGCTGCGGTCATCGCGCAACTGTCGCCCTCACAGGACGTCGGGTTGGAACTTCGCGTCATGTCCGGTGCCTTGAACTTTCGGTATGATACGCTGGCGGGGTGAAACGGCTAAAGTGCCGTGTCGGGTGTGTCGCGCCACGCCATTGCAACAAAACATGACGATTGCGTGACACTTCGCGTCGACTCGACAAGAGCTCGCCTATACCCTAGGGGGGTATGCATCAACCCCCCAAAGCGCTTGTATCGGCCATTTGTCGGCCAATCGGGCGTGCATCGCGGGGGACTGGACAACGCCATGGGCCACGTTGCACGCGAAAAACAGAAATTGCTGAATCGCATCAAGCGTATGCGCGGTCAGCTTGAAGCGATCGAACGCGCGGTCGAGGCCGACGCGGATTGTACGCGCGTCCTGCAACAGGCGACCGCCTGTCGCGGCGCGCTCGACGGGTTCATTGCCGAAGTGATCGAGGATCATATCCGCGACGCGATGGTCGACCCGGACGCCGATGCCCAGGACCCGCGCCGCCTCGCCGCCGAAGAACTGGTCACGATCCTTCACGCCTATCTGACCTGATCAGGTGCGCCAGGTCTCCAGCGCGTCTCCCAGCCCCTCGGCGAGCGGGGCGAGGTGGGTTTCAAACGCGCGCCAATGGTCAAGCCCGCTGCGATAGATCGGCTGGCGCACTTGCTCCGAACTGACCGTGCGCACCGCGCGATCGTTTTCAAAGAAGCGCAACGTCGCCGCGTCGAACGGCAAATCCAGCCAATCGAGCAGGGCGCGCACTTGTCCTTCGGTGTCTTCGACCAGATCCTCGTAGATCAGCGTATGGACCGCGCCGGGCGCAACATCGTGGAAACGGCGCACGGTTTCCAGGTAATGGCGGTAATAGGCGGCGAGATCGTCCAGATCATAGGAAAACTCCTGCCCTTCGGCAAACAGCTGCTTGAAGCAGGAAAAGCATGAAGCCATCGGATGGCGCCGCACATCGATGATCCGCGCGTTCGGCAGAATCAGGCGGATAAGGCCGATGTGGCGGAAATTGCCCGGCATCTTGTCGATGAAGCGTGGGCGACCAAGCCGGCGATGGACATGCGCGCGTCGCAAGTAGTCCGCCCCCAACTCGGCAACCGCGTCGCGTGACAGGGTTTCCCAGCCCCCAGCCTGCGCAATACACCTGGCGATGCGTGGAATATAGGGCAGTTCCATCGTTCCTTCGACCGCCGGGTGGCTGCTGAGGATCTGTTCGACCAGCGTCGAGCCCGATCGCGGCATTCCGACGATGAAGATCGGCGCCTCGTCGGCGAGCCCCCAACCTGATCGCGTCTTCAGGAGGGCGGCTGTATACGCTTTGGCGACTGCATCCGCCCGGGCAATTCCTTCGGCGGGGGGCGCCGCCAATCGCGCTCGCGCCAGCGCTGCGCCAGCCCGATAATGCGCAAAGGCTTCATCGACTGCACCGGCATCCTCGGACCGGCGGCCAAGCGCGTATTCGAGCGCCAGGCGGTCTTCATCGGACAGCGCCGTCGCCAATTGCGCGCGCATCTCCGCCTCGTCAGCCCCGGTCAGCGTGCCGACCTTGAGATTGGCCAGCGACCACCAGGCTTCCCCCGTGCCGGGGCGCAGGGCCAGTGCGGCGCGATAGGCCGCAATCGCCGAATCGCGTCGACCAGCCAGCCGCAAAGCCCGGCCACGGTTGACCAGAACCAGCGGATTGCCCGGGAAGCGAGTCGCCAAAGCGGTCAGGATACGCTCTGCGCCTGCTTCATCGCCTTGCAGCAAGAGGCAGGCTGCCTGGAGGTTGCAATAGGCCGGATTATCCGGATCGGCGGCCAACAATGGTTCGAGGGCGGCCAGCGCGGCCTCGGCATCAAGCTGCGCGTGGTGAACACGGGCAAGATCGAACCGCGCGGCGGCAAGATCCGGGCGCAAGGTCAGCGCATGGCGCAAAAGCGCTTCGGCATCGTCCAGCGCCCGCACTGTGAGTCGGCAACTCGCCAGAAGATACACCGCATCGGCATCGCCCGGCTGTGCCCGGCACCACGGCATGAGCAGCGCTTCTGCCCGCGCGGTGTCGCCCAGTGCGATCGCTTCAGCGGCTTGCCCCGGCGCGCCGTCGCCGCGGTCGATCCGCGCCAATCGCGCCCGTGCCAACCGTTCGCGCGCGGCATCACCATGGGCAAAGGCCAGATCGGCCAGCGCCTGCCAGCCATCGCGATAGCGCGGATCGATCGTCACGGCCGCGTCGAGTTGGGCAAACGCATCGGCTGACCGGCCCAGCGCGGCGAGTGTCAGGCCGAGTTCATACCGCGTGCGTACTGCGCGCGGCCAGCCGCGGGCCAATCCGCCAAGCAAGGGCAGCGCTTCGCCCGCGCGCCCGAGCCGCCGCAAGGCCGATGCCAGAATCAACTGTGGGCGCGGATCGCCGGGCATTCTGCCGCACAGCATCCGCGCCTCTCGCTCGGCACGGGCGGGATCAAGGGCAAGTGCCGTCGCGGCGCTATCGATCGGGTCGGCCATGGGCGCCTGATAAGCAAGACGGGTGAGTAATGAAAGAAGGGGTCGGGGCATTGGCCATGCCCCGACCCCAATCTTTCCGGAAATAGTCGGTCGTCGGCCCAAGCGAGCCGACGACCGTGAACCAGATCACTCTCAGAACGTGAAAGTGGCCTTGGCGTAGTAGTAACCGCCGTCGATACCCCACGGCGTGATCGCGAGCGGCGCATTGTAGACGTGACCGCCATCGGCCGGCAGGCCGCTGTAAAGCGGCATCGTCGGCGCCTTCTTGTTGAGCAGGTTGTTGGCGCCGGCATCAAGGCGCATCCATTCGGTCACCTTGTAACCGACGTTGATGTCGGTGATCGCGGATGTGCCGATATGGGTTTCGGTATAATGTGCGCCATCACCCGAAACCTGCTGGCTGACGCTGCCATAGATCGTTTCGCGCAGATTGAGCGAGAACTTGCCCACAGTGTAAAGCGCGCCAAGGATCGTCTTCACCTTAGGCGTCGCCGACGTCAGCGCGTCGATCGCAGTCGGCGTCAACAAGGCAGTCTGGCCAAACCCGGCATTGGTAACCGAGGCGGGCAGGCTTGCGACATACACCGCCTTGGTGGTGTTGTAGTTGAAGCCGATCGACCAGGCGACCTTTCCGGCAGTGCCGAAGTCGCTGGAATAATTGGCGGTGGCCTCGATGCCCTTGGTGTGGGTGTCGGCGCCGTTGGTGAAGAGGTTGAGCCCTTCGGACGTCAGCGATTCAGACCCCGACTGTGCAACGATACCGCGCGCTGCGAGCGAATTCAGCACAGTCTGTGAAACAATGCCCGAGCTGCCATAACCCGCCGAATAGCCATAGATGCTGCCCGAGCCGACGATACGGTCGCGCAACAGGATTTCATAGGCGTCGACCGTGATCTGCAGACGCGGCGCAGGATGCGCAACGAAACCGATCGAATAGTTGGTCGAACGTTCCGGCTTCAGCTTGGGGAAACCGAGCGCCTGAGCGGCCGAAGAATTCGACGGGATCTGGGCGAAGATCGACGTCGGGCCGACGTTGGTCGACGAATAGTATTCTTCCGCCAGAGTCGGTGCGCGGAATCCGTTGGAAACCGTGCCGCGAAGCGCGAACGCCGGGCTGAAGTCATAACGCGCGTTGAACTTGCCCGTCACCACGCTGCCGAAATCGGAATAATGTTCGTAGCGACCGGCAAAGTCGAGCTTGAGCGGGCTGATCGGCTGAACCGCGAGATCGACATAGGCCGCAACGGCATGACGCCCGTTGACGCTGGCATCGGTCGGCTGGAACCCGGCATAAGACGCCGAGCCGCCGGAATACCACGACCCGGTTTCACCCGCCTGAATTGCGTAGCGGTCATAGCGATACTGGCCGCCAAACGCCAAGGTGATCGGCTTGGCAAAGCCAACCTCGAAGTCTTTGGTCACGCCGAGGTCGGTCGACCATTCGCTGTTGACCAGCGTGCCGTCATAGAAATTCGTCTGCGGCGCGATCAGCGTAGCGCTCTGCAACTGTTCGGCACTGTACAATGCGCCGTTGACCGAATCGAGCGTGTAGAAGGCAACGGAATCGCGGCCATAGGTCTGCGAAAGATCCCAGTTCCAGCCCGAGACATCACCCTTCAGACCGGCAGTGGCCGAGAAATCCTCTTCGCGGATGCTTTCGAGCGGGTTGAAGCCCTCGGGGAACGGATAGACCGTTGCGCCGTCGCTGGTCACACCCGAAATGCGGGTCGCCGAGCGATAGTTTTCGTACGACTTCGCATTGCGATTGCCATAGCTGGCAACGACATAGGCCTTCACATTGTCAGTCAGGTCGTAACCCGAATTGATCATGAAGTTGTAGATCGTATAACGTGCATCGCCCACGATGGTGTTGACGCGCGGCGCAAACGGGTTCGACTGCAAACCCGCCGCAATCGTCGCGTTGGTCGTCGTCATGTTGCAGTTGGTGTCGTAGTAGCGGGCATCGCAATCGCCGCGCTGGCTGAAGTCGTGGAACTTGTATTCGCCGGTAAAATTCAGGAACCCGCGCTCGCCCAGCTTCATGCCAAAGTTCAGCGAGGTCGAGGCGCTCTTGCCGTCGGCTTTGTAGTATTGGCCGCCGGTCACATTCCACGAACCGCCGTGATCGGCGTCCTTGAGGATGATGTTGACCACCCCGGCAATGGCGTCAGAGCCGTATTGCGCAGCGGCACCGTCCTGCAGGACTTCGATATGGCCGATAGCAGACGCCGGAATGAAGCTGAGATCGGTGGTTGCCGAACCGGTGTAAGGGCTACCGCTGTCGACAGCGAGGTTGGCCGTGCCGTGGCGGCGCTTGCCGTTGACCAGAACGAGCGTGTCGTTGGGGCTGAGCCCGCGCAGCGCAGCAGACAGTGTCAGGTTGGCGGTATCCGCGCCGTATGACGACAGATTGAGCGACGGCAGCGTTTGCGAGAGAATCTGGTTCAGATCGGGCTGACCGACGCTCTGGAACGCAGCGGCGCCGACGATTTCGATCGGCGCGGCGCTGTCGGCAGCGTGGGTGCCGGTGATGCGTGTACCGGTGACGATGATGTCGCTGGCAACTGCGGGGGCTTCGGTCGCGGGCGCCGGCGCATCGGCAGCGTGTGCGGCGATCGGCAGAGCGGCGATGGACGTGGCAAGAGCCAGCGCCGTCGTGCTGAACAGAATCTTCTTCATGCAGTTTCCCTCACTAGGTTCGACGTCTGGCCGTTTGATCGGGCCAAAATCCGCAATTTCCCTGGATTTGCGGATCATGCCCGATGGCTAGCCAGCCGCTGCCCCTGACGGACATACTGCGAACAGCGTATAGACTTTGATGAGGGCCTCTCAGTCTCCTGACAACGTGTTGATTTGGCGCGCCATTTCTACGAGTGCAGAAATGTCACATAGGTTTGTTAAAGGATGCCATTTTCATTTCCGGTTCATCCGGGCCGCCCGGTGTGCCGACGTGGCCGATAAACGCGACCGCCCCGCCGCGTCCTTCGGGAGGAGACGGCGGGGGAGGCACTGCGGGGCGGGGTGCGCTTTTAGCGCTTGATATTGATGACCTGAAGCTGGGTATATTCGGCCAGCCCTTCGATCGATTGCTCGGCGCCGAGCCCGGACTGCTTGAACCCTGCCATCGGGATATGCGGGCCGATCGCGACATGCTGGTTGACCCAGACCTGGCCAGCCTCGATCCGCGCGGCAATTGCGGCGGCGCGGTCGACATCGCTGCTCCACACCGATCCGCCAAGGCCATAGTCGCCGGCATTGGCCCGCGCGATGACATCATCCACATCGTCAAAGCGGATCACCGGCAGGATCGGGCCGAACTGTTCCTCGTCGACGATTTTCGCGCCGTCGGTGACATCGCGCACGATCGTCGGTTCGATGAAATAGCCCGCGCGCTCCATCGCCTTGCCGCCGGCAATGATCACGCCTTCGGCGCGCGCCGCCTCGAGAAAGCCTTTGACCTTTTCGTACTGCGCCGCGTTCTGGATCGGCCCGATGCGCGTGCCTTGTTCCAGCCCGTCGCCGACCACCGCCTGTTCGGCCAGGCGCGCCAGTTCCGTGCACATCGCGTCGTAAATGTCGGCGTGGACATAGGCGCGCTTGATCGCCAGGCAGACTTGCCCGCAATTCAGGAATGCACCGCCGAAAATCGCCTCTGCCGTCGCGCGCACGTCGACATCGGCGAGCACGATCGCCGCGTCATTGCCGCCCAGTTCGAGCGTCAGGCGTTTCAGCGTGTCGGCGCTGTTGGCGGCAATGCGTTTGCCGGTCGCGGTCGATCCGGTGAAGCCGACTTTCGCCACGTCGCGGTGTGCGGTCAGATGGGGGCCGAGGTCATTGGCATCGGTGATCACATTGACCACGCCCGCCGGAAACACCTCCTGGCAGATTTCGCCGAGCACCAGCGCGGTCACCGGCGTCGTCGGCGCGGGTTTCAGCACGATGGCGTTGCCCGCCAGAACTGCCGGGCCGATTTTCCAGCAGGCCACGAGCAAGGGGAAATTCCAGGCGATGATCCCGACGACCACGCCCAGAGGCTGATGCCGCACGGCGATATAGCCCGCGTCGTCATCCTGAATCACCCGGTCGGGCAATTCGAGCGTGGCGTAATGGCGCAGATAGCCTTCGGTCCAGGCCAGTTCGCCTTGCGCTTCGGGCAGGGGCTTGCCCTGTTCGAGCGTGAGCAGGCGCGCCAGTTCATCCTTGCGCGCGGCGATTGCGTCGGCCAGCGCGTTGAGCGCGGCGCGGCGTTCGCCGATCGGGCGCGCGGCCCAGGCCGGTTGCGCGGCCTTGGCCGCCGCGATGGCGGCATCGGCATCGGCCACCGAGGCGTGCGGCACCTGGGCAAACACTTCGCCCGTCGCCGGGTTGATCACCTCGATGTGGCGCGTGCTGTCGACGCGTTGTCCGTCGATCAGCATCTGATAATGCGGCATGGTCCTCTCCATTTTATACAAGACGCTTCTTATCAGAACTTGCGGCTGAGTGTGAAGCCAAAGGTGCGCGGAGCGCCGATATGGTTGTAGATGAAATTGAACGCGGATCCAGTTTCAAGATCGTAGCGTGAGGTGAAATAGAACCGGTTGGCGATGTTCTTGCCCCAGACTGTAAACGTCCACGCCTTGTCGGGCGATACCCAGTCGATATGACCGTCAAAAAGTTCATACCCGTTCTGGGTCAGGAATGATTTGTTGTGAATGTCGAAAAACTGGCTGGACACATGGCTGAGAGAAGGATGGGCCGAGATCGTGCCGAAATTGCCCTCGACCAGGGTCCAGTCAATGCCTCCGTCAAACGAGAAATGCGGCGCGTTGATCAGCGCATTGCCCGACACGTCGAGCCCGTCGACCACGCCGCTGTCGACTTTGGCACTCAGCCATCCGACATTCGAGTGCAGCGACAGCATGTCGTTAATTCGCAGCGAGACCTGACCTTCGGCGCCATAGATGTGCGACCGGTCGAGATTGACCAGCGTCTGCGCCGCAGTCGTCGGATTGACGCTGATGAATTGCTGGTCGTGATAGCGGTAATAGAACCCCGCCAGATTGACCGTCAGGCGGCGATTGAAAAACTGGCCCTTTTCGCCCAGTTCGAACGCGGAGATTGTTTCGGGCCTCGCCTGGTTGAATTCCGCGGGGAGGAAAAACGCCTGTGCGTTGAAGCTGTTGCCGCGATAGCCGGTGCTCCAGGTGCCATAGAAATGGACATTGCGGTTGACGGTGTAATCCAGCCCCAGCTTGCCGGTCAGGCGACTGGTGGAAAAGCTTTGCGCAACGGTGGCGTCAAGGTTGCTGGTCCCGGTGCCGGGGATGTTATTGTAAAGCGCATTGCCGGTGGGGCCATAGACGATCGAATTGAAATTGTACTGGCGCCCGTCGTCCCACGTATAGCGCAAGCCGCCGCGCAGGACGAAATTGCCGATTTTCCAATTGCCGTCGGAATAAAGCGCATAGCTGTGCTTCAACTGGTCGAACTGGTTTTGCACGACGCAATCGGCCGAATAGGCATTGGCGATGCAGCTCGCATCGCTGACCGGGGCCAGATCGGTGAACAGCTGGAACCGGTTGGCATTCCACACCATTTCGCGGTTGTAATAGGCGCCGAGGATGAAATTCCATGGCTTTGACCACTTGGTCGTCAGGCGCAGATCCTGGGTGAACTGCTTTGCCGTATCGTAGTACCAGATCGCGATCGAGTTGTTGGGCGCGCCCGAGGTGTGTTCGGGAATGACCAGATTGCCGTAATCGTACGACGTGATCGACGTCAGCGCGAGGCCGTTGTCGAAATCGTAGTTCAGCGTCAGCGAGGCCGATTGCGTCAGGTTGCGGCGGCGACCGTCGTTGTAGGACTGCGTCTGCCAATTGCCGAGCGAAGCGGGGCGCGCATAGATCAGGCTGGTGTCGGTATAGACGCTGGCACCTTCACCGCCCGGCCCGGGCTGGGCATAGATGCCGTAGTTGTAAGGAGTCTGGAGCGTTTCTTCGAGCCGGAGCAGGGCGCTGAACTGGCTGCTGGGCTGATACAGCAGCGAGACGCGCGCGCCCCAGTCGCGCTTTGAATCGAAATCGGGCTGGCCGGGGGTCACGTTCTTGAACCAGCCGTCGGCGAGATCCCCGGTGACCGCGACACGCACGGCAAGCGTCTTGGTGATCGCGGTGTTGATTGCCGCGGCCCCGCTAAGGGCGTTGTAATTGCCATAGCCGACCGAGGCATAGCCGTTGGTATCGAATGTCGGTGCGCGCATGATCAGGTTGACTGCGCCGCCGGTGGTGTTCTTGCCATAGAGCGTGCCTTGCGGCCCCGACAGCACTTCGAGGTGATCGACGTCAAAGAAGCCAAGGCCCAGCAGCGCTGGATTGCCCTTGTAGACTTCGTTGTAATAGGTCGCGATCGGCCCGTCCTGATTGAGCGAATAGTCCGACATCGAGATCCCGCGCAGCGAGAACAGCGGCGTGGAATCGCCCGTGGTGTTGGTCGAATGCAGGTTGGGCACGAGGCTGACGATGTCGCCGGCCTGGGTAATGTGGCTCTTGGCCAGCGTATCGGCGCTGATCGCGGTTATCGACGCAGGGATGTCCTGCGCACGTTCCCGGCGCTTTTGCGCGACGACAACGATTTCGGGCCCCGACGAGCTGTCGGCGGCAGGGGTTGCCTGCGCCATGGCAGGCGCGGTCGTAAACATGCCGCAGCCAAGGCCGCAAGCTATCAGCGCCGCACGCGCGGCGTGCGACAGCAGGTGCTGTTTCATCAATGTCCCCTCCCTGGGATAACAGAATATCAATTCGTCAAATTCAGTCAGATGGACCCGAGGCGAACCCCGCCACCAGTCGCGCTCTTGTTTCTACGCGATCAAGGCGGAGCGGATTTTGTCGCAGCCGGCCCAATTCTTCCGGCGTGTAGGGCTTGAAATCGGCCGGGACATGCTGTGGGTCGAAGCGGTAGAGAGTCCAGTTGAGCAAATTGGCCAGTCGCTCGTTATCAAGATTGGTCGTGGCCACTCCGGGCACGCGACCAAGAAATTCGCGCCCGCCCGGCACTGTCAGAAAGCGCGCGACGATACCGCGCATCGGCGGATTGGATTGATCGTCGCCGGTGCCGTCGGGGCGGTGGCAGCCCTGGCATTTGAGCATGTAATCGACGTGCGCCTGATTTTCGTCATGGACGCCGGGAATTGCGCCCGGTGCAGCGGCCCCGACGGCCAGGCCGATCAGCAGCAGCAGGACCGGGCGCCGTGTCATTTTGCCGCGCCGTCCTGTTCGATCCGGGCATGAAGCGCGGCCAGATCGGCGCCGCTCACTTTGCCCGCGTCGCCCGCATAGCCGGCGACTTCGGCGGTGGTAAACGCGCGGAACGGCGGGCCGTCATGCGTGATCTGCGTACCCAGATGATTGAGCACGGCGGCAATATCGGCAGCGTCCAGGCCCGATTGCGCGGGCATGAAATTGCGATAGGTCTGTCCGTCGACTTCGAGCGGGCCCGACAGGCCGGTCATGACCACGAGCGCGAGATAGCGCCGACCGTCAGGCCGGGCCGCCAACACCCGCACATCGCGATTGAGCGCGGGGAAGGCGCCGGGCAGGCCTGCGCCGGTGGCGGTGTGGCACGCGGCGCAGCGGCCAAAGATCGCCGCGCCGTCGGGCGCCGCGTCTTCGGCATGGACCACGGCTGCCGCAGCCAGCATGAAGGCAGGCACAATGAGGGCAAGGACCGGCTTCATTTGGGATGATCCAGCGCGACGCCGACGATGACCGCGGTCGAGCACGAATAGACGCTGCTCTTGGTGCCGAGGCACCAGTTGTAATCGTTATTCGACTGCGTGCGCACTTGCGGGCGATCGCCTTCGTTGCGGTTGCACAGGCACTGGCCGCACGAGGTCGTGCCGCAACAGTCGTTATAGCTGATGATATAGGCGCGGTTGTCGGCGGGGTTGGTGCAGGTGCCGATCCAGGTGATCGGGCTCATTTCGGTGCCCGGCGGGCAGGCGCTGACCGAGCCGCCGCAGCAGGTGCACAAGAAACCGTCGATCGCGCAATAGCGCCAGTAATCGCAACTGGTGCGGTCGCCGGGGTCCTGGATATTGGCCGATGCAAACGCCTGATGCGACGGGCCTTCGGGATGCGTCGCGGCGCGCGCCACGGGCAGGACCGGAAAGACGGCGGCGCCGGTCATGCCGAGGCCGAGCTTGGCCAGCAGGCTGCGGCGCGAGGTGCCGCGCGCGATGGAGCGGGTGAAGTGTTCGGCGATCTTGTCGAGTCCGGCCATGGCTCAGGCTTCCTTGGTACGCTTGGCAAGGAATTCCTGGATCGAGGCGACCCCGTGTTCCTTGGCGACAAACAGGCTTTCAAGATGTTCGCGGCTGTTGACGAGGCCGGTCGAGGCGACGCGGCCGTTTTCATCGAGCAGTACGGCATAGGGCAGCTTTGACACGCCGAATGCGCGGCCCAGCGCTTCGGACAGAACCATCGGCATGTCTTCGAGCCCATGCGCGCGGGCGAGTTTGCGATAGCCGTCCGCCGCGCCATCGCCGGCCAGCACGACATCGAGCCAGCCGTTTTCCGCCTTTGCGGCAGAGCGCAGCACCGGCAACAGCGACTTGCACACCGGGCAATCGGGCGAAGCGAAAAACACGAGCTGGCTGCGCCCGTCGCGCGTGCCGCCGATTTCGATCGTCGGCCCGGCAGTGGTGACCAGCGTCATCGGCGTTGCCGTTTCGCCAGCCTTGACGCTTTGCGGCAAAGTCAGCGCACCGGCAGGGGCGATCCGTTCGTGGAGAATGCCGACCTGACGCGCGAGCGCGATGATCATGATCGCTTCGGCGATCACGACGGCCCACAGCATGATTTGCGATACGATCATCACGAAGTCCTCAAACAAGTGGGCGCGATGGTGATGAACACGACGAGCGCGCGCATCATTGCACCGGGGTGATGACGATGGGGTTGAACGCGACCGTGGCGCCGAGCGTGCGGACAAAGGCCCCGCCGGCGGCATCATAGATGTCGATCACCCCGTCTGCGCGCGAAAGCACGAGATGGGGCACATCTTCGCGCGTGACCGCGACCGCGATCGACTGCGCCTTGAGCGGAATGCGCGCGAGGCGAACCTTTTTGACCGGATCGAACACCCAGACTTCGGTGCCGCCGTCCTTGTGGCTGCCTTCGCGACCGGCGGGGTTCATCAGGATATAAAGCCTGCCGGCAGCATCGGCGTTGATGACCTGCCAGCCGCCGGGGCGCCATTCGGGCGCGCCGCCTTCGGCGGTGCCGACACTGAACGGGCCGGGGATGACTTTGGCCAGCGTGCCGGAAAAGTCGAAGCCCTGAATCAGCCCGCGCTGGCTGACGAACCAGGCGGTCTTGCCGACCCAGGCGGGCGTGCTGAACAGCGCCTGATGGTCGATGTCCTGCACGGCCTTGATCGTGGCCGAACTGACCGCCTTGCCGGTTTCATCGAGCGCGACCGAAAACAGCGAACCGTCTGCGCAAAAGCTGGAAAAGCCGCGCGCGCCGGTGGGATAGATCTGCGAACAGCCGGGCAGGTCGATTTCACCGAGCACCTTGCGCGCATCGAGATCGACCACGCTGACCGATTGCGCCGGGGTGAAATTGGCGATCAGCGCCCATTTCTCGTCATTGGTGAACTGAAACAGCTGCGGATACGTCACCGATTGCTGACGTTTGCCGCCGGGCAGGACCACTTCGCCCTTGGGCTTGAGATCGGCCATGCTCCAGAACGTGATCGCGTCGGTGCGGTCGCCGTGGTTGAGCCGGGTGTAAAACGTTTCGGCGGTCAGGATTTCGCCGCGCTTGGTCGACAGCAGCATATTGCCGAACTGTGCGTCGCGCACGATGCCCTTCAACGGCTGATTGGCAGACGCGGTATCGACCACCACCACACGGCCGTCGATGATCGCGTTGAAATTGAAATCGTTGATCAGAACCCAGCTTTTGGGCCAGACCTTCGGCAGGGCCGTGACCGCCGGGATCGGCTCGTTGGGCAGGGGGCTGGGATATGGCGCGCCATCCGCAAGCGCCGGCTGCGCGGCCGCAAGGCTCAGCGCGGAAGAAAGCAGGCCGACAAACCACCGCATTGCTCAAGTCTCCACCAAAACCAGCCGCCAAACCCCAACGCGGCTTCGGGACGGGAGAATGATGGAACAGGGGTAAACTTGTCAACTGACCTAAATGTGGCTAGTGACCTAAATTCAAACCAAGGAACCTCTGATCAAGGCCCCTCCGTATCGTCATTCCCGCGAAGGCGGGAATCCAGCTTTTCTGGCGGTAAAGGGCAAAAAGAAGCGGGATTCCCGCCTTCGCGGGAATGACGAGGTGGGTTGGGTTTCACGTCGTTTGGACTTGATCAGATGTTCCCTGATCCGGTCTTCGCAAGGAAAATTACCCTATGTCACAAGCGGATGACGCTTCTGCCGAGATGCCCGACCTGATCGTGCCCGAGCGCACAAGCGGGTATGTCAAAGGCAACGAGACGCGCGAGGCGATCCTGCGCACCGCGCTTTCGATCCTGATCGAGGAAGGCTGGCAGGCGATGTCGATGCGCCGGGTTGCGACCGAATGCGGGATAAAGTTCGGCAATCTGACGTATCATTACCGCACACGCGAGGATCTGGTGCGCGAACTGCTCGACGCGGTGATTTCAAGCTATGAGCGCGAATTCACCATGATAGTCCATCGTCCGGACCTCAGCCCGGAAGAGCGGCTCGATCGCTATTGCCGGCTGATACTCGACGACATCCCGAGCAAGAAGACAACGCGCTTTTTCCCGGAATTGTGGGCATTGTCGAACCACGACCCATTCGTTCACGACCGCATGCACGAACTCTACGCCCGCGCCCGCGCCCCGCTCGACGGCATCATCGCCGAAATGCGCCCCGATCTGTCGCAAGAAGAGCGCGACACGCTCGCCCTGTTCATTTCCTTCTCGATGGAAGGATCGACTCTGTTCGCCGGGTTCGAAAAGCCGATTGTCGACCGCATGGCGCTGATCAAGCGCATCGCGATCGGCAGTTTCGTCGATCTCGTGCGGAATTACCGGTCGGTCTGAACGGGTGCAGCAAATGCCCGGCGAGCTCATGTCTCGCCGGGCGATAGGATTTGTCAGTGCGTCGCAGGTGTGGTGGCTGGGGCAACCGGCGACTGAACCGCAGCGGGTTGAGCCGGCGCGGGAGTTGCAGGTGCGGCAGCGGTCTGGGCGGCGACTGGTGCACCGGTCGGTGTCGGCGCGGCAGGGGGCACCGCTGCCTGTTCTGCGAGTGCGGCCTTCAACTGCACTTCGGTCAGGACATTCGGCCCCGAACGCGATTTTTCTAAAGATTTCCACAGTTTCGTGGAAAAATCCTCTTCATGGGCAACGGTGAAGACCGGTAGTCCTGCCCAGAAACCCACTCTTACGGCGCACTGCACATAGGTGATGGAGCCGGGCTTGAGGTTGAGGGCAACACCGTCTTTGACGTTGTCGCCGCCAGAATAGGCATGAGGGCCGGGATCGGTTACCAGAACGGCGTAACGGCCAGGAGGCAGAGAGCTGATCTTGCTGCCATTTTCCTGGGGAGCGCAACTGATTGCCGATCCGGCGAACCCCGGATGGCGGAAAAAGACAACCTCGGCCTTTCCTGCCGGCGGGTTGGGGATCACAACCTGCTCGGGCGTTGTTTCGCTGGCAAGAACTGGTGTGGCAAACGAAGCCAGAGCGGCCAAGCCGATTACAAATTTATGCTGCATGGAACCCCCAGAAAACGCAATTCCTACAGAAATTGCGGGGAAACGTTAAGCACGTCCCATATACAGTTCAATCCATAAATCGAGGCTTGTGTGAGCGGATCGCGGCATTGTGAGGACTTGCAGCGCTTATTGCATTCAATATGGATTGAATGACCACGGCTTTGATAATTCGGCCATCATCCAAGGCCGCTCTCCCGCAACCAAGACGGGCGAGGTATCATTCAATGAACAGCGCATCACCCCATCAGCCGATAGCCCACGCCCGGCTCGTTGCGCAGCAGCGCGGGGGTTGTCGGATCGGCTTCGAGCTTGCGGCGGATGCCGCGTGCGGCGACGCGCAAGTATTCGACGTCGCGTTCGTGGCCCGCGCCCCAGACTGCGCGCAGTAGCTGGGAATGGGTGATCACGCGGCCGGGATGCTTGGCGAGTTCGGCAAGCATGCCGTATTCCTTGGGCGTGAGGTGCACTTCCTCGCCCGCGCGGGTGACCAGTCGCGCCGACAGGTCGATCGCGACATCGCCGAGCACCACTTTTGCCGAGCGCGCTTCGGCCGCGAGGCGGTGGCGCAGCGCAGTGCGCAGGCGGGCGTGGAGTTCTTCGCTGTCGAACGGCTTGATCACATAGTCATCGGCGCCAAGGTCGAGCGCGGTGACTTTCTGGTCGGTATCCTCGCGCGCGGACACGACGATCAGCGCGGTTCCGGCGGCCTTGATCAGGGGCACCAGTTCCAGCCCGTCGCGATCGGGCAGGCCGAGATCGAGCAGCACCGCATCGGGCTTGTCGATCGCCAGCGCGGCAAGCGCGGCGCGCGCGTCGGCGGCCTCGATCACCTGGTATCCCGAGCGGGTCAGCGCCGCGTGAAGCAGTCGGCGGATCGCCGCATCATCTTCGACGACCAGCACGCGCAAGGGTTTCATGCCGGTTCCTCTGCATTCGTCAGGTGCGCATCGTCAAAACTGATGGTGAAGCAGGCGCCGTGCGTGTCGGTGCGATTGGCGGCCGATACGGACAGGCCCATCGCGGTGCAAAAGCCGCGCACGATCGCCAGGCCAAGCCCGGTGCCGCCTTTGCGATCCGAGCCTTCGATGCGCGCAAACGTCTCGAAAATGCGATCCTCTTCGCCGGGCGGGAGGCCGGGGCCTTCGTCCATGACCATCAGTTTCAGCAGACCCGGCTCGCGCTGGGCGGCGATCGTGATCGGGGTGCCCGGTTCGCCATACTTGGCGGCGTTGTCGATCAGGTTGATCAGGCACTGCTGAAACAATTGCGGATCGACCAGCACGAACGGCAAGTCGGGCGATACGTCCATGTGGATTGGATTGGCGGTCAGCCGCGTGCGCAGATCATGCACCGCCCCGGCAATCGCGTCGGCGAGATCGACCGGCTCGCTGCTGCGGGTCAGCACGCCCGCCTCGATCCGCGCCATGTCGAGCAAATTGGCGACAAACCCGCGCAAGCGCTCGGCCTCGGCGCGCGCCGTACCCAATTGATCGGCCTGAACCGGGTCGGCGGGGCGGATCGCGTCGAGATTGCCGATGATCGCGGTCAGCGGCGTGCGCAGATCATGGCTGACCGAGGACAGCAGCGCGGTGCGCAGCCGATCCTGTTCGCGCAGTTTGGCCACGTTGCTCATTTCATGTTCCAGTGCGATGCGTTCGAAGGCCAGGCCCGCCTGATCGAGCAGACTGGACAACAGCGGCATCTGGTCGATCCGCAGCGGTGCGGCGGTATCGTCGCGCGCAATGCCCAGCACGCCCAGCACATGTCCGGCGGCGCCGATCGGCGTAAACAGCCATTCGCAGGCGGTCAGCGTGTCCGACCCGCGCCCGGCGCGGCGGTTGTTGTCGAAGGCCCAGCGCGCGGCGGCATTTTCCAGCGTTTCCATCCGGTTTTCGGGCGGATTGGCCGCGCGGACTTCAAGATTGCCGTTTTCGGGCAAGAGCAGGGCCGCGCGCACATCGAGCAGCCGGGCAACTTCGGCGCAAAGCACCTGGCCCAGCTCCATCTCGCTGCTGATCCCGGTCAGATGGCGGGCAAAACCCGCGAGTGCGCCGTTTTGCGCCGCGCTGTTGCGCGCGAGCAAGGCATGATCGCGCACGCGAGAGGCCATCTGGCTGACCAGCACGGCAATCCCCAACAAGACCATGACCGTGATCAGGTTTTGCGGATCGGCGATCGTGAATGTATAAAGGGGCGGAATGAAAAAGAAATTGTACGCCAGCGACGAGGCCAGCCCGGTCACGAGCCCGGTGCGCAGGCCATGGCGCGTCGCCGCGACCAGCACCGGAAAAAGGTAGAGCAGCGCGATATTGGTGACATTGCCCAGGCTCGAGATCGAATGGCCGATCAGCGTCACGAGCGCGACCAATCCCAGCGAAATGGCATAGCCTGCGGGTGTGCCCCAGCGATCGGGAGCGATGCGCCGCCCGATCGATGCTTGCGCGGTGCGGGCGCTGTCGGGATTGTCTTCGAGTGTCAGGACATGGACCGCGATCCCCGATCCATGGCGAACCATGCGGTCGACCACCGAGCCGTGGCGCCATTCGTGCCAGCGTGACCGGGTTGCCTTGCCCAGAATGAGCTGTGTCGCGCGCGCTTCGTCGAGATAGGCCGACAGCCCCTCGGTCACGCTTTCGGCGGGAATTGTCGCGGTCTGTCCGCCAAGATGCTGCGCCAGCTCGAGCGTCGCGGCAAGCTGGCGCCGCTCGGCGTCGGACAGGCCCAGTTCGCGCGTGGTTTCGACGTGGACCGCGGTCCAGGGCGCGCCCAGAGCATCGGCCATGCGCTTGGCCGAGCGCACCAGCCCGCCGCAGCCGGGGTGTTCCGATATGGCAACGACCAGCCGCTCGCCCGCTGCCCATTTGCCCCCCAGCGCATGGGCGCGGACATGGTCGAGCATTTGCGCATCGATCGCCTGTGCCGCGCGGCGCAGCGCGAGTTCGCGCAAGGCGGACAAGTTCGACTTTGAAAAGAAATGCGCCAGCGCGCGCCCGGCTTCTTCGGGAACATAGACTTTGCCGTCGCGCAGCCGCTCGATCAGTTCGTCGGGCGGCAAGTCGACGATTTCAAGCTCGGCCTGTTCGAGCACGCGGTCGGGCAGCGTTTCGCGCACGCGCACGCGGGTAAACGACGCGACGACATCGTTCAGGCTTTCGATATGCTGGATATTGAGAGTCGAATAGACGTCGATCCCGGCGTCGAGCACTTCCTCGACATCCTGATAGCGCTTGTCATGGCGGCTGCCCGGCGCGTTGGTGTGGGCCAGTTCGTCGACCAGCACCAGCGCGGGCCGTCGTGCCAGTACCGCGTCGATGTCCATTTCTTCGAGCGTGCGGCCGTGATGTTCGATCACTTTGCGCGGCACGGTCTCGAACCCGGCGGTGCGCGCCACGGTTTCCATCCGGCCATGCGTTTCGACCAGACCGATCACGACATCGAGCCCGGCATTGCGCCGCGCGGCCGCGTCATCGAGCATTTCACAGGTCTTGCCCACGCCCGGCGCGGCGCCGAGAAAGACTTTCAGCCGACCGCGCGGGCGGTCGCCCGATCCCCCCCTTGCCGCGCCTTTGGCCAGCGCCAGCGTGCGCAACAAGGCATCGGGATCGGGGCGCGCCGGTTCATTCATCGCGGGCTTTGTGCGCCTTTGCCGACCGCTTTGTCGAGCGCGAGATTGAGCTTGAGCACATTGACACGCGGTTCGCCGATAAAGCCGAACAGCGGCATCTCGACGGCATTGTCGACCAGGGCATAGACCTTTGACGGCGCGATATGGCGCGCGGCGGCGACGCGTTTGGCCTGCCATTCGGCGGCTTCGGGGCTGATGTGGGGGTCAAGGCCCGAGGCGGACGTGGTCAGCATGTCGACCGGTGCGCCGGGGTTGGCTTTGACATCGCCGGTGACCCGGTCGATCAGCGCCTTTGACGTCGGGCCCAGGTTCGATCCGCTCGACTGGGTCGGGTCATAGCCCTTTCCGGCGGCGGACGGGCGGCCATGGAAATAGCCGTCGCCGGCAAAGCTCTGGCCGATCAGCGCCGACCCGGCGACCTGACCATCACGCGAAACGAGCGAACCGTTCGCCTGATAGGGCAGGGCGATCTGGGCAATGCCGGTAATCGCGGCGGGATAGGCAAGGCCGGTCAGGGCGAACATCAGCCCGGTGAGAACCAGCGCCGGACGGGTGGCTTGGGCAATGTCGGTAAGCATGGGGCGTTTTCCCGAATGTCAGGCAAGATGGAGCGCGGAGACGGCAAGATCGATCGCCTTGATTCCGATAAACGGGGCGATCAGCCCGCCCGCGCCATAGACGGCAAGGTTGCGCGCGAGCAGTGCGCCCGCGCCGATCGGGCGATAGGTCACGCCCTTGAGCGCGAGCGGCACCAGCGTCGGAATGATCAGCGCGTTGAAAATGATTGCCGAAAGGATCGCGCTTTGCGGGCTTGCCAGATGCATGACGTTGAGCGCGCGCAGGCCCGGATAGAGCACGACGAACATCGCGGGGATGATCGCGAAATACTTCGCAACGTCGTTGGCGACCGAAAAGGTGGTCAGCGCGCCGCGCGTCATCAGCAGCTGTTTGCCGAGCCCGACGATCTCGATCAGCTTGGTCGGATCGCTGTCGAGATCGACCATGTTGCCCGCCTCGCGCGCAGCCTGGGTGCCGGTGTTCATCGCCACGCCGACGTCGGCCTGCGCGAGCGCCGGGGCGTCGTTGGTGCCATCGCCACACATGGCGACGAGCCGCCCGCCTTGTTGTTCCTTGCGGATCAGGGCCAGTTTGTCTTCAGGCGTCGCTTCGGCAAGGAAATCGTCGACTCCGGCTTCGGCGGCGATCGCGGCGGCGGTCAGCGGATTGTCGCCGGTGATCATCACCGTGCGGATGCCCATGCGGCGCAATTCGACAAAGCGTTCGCGTACCCCGGCCTTGATCACGTCTTTCAGCGCGACCACCCCGAGCAGGCGGCCGTTTTCGGCAACGCCGAGCGGGGTCTGGCCAAGCCGGGCGATGTCTTCGGCATTGCGCTTCAATTCGCTTTTGGCCGCTTCGCTCGCTTGCGGGTTGGCACGGATGATCGAATCGATCGCGCCTTTCTGAATCAGGCGGTCGGCGGTCTGCACGCCTGACAGGCGGGTTTGCGCGGTAAACGGGATCACTTCGGCGCCGGCGGGCAATTCGGCGGAAAGGTCATGACGTTCGCGCGCGAGCACGACGATGCTGCGCCCTTCGGGGGTTTCGTCGGCAAGGCTGGCAAAGAGCGCGGCATTGGCGAGGTCGATCGCCGCTATGCCGTGCAACGGGCGGAATTCCGCTGCGGCGCGGTCGCCGACGGTGATCGTGCCGGTCTTGTCGAGCAGCAGAACGTCGATGTCGCCCGCCGCTTCGACCGCGCGGCCCGATTTGGCCAACACGTTGAAGCGCACCAGTCGATCCATCCCGGCGATCCCGATCGCCGAAAGCAGCGCGGCGATCGTCGTCGGGATCAGCGTGATCAACAGCGCGGCGAGCACGGCAACCGCGATCTGGCCACCGGCATAGGCGGCCAGCGCCGGGATCGTTGCGACCGCGATCAGGAAAATGATGGTCAGACCGACCAGCAGGATCGTCAGCGCGATTTCGTTGGGCGTTTTCTGCCGCTGCGCGCCTTCGACCAGCGAAATCATGCGGTCGAGAAAACCCTGGCCCGGCTCCTGGGTAATGCGCACGCGGATATGGTCGGAAATCACCCGCGTCCCGGCGGTCACCGCGCTGCGGTCGCCACCGGCCTCGCGGATCACGGGGGCGGATTCGCCGGTGATCGCCGCTTCGTTGACCGAGGCGACGCCTGCGACGACTTCGCCGTCGGCAGGGATCAGATCGCCGGTTTCGACCAGGACTTCGTCGCCTTTGGCCAGCGTGCTGGCGGAGACCATGTCATAGGCATTGCCGGTGCCGCGCAGCTTCTTGCCGGTCAGTTCGCTGCGGGTGGCGCGCAAGCTGGCGGCCTGGGCACGGCCGCGGCCTTCGGCCAGCGCTTCGGCGAACGTGCCGAACAGGACAGTCAGCCAAAGCCACACGATCAATTGCAGCTGAAAGCCGATCGGCAGCCCGCTTTGCCCAAGGAACAGCAGCACGGTCATCAGCACCGCTACCACGGCAGTGGTGAACATCACCGGGTTCTTGACCAGTTCACGCGGGGAAAGCTTGCGAAACGCTTCGCCGATCGCGGGGATGACCAGCGCGGGCGAAAACATCGACGAGGGGGATGAGGCGGACGACATGCGTTTTTGCCTTTTACGCAGGATCAGAAAGTCGTGCCGGCCAGCATCGCCATCTGTTCGGCGATGGGACCAAGCGCGAGCGCGGGCAGAAAGGTCAGGCCGCCCACGATCAGAATGATCGCGACGAGCAGGCCGATCCACAGCGGGCCGGTGGTGGGGAACGACCCGGCGGTTTCAGGGGTATATTTTTTCTGGGCCAGCGATCCGGCAATGGCGAGGACCGGGACCATCATAAAGAAGCGCCCGATCCACATCGCCACGGCGAGCGCGCCGTTATAGAACGGCGTGTTGGCGCTGATCCCGCCAAAGGCAGAGCCATTGTTGCCGGTGGCGGAGGTAAAGGCATAGAGTATCTCGGAAAAGCCGTGCGGGCCCTTGTTGGCAATCCCGGCAAGCCCTGCGGGCAAGACGCTGGCCAGCGCCGTCCCGCCCAGAATGCACAGCGGCAGCACGACAATCGCGAGCACCGCCAGCTTTACCTCGCGGCCTTCGATCTTCTTGCCGACATATTCGGGCGTGCGGCCGACCATCAGCCCGGCGATGAACACCGCGAGCAGCGCAAACAGCAGAAAGCCGTAGATCCCCGAGCCGACGCCGCCGACGACGACTTCGCCCAGCTCGATATTGAACATCGGGATCAACCCGCCAAGCGGGGTAAAGCTGTCGTGCATGGCATTGACCGCGCCGCAACTGGCGGCGGTGGTGATCGTGGCGAACAGGGCACTGGCGGCAGTGCCAAAGCGAACTTCCTTGCCCTCCATATTGGCGCCGGCAAGACCGGCATGGTGAAGCAGCGGATTGCCGGCGGCTTCCTGCCAATAGACAATGCTGACCCCGGCGACGAACAGGATCATCATCGCCGCGAGCACCGCCCAGCCCTGACGCGTATCGCCGACCGCCTTGCCGAAACACCAGGTCAGTCCGACGCCGATCGCAAAGATCGACAGCATCTGCAGGAAATTGACCAGCGCGGTGGGGTTTTCAAACGGGTGGGCCGAATTGACGTTGAAGAACCCGCCGCCATTGGTGCCGACCATCTTGATCGCTTCCTGGCTGGCCACCGGCCCGATCACCAGAGTCTGGTGCGCGCCTTCGAGCGTGGTCGCGTCGATGCTGCTCGCAAATGTCTGCGGCACGCCGCCTGCGACGAGCACCAGCGCATAGATGCAGGCCAGAGGCAGCAGTAGATAGAGCGTGATGCGGGTCATGTCGGTCCAGAAATTGCCGACGAACTGCGTCTGGCGCCGGGCAAAGCCGCGAAACAGCGCAAAGGCCACGGCGATCCCGGTCGCTGCCGACAGGAAATTGTGCGGTACGAGCGCCAGCATCTGCGACAGGTTCGACAGCGTCGATTCCCCGGCATAGGCCTGCCAGTTGGTATTGGTGACAAAGCTGATCGCGGTGTTCATCGCCAGATCGGGCGACAAGCCGGGAAGCCCGCGCGGATTGAGCGGCAACACGCCCTGAAGCCGCAACAGCGCATATGTCGCGAGCGCCGTGGCCAATTGGAACAGCAGCATCGCGACGGCATATTGCCGCCAGTTCTGTTCGCGCGAGGGATCGACCCCGGCGAGGCGATAGAAGCCTCGTTCGACCGGGCCAAGCACGCGCGACAGCGGCGTGTCGCGTCCTTCGTAAAGCGCAAAAAGCCATAGGCCGATCGGCTTGGCCATTGCCACGCACAGCGCAACAAAGGTCGCGATCAAGGCCCAGCCGGAGAGCGTCATGCCCGCAGCCATCGCAACAGATTCCTTTCGGTCAGAACTTTTCGGGCCGCATCAGCACGGCGACGAGATAACCAAGCAGGCCGAGCGCAGTCAGGCCGGCAAGCACGAGGGAAGGGGTCATGATCGAAGCGCTCCTGTCACGACGCGTCGCACAGACGCATGAAACCGATTGAGAGCAGCGTCAGGCCGACAAGCGCGGTCAGCCAGGCAAGGTCGGACGCGATAACGGGGTCGAACACGATAACGGGTTCCTTTTCATGCGCAATCGGGTCAGTTTTGAGACTGATCCACACCGCGCCCTTTGTTCCGGGTGCCCGTTAAGGTTCCACGGCGAAGCGGCGGCGGGGCATTAAGAAGCTATAAAGACATCATGCCGGTGCGCGCATTTTCGCAAACGTCCGTGCGCTTCATTGTGGTGGATCGCGCGAGGCCGAGCGGGCATGGTGCGAGGCTTATGGACACGACGATCCCACGGCGGGCCAAATTCGGGCTCTTGATGAAGCGCATGGCCGGCCTTTTGCCGCTTGACCGGACGATCCCTGCCGATGCAGGCGGTATCGCGATGGCCTTTTGCACCACCATGCTTCGTCCGATTGTCCTGATCCTGCTGGGTCTCATGGCCCTGCCGGGGGCGGCCTTTGCGCAAAAGATCGATGGTACGCAGCGTACCGTGGTGATGACCGCATTCGGCCCCGAATATGCCGCGCTCGAAGGGGCGGTGGTCCGGCCGCACAGCTTTGCGATCAACGGCATGACATTCGTCACCGGCATGCTCGAAGGCAAGCCGGTGGTGCTGATGAAAAGCGGGGTCAGCGTGGTCAACGCGGCGATGACCACGCAATTGGTGCTCGATCGCTTTGCCGTGCGGCGGATCGTGTTTTCGGGGATTGCCGGCGGGGTCGATCCGACCTTGGCGATCGGCGATGTGATCGTGCCCGAAGACTGGGGGCAATATCTCGAAGCCTCGTTTGCACGCGAAACGCCGCAAGGCTGGCGTCCGCCTGAAAGCTTTGGCGAGGCGCCGCCCAACTGGCGTTTCATCTATCCGCGCGGGACGACCGTGGCGCGCGCCGATCGCGCGCCGCAGCGGTTCTTTACCATTCCGGCCGATCCGGCGCTGATCGCTTTGGCGCGCAAGGTCGTGCCGGGGCTGGTGCTGTCGGCCTGTGTCGATATCGGCGGGCAGCGGCAATGCCTGCCGCGTGCGCCCAGGGTCATCGTCGGCGGTACAGGGGTTACGGCGGGGATTTACGCCGACAACGCCGAATTTCGCGATTATCTCCATACTGCCTGGCATGCGCGCGTGCTCGACATGGAAAGCGCGGCGGTGATCCAGGTCGCTTATGCCAATGACGTGCCGGGGATCGTGTTTCGCAGCCTGTCGGACCTTGCCGGGGGTGATGCCGATGCCAATCGCATGGATACGTTCATGCAGCTTGCCTCGGCCAATTCTGCCAAAGTGGTGCGCGCCTATCTTGCCGCGCTGCCGAACTGAACCGACATGACAAGGGCCTGGCGCGGCGCAATCCTGTCGGTGTCGCACGATCCGGCGCTCGATCCCGCTGCTGTCCGTCACGAGGCCGATGGCCTGCTGGTGGTCGAAGACGGGATCGTCGTCGCGCGCGGGCCGTTTGCCGATCTGGCCGAACGGTTTGCCGATGTGCCGGTCGAACGGCTCGACGGGCTGATCGTGCCCGGCTTTGTCGATTGCCACGTCCATTACCCGCAGATGGACAGCATGGCGGCGCACGGCGAACAACTGCTCGACTGGCTCGAACGGCATATCTTTCCCGCTGAGCAAGCCTTTGCCGATCCGGCCCATGCGCGCGCTGTGGCGGGGGTGTTCTGCGATGAGCTCTTGCGCAACGGCACGACCAGTGCGCTGGTCTTTCCCACTGTCCATGCCCATTCGGTCGATGCCCTGTTTGAAGCGGCGATGGCGCGGGCGATGCGCCTTGTCGGCGGCAAAGTGCTGATGGATTGGGGGCCGCCGGGGCTGTGCGATACTGTCGAAACCGCGCGCGCCGAAACCGAGGCGCTGATCGCGAAATGGCGTGGGCGCGGGCGGCTGGGCTATGCGATCACGCCGCGTTTCGCGCTGACGTCGTCGGATGACCAATTGGCGATGGCGGGCGATCTGCTGGCGCGCCACGGCGATGTCCTGTTGCACACGCATTTGTCGGAAAATACTCGCGAATGTGCGCAAGTCTGCGCGCGGTTTGCCGATGCACGCGATTATCTCGATGCCTATGACCGTTTTGGGCTGGTCGGGGCGCGCTCGGTCTTTGCCCACGGGGTACATCTGTCGGGGCATGAATGCGCGCGGATGGCCGAAAGCGGGGCGGGGATCGCGGTGTGTCCGTCGTCAAACCTGTTTCTGGGCTCGGGGATGTTCGATTTCACCCAGGCGGCGGAATTTGGCGTGCGGCTGGGGCTGGGCAGCGATGTCGGCGCGGGCACGACGTTTTCGCTGCTCCATACGGCGGGGCTTGCCTATCAGGCGGGGCTTGCGCGCGGGCACCGGCTCGATCCGTTTCGCGCGCTGTGGCTGGCAACCGCTGCGGGCGCGGCGCTGCTGCGTGTCGACGACCGGGTCGGCGCACTGGGCGAGGGGCAGGAGGCCGATTTCGTGCTGCTCGATCCCGCCGCAACGCCGCTGCTCGCGCGGCGCACGCGCGGCGCGACGCTTGCCGAGACGCTGTTTGCGCTGCAAGTGCTGGGCGATGACCGCGCGGTGTCACGGACGTATGTCATGGGCCGCTGCGCCTGGGATCGCGACACCGCGCGTTTCCATCCTTTTTCGGAGCCGGGTCCATGACCGATCTTGACGCTTTCATCACCGGCCTGCCCAAGGCAGAGCTGCATCTCCATATCGAAGGCAGCCTAGAGCCCGAGCTGATGTTTGCGCTTGCCCGGCGCAACGGCATCGCGCTGCCTTTTGCCGATGTCGAAGCGGTGCGCGCCGCTTATGCCTTTTCCAATCTTCAGGATTTTCTCGACATCTATTACGCCGGGGCGGCTGTGTTGCTGACGCGGCAGGATTTTCACGATCTGGCGATGGCCTATTTCGACCGCGCCGCCGCCGATGGCGTGGTCCATGCCGAGATCATGTTCGACCCGCAGACGCATACCGCGCGCGGCGTGCCGTTTTCCGAAGTGATCGAAGGGCTGTTGTCGGCGATCGCCGAGGCCCAGGCGCGCCATGGGCCGACCGCCTGCCTGATCATGAGTTTTCTGCGCCATCTGAGCGAGGCCGATGCCTTTGCCACGCTGGAAGAGGCCGGGCCGTGGCTCGACCGGATTGCGGCGGTCGGGCTGGATTCCTCCGAACTGGGCCATCCGCCCGAAAAGTTTGCCCGCGTCTTTGCCGCCGCGCGCGAACGCGGTCTGAAATGCGTCGCTCATGCGGGCGAAGAAGGTCCGCCCGCTTATGTCACCGGCGCGCTTGATGCGCTGCATGTCGATCGCATCGATCATGGCAACCGCGCCTTGGAAGACGAGGCGCTGGTGCGTCGACTGGTCGATCTGGGCATGACTCTGACGGTGTGCCCGTTGTCCAATCTGAAGCTGTGCGTGGTCGACAGCCTCGATCAGCATCCGATCGACCGCATGCTCAAGGCCGGGCTCAGGGCGACGATCAATTCCGACGATCCGGCCTATTTCGGCGGCTATGTTGCGGACAATTATCGCGCCGTGGCCAAATCGCGCGGTCTGTCGCGTGGCGATCTGGCGCAGGCGGCGCGCAACAGCCTGACCGGATCGTTCCTGCCGGGCGAGGCGATCGCGGCGCATTGTGCGCGGCTCGATGCATTCGTCGGCGCCGGATAGTTACGCCGCAGGCGGAATGTGCGAGGCCGGATAGCCCAATCGCGCAAATTCGGCTTCAAGCTCGCCCAGCACGATCCCCGCCGCGTGCGAAGGGGTGCGCGCCGTCGCGGTACACAGCGCCAGCGTCATCGGGCGCAGAACGGGGTCGGTCAGGCGTGTGAAGGACAGCAGCCCGCGTTGCACTTCGGTCGCGACATCGAGCGAGGTCAGCACACCGATCCCCGCGCCTTGCAGAACCAGCGAGACGATCATCTGAATGTTGTCCGACGTCGCGCGCCGGTCGAGCGCGATTCCGCTGGTCGCTTCGAGCACTTCGATCTGCTGGCTGACGGCGAGCGGACGCGAAGGCACGATCACCGGCAGCCCGGCGCAAGTCGAAAAGCGCGCCTCCGGGCTGCGCCCTGCGGGATGACCGGGCGGCGTGACGAGCCCCAGCACGACATCGACAAAGGCCCGCACGGTCAGGTCGCGATAGGAATGCGGCTCGAACATCACGCCAAGATCGACTTCGCCATCGGCAACCAGGCGCCGCACGACATCGTTGCCCTGAACCCTGATGCCGACCGTTATCCCCGGATAGCGGGTCTGAATCGCATGGATCAGCGTCGGAATATGCCCTTTGGCCAGCGCGTCGATCACCGCGATTTCGACATGCCCGCGCTTCAATCCGCGCAAATCCTCGATCTGGGCCAGCACATCGGTCAAATGCTTTTGCCAGCGCCCGCCCGCCGCCATCAGGACTTCGCCCGCCGCCGTCAGGCGGAGCCCGGTCGAAAGCCGCTCGAACAGCGGCATGCCCAGCTCTGCCTCGGCATTCAAAATCTGCCGATCGATCGCCGAAGCCGAAACATTCAGCTCTTCCGCCGCGCGGCGGATCGAGCCGAGCCGACCAACGACAACGAAATAGCGCAGGAAACGCGAAAAGGCGGGCATGAGGGTTGCTCGTATTTCTGGAACGGGATCGCCAAAAGCATTGCATTTATGCGTGCGCCGTCAAGTCATTTGGTAGGGGCGGGCGCATTGCAAGGGTTTGGGAATCGCCGGGAAGCCTGCTAGGCGCCCCACCATGTTGACCATATCCGGCCTTACCGTGCGCCTTGGCGGGCGCGATATCATTTCCGATGCCAGCGCGATGATCCCACCGCGCGGCAAAGTCGGGCTCGTCGGCCGCAATGGCGCGGGCAAATCGACGCTGGTCAAGACGCTGATCGGCGAGCTTGAGCCCGATGGCGGATCGATCGACATGCCGCGCGGCTGTCGGCTCGGCTATATTGCGCAAGAAGCGCCCAACGGCGACGCGACGCCGTTTGAAACCGTGCTGGCCGCCGATGCCGAACGCACGCAGTTGCTGGCCGATTCCGAAACCGAAACCGATGCGCATCGCCTGGGCGATATTCATGATCGGCTGATCGCGATCGATGCCTATGCCGCCCCGGCGCGGGCCGCGCGCATCCTGTCGGGCCTCGGGTTTGACGAGGCGGCGCAAGGCATGCCGCTCGATTCGTTTTCGGGCGGGTGGAAAATGCGCGTGGCGCTGGCCGCGCTGTTGTTTTCCGAGCCCGATGTCCTGCTGCTCGACGAACCGTCGAACCACCTCGATCTCGAAGCGACGCTGTGGCTGGAAAACTTCCTCAAGTCCTATCCTGCCACGCTGTTGATCATCAGCCACGAACGCGATCTGCTCAATACCGTGGTCGATCATATCCTGCATCTGCAGGGCGGCAAGCTGACGCTCTATCCCGGCGGTTATGACGATTTCGAGCGGCAGCGGGCCGAGCGTGCCGCACAGGCTGCTTCCTTTGCCGCCGCCCAGGAAGCGCAGCGCGCCAAGCTGTCCGACTATATCGCCCGCAACAGTGCGCGTGCCTCGACCGCGCGGCAGGCGCAGGCACGGGCCAAGATGCTGGCGCGGATGCAGCCGATCGCGGCGCTGAGCGAAGATCCCTCGCTGAGCTTTGACTTTCCCGATCCCGACGAATTGCGTCCGCCGCTGATCACGCTCGATCTGGCGAGTGTCGGCTATGGCGATACGCCGATCCTGCGGCGGCTGAACTTGCGGATCGATCCCGATGACCGCATCGCGCTGTTGGGCCGCAACGGCAACGGCAAGACCACGCTGGCGCGCCTGCTTGCCGCACAATTGCCCGCGATGGAAGGCTCGATGACGGCCAGCGGGCGGATGAAGATCGGCTATTTCACGCAGTATCAGGTCGAGGAACTGGCGGGCGATGCGACGCCGCTGGTCCATATGACCCGCGCCATGCCCAATGCCAGCCCGCAGGCCGTGCGCGGGCAATTGGGCCGTTTCGGCTTTTCCGGGCATCGCGCGATGGCCGAAATCCGCACGCTGTCGGGTGGCGAACGTGCCCGGCTCGCCTTGGCTCTGGTCACGCGCGACGCGCCGCACTTGCTGATCCTTGACGAACCGACCAACCACCTCGACGTCGATGCGCGCGAGGCGCTGGTCCAGGCGCTCAACACCTACAAGGGCGCGGTGATCCTGATCAGCCACGATCGGCACATGGTCGAACTGACCGCCGATCGACTGGTCTTGGTTGACGAAGGCACCGCGCGCCCGTTCGACGGGGCGATGAGCGAATACATCGATTTCGTACTGGGCCGCAATCAGCCCAAGGCCGAGGGCGAAAAAGCCAAATCCGGCTCCAAGGCCGACCGCAAGGCCAGCGCGCAATTGCGCGAACAGCACCGCAGCATGAAAAAGAAGGTCATCGACGCCGAAGCGCAGATCGCCAAGCTCCAGGCCGAAATCAACGCACTGGATCGCGCGATGTTCGAACCGTCAAGCGCAACAGGCGAACTGGCCAAGCTGGCCATGGGTGAATTGTCGCGCCGACGCGGCGTTGCTGCATCAAAGCTGGAAGACGTCGAAGCAGCATGGATGGCGGCAAGCGAAGCCTATGATGCGGCGATGGCGGCGGGGTAGGATAACGTATGCTATAGGGCGGCATTGAACAATGCGCCTCAGGCTGTTGTAACGTTCGTATGAACGCCAATCTCAAAATCACCAAGATCGGCAATTCTGCGGGGGTTGTCCTGCCCAAGGAACTGCTGGCAAAGCTGCGGGCAGGGGTGGGGGACACGCTTTACGTGTCGGAAACCCCGGACGGCATTCGCATCACGGCAAGTAATCCTGATTTCGCGGCCAAGATGGACTTGGCTGAGCAGATCATGCGCGAAGATCGCGACATCCTGCGCGTTCTGGCGAAGTGACATGACCGATATGCACGAGCCGATCCAGACCGAGCCGGTCTGGATCGAGCCGGTCTGGATCGAGGTGGACCTTGTCCATGCCATTCATGATCGCCAACTGGCTGAACATGGTGGGTTTGTGGGCGTGCGCGATGCAGGCGCGCTGGAATCGGCGCTGGCGCGGGCACGCAATCGCTGGACCCATGGAGAGACCGACATGTGCGCACTGGCTGCGGCCTATGCCTATGGCGTGGCGCGCAATCATCCGTTTTCCGACGGCAGCAAGTGCACGGCCTGGGTGCTGGCGCGTCTGTTTCTGGCGCTGAACGGCGTCAAAATCGCGTTTACGCCCGAGGATGCCATTCAGACGGTCTTGCGTCTTGCCGGCGGCGATCTGGGCGAGGAGGCACTCGCCCAGTGGTTCCGCGACAGGGCGTCAGAACTGCGTTGAGACGCCGACATAAAGCTGCGCGCCCGGGGTTGCCCTGTTGAGGCCGAAATTGCCGCCGAAGTCGAGTTGCAGCGTGGGGCGCAACGCCCGGGCAAAGGCAAAGTCGGCGGAATATTGCGCGACCGTGCCTGCCGGATCGAAATTCTGCGCGGTCCACAATTCGCCGATGCGCAGAAATGACCGGGCGAACCGATGTGTCAGCCGAGAACGTCGGCAACCGGGGTATAAGTATAGCCCAGCTCGGTAGCGACAGCTTCGTAAGTCACTTTGCCTTCATGGACATTGAGCCCGGCGGCAAGGTTGGCATCGGCCTTGAGCGCGGCTTTCCAGCCGAGATTGGCGATACGCAGCGCGTGGGGCAGGGTGACGTTGTTGAGCGCATACGTGCTGGTGCGGGCAACGCCGCCGGGCATGTTGGCGACGCAATAGTGGACCACGCCGTCGATCACATACGTCGGTTCGGCATGAGTTGTCGCATGGCTGGTTTCAAAGCAGCCGCCCTGATCGATCGCCACGTCGACCAGCACGGCACCGGGGCGCATCGTCGACAGCATGGCGCGCGTCACCAGCTTGGGCGCCGCCGCGCCGGGGATCAGCACCGCGCCGATGACGAGGTCGGCATCGGCGACGAGGTCTGCGAGAGTCGCCTTGCCCGAATAGATCGTGCGCGCGCGGCCCTGGAAATGGCTGTCGAGCTTTTCCAGCACTTCGGGATCGCGATCGAGAATCGTGACATCGGTGCCAAGGCCGACCGCCATTTGCGCCGCGTTGAAGCCGACCACGCCGCCGCCGATCACCACGACTTTGCCCGGCGCGACGCCCGGCACGCCGCCGAGCAGCACGCCGCGCCCGCCATGCGCCTTTTCGAGCGCGGTGGCGCCCGCCTGGATCGCCATGCGACCGGCGACCTGGCTCATCGGCTTGAGCAGCGGCAGGCTGCGGCCCGGGCCGGTGACCGTTTCATAGGCAATCGCGGTCACGCCCGACTTGACGAGATCGGCGGTCTGTTCGGGATCGGGCGCGAGATGCAGATAGGTATAGAGCACCTGACCCTTGCGCAGTTGCGCGCGTTCGACCGCCAACGGTTCCTTGACCTTGACCACCATTTCGGCGCCCGCGAACACCGTCGCCGCATCGGGCTTGATCACTGCGCCGGCGGCTTCATAGGCGGCGTCGGTTGCACCGATGCCGAGCCCGGCACCGGCCTGGACCCACACTTCATGACCATGCGCGACGAGTTCGCGCGCCGATTCCGGGGTCAGGCCAACGCGATATTCGTGGTTCTTGATTTCGGTAACGGTGCCGATGCGCATGGGTCGATCTCCTGTCTGGATATGACGCAAAGGATAGTCTGGCGCGCGTGACAATTGTTACCCGATTTTGCCCTTGTTGTCGCCCTGTATGCAATGATATTCGATTTATGGCATAGATAACGGGAAAATATTGCATGGATCGCACGGATCGCAACCTGCTTGAGGCGCTGCAACGCGATTCGTCGCGCTCGGTTGCCGACGTGGCCGAGCTGGTTTCGCTGTCGCCCTCGGCCTGCCATCGTCGGATCAAGGCGCTGGAGGAACAGGGGTTGATCGCGGGCTATGCCGCGCGGGTCGATCCGCGGCGACTGGGGCTCGCGGTCGAGGTCTTTGTCGAAATCACGCTGACCAGCCAGAGCCGCGAGGCGATGGACCGCTTCGAACGCGCGGTGGGCGATTTCGACGATATTCTCGAATGCCACCTGATGAGCGGCAATGCCGATTACCTTTTGCGCATCGCGGCGGCGGACCTGGCCGATTACGACACGATCCATCGCGATTGCCTGGCGCGGCTGCCGGGCGTTTCGGCGATGCGATCGTCGTTTTCGATCCGCCGGATCAAGCGGATGGAAGGCTATCCGGTCAGTCGTTTGCGCTGAGGCCGATGGCAACCGGCACCTTAATCGTTTGATTAAATAATCTGGACAGGAGCGTTTGCGGGGGTAAGCTGCGCAACCGAACGGGATACCCGGACGGGAGAGAACAATGGCCTTTGACAACACCTATCGCATGCTGATCGGCGGCGCGCTCGAAGCGGGTTCGGCCCGGTTTGACGTCATCAATCCCGCGACCGAAGACGTCGTTGCGCAGGCCCCCGATGCCACGCCCGACGATCTTGACCGTGCGATTGCCGCGGCGCGCGCGGCCTTTCCGGGCTGGGCTGCCACACCGATTGCCGAACGCAAGGCGGCGCTTTGCGCCCTGGCCAACGCGATCTGGGCCAATGCCGACGAATTCAAGCGGTTGCTCACCCTCGAACAGGGCAAGCCGCATCATGAGGCAGGGGCCGAAGTGATGGGCGCCGGCTATTGGCTTCAGGCGCATACCGCGCTCGACTTGCCCGAAACGGTCAACGAGGATTCCGACGAACGCATCAGCATCACGCGCCATGTTCCGCTTGGCGTGGTGGGCGCGATCGCACCATGGAATTTCCCGATGATCCTGGCGATGTTCAAGGTCGCGCCGGGGCTGCTTGCGGGCAATACCATGGTGCTGAAACCGTCGCCGTTTACCCCGCTGACCACGCTGAAATTCGGGGAACTGGCAAAGGACATCCTGCCTGCGGGCGTGCTCAACGTCATATCCGGGGGCGATGCTCTGGGGCCGTGGATGACGGCCCATCCGGGCTTTGACAAGATCAGCTTTACCGGATCGACCGCAACCGGGCGCCGCGTGATGTCTTCTGCCGCGCCGACGCTCAAGCGTGTCACGCTCGAACTTGGCGGCAACGACGCCGCGATCGTGCTGCCCGATGTCGATGTCGAAAAGATCGCTGAAACCTTGTTCTGGGCCGCGTTTGCCAACAACGGTCAGATCTGCATCGCGACCAAGCGCATGTATATTCACAAGGACATCTACGATCCGTTGCGCGATGCGATCGTCGCTTATGCAAAAACGGTCAAGGTCGGCGATGGCTCGGAACAGGGTACGCAGATCGGACCGATCAACAACCGGCCGCAATACGAACGGGTGCTCGGCCTGATCGAGGATGCCCGGGCCAAGGGCTATACGTTCCTGTTGGGCGGCGAAAAGGCCGATGTGCCGGGCTATTTCATACCGATCACGATTCTCGACAATCCGCCCGAAGACAGCCGCATCGTGCAGGAGGAGCAGTTCGGCCCGGTTCTGCCGCTGATCAAATTCGACGACTATGACGACGTGATCGCGCGCACCAATGCCACCGATTATGGCCTTGGCGGTTCGGTCTGGTCAAACGATGAGGACAAGGCCTGGGATCTCGCGCAGAAGATCCAGTCGGGCACGGTATGGGTCAATGAAACGCAGCACTTGTCGCCGCTGGCAGCGTTTGGCGGCGTCAAGCAGTCGGGTGTGGGTGTCGAAGGCGGGTCGGAAGGGCTGCTTGAATACACCAATGCCCAGACGCTCGTGCGCCGCAAGAAACCGGCGTTTGCACAATAGGTCTGGCTCCCGGGCGGCCCCCTCTTTGCCCTACGGCATTCACACATCACGGCTCCCGAAAATTTATACCGTGAAATCAATGAGGTATAAACCATCGTCAGTCCCGCGAAGGCGGGAATCCAGTCAGCCTAACGCCTTGATCATACGTCGAATTCTGGATTCCCGCCTTCGCGGGAATGACGAGCAAAAGTGGAATATGTGGCAAAAGTGGAATATGTGAATGCCGTGGCCTCTTTGCCGGGGGGCTCAATCGTGAATCCTGAAGCGATTGCGTTTCCCGTCGAAGGCCAATGCGACCGTCGCGCCGATCGGGTCGCCGTTCGCCGCCAGGGCCAGCGTTGCCTCGTCGGCGGCGTTGGCGATGAAGCGGCGCCCGTCGGCGAGATGCCCGATCGCGATCGCATTGGTGGGCACGCCCTTGTTGCGCCAGACGGTATAGGTCTCGATCGTGCCGGAGCCCTCGGCCTCGGCGACTGGTTCGATGCAGGCGGCGGCGTCGAGCTGCGCCTGGATCGGGTCATGGACCAGGGCTTGCCAGGGCGCCGCCCTGGGCGAGAGCACCAGCGCGGCGAATTTCGATTGAAACCCGCCATTTGCGCCGACCAGCCCAAATGGCCGGGCGCTCTCGTCACGCAGTCGCTCGACCATGCCGGCGATGGCGTGCATCGAATAATTGTTCCCCGCTCCGCCGAAATAGGGCAGGCCGCCGGTCACCGTCAGCCCGCGCGGATCGTCGGCGGCAAGGCCTAGCCCTGCAATCGCGTTGAACACCGGGATCGGGAAACAACTGTAGAAATCGAACGCACCGAAATCGGCGACGGTCTTCCCCGCCAGCGCCAAAGCCGCCGCAAGCGCGGCATCGGCGGCCGGATAGGCGGCAAGGTCAGGCCGGGCGAGCACCTCTTTTTCATGGGCGAGCGTCGCTGCGTGGATGAACGTCCAGCGGCTTTCCGGAATTCCGGCGGCCCGCGCGGCGGCGATGGACATGACCAGCACGGCGGCGCCCTGATTGACCTGATCGCGTGAGACGAGCTTGATCGTATAGGGATCGGTGACCAGCCGGTTGCGCTCCGATGGCGTGGCGATCTCATCGGGCGAGAGCGGGGTCGAGGCGGCGCAAGCGTAGCGGTTGGCCGCGGCGACTTGCGTAAACGGGGCGAACAGCGCGCCCATCGCACGAGCGTACGTTTCCTTGTCGAGCCCCAGATGGCGCCGCCGCGCATTTTCCATCAGCGCATAGGCGATGGGCGGCGATACCACGCCGTGCGCGATCGCCAGCGGCGACAGCAGCCCTTTGACGCCAAGCCCGCGATCCTCCATCGCACCCGCATCGGCTTCGCCCCAGGCGCGCGTTTCCCCTGTTGCGGACAAGTGCCGCGCGCTCGAAATCGCCTCTGCGCCGAAGACCAGCGCTGCCTCGGCTTCGCCTGCGAGAATGCGCTGACCCATTTCCATCAGGATCGTCACCGGCGATTGCCCGCCGACTTTGTCGAGCACGGCAATGGCGGGCGCGATTCCCAAACGGCGCGCGACGGCCAGCGGGAATTTGTCGGGTTTGCCGAACGGCGACGGGGCCGCGTTCGAATCCTCGAACGTGCGCACTGCGCCGACTGCCGTGACCAGGCGCCGCGCGGCATCGGCAGCGCCGCTGTCGGCCAAAGCCGCTTCGGCGGCGCGTGCGGCCAGATCGGCGGCGGATAGGCCGGCATAATCGGCGTCTGCGATGCGTTCGACCGCCTGGCCGACGCCGACAATGATCGGCGTGCGCGGATCGAGCGTGGTGCTTGCAGTCATGAACGGCCTCATCCCGATTTAAACGATCGATTAAGGCGCCATTCAAAGCCGGGATTTGTCGGTTGCGCAAGAGGGGATCGCGGCATCGGCCGATTTGCGGATGATCGCCTGCCTTTTGCTCAGGCCACTCTTTCGAGCATTCCGGCCAGTTGGATGCGCTCGTCTGGTTCGAGCCGGGCTTCGATCGAGCCGTGGATCGCGGCGGCATAGGCGGGCCACATCGCCGCGCGTCGCTGCGCTCCGGCGGGCGTGAGGGTGAGGATCTGGCCGCGCCCATCGCCGGGGCAGGGGGTTACGTTTACCAGTCCGGCGCGCTCCATGCGCGACAGCAGGCGCGACAGATTGTATTGTTCGATGCCCAGCACGCCTTGCAGGTCACGCGGGCGCGTGGCCCCGCGCCGTTCGAGCGCGACGAGGATGTCGTACCATTCGAGCGGGGGCAATCCGGCGCGTTTCAATTCGGCGCGCGCCGCGCGCAAGGCGCGGGCGCCTGCGCCGAGCAGGCGATCCCAGGCGAGCAGGGTAATGGCGGCGGGCTTTGTCATGCCGGCAATCCTGCCCTGCGGACGGCGCGGGGGCAATTCCGGCTCGATGCCGATGCATCGGTTAACCATTGGGCAGGATTTGCCGATCGATGCCGCCGCATCAAATCAGACCATGCCGCTGCATCGATCTTGATGCTGCGGCATGGATGGGTCAGCCGCTCGGCTCGATTTCGGTAAAAATGCGGTCCTGCGCGGTGCGAATGTCGCCGGATTCGATCTGCAGCGCGAGCCGTTCGCGGTCGCGCGCGCGAAAGCGGATTTCGGCGCGTTTGATCGCTTCCTGGCTGAGCCCGACGTCATCGAAGGCGTTGCGAGCCATGGCGATGGCCGATTCCATCGTTTCGCGGATCACGTGCGTTGCAGGCGAGGGGGCGAGCCGGATCAGCGCGCGGCGGTCAAAGGCGCGGACATGAATGGCCGCCTGGGGAAAGGCCTGATGCACCGCTTCGATCAGCGCGGCGTCGATCTGGTCTCCATCGAGGCAGAACAGGATCAAGGCCGCAGACGAGGCGCCCGCCTGATGCAGCAGGTCCAGCCGGGTGCCATCGCCGAAATAGACTTTTGCGCCGAATGTCGCGGCAATGTCGATGGCGGCGACATCGCGGTCGATCAGGGTTACCTCGATTCCGCCAGCGAGCAGCATCTGCCCCACCGCCTGGCCAAACCGGCCATAGCCGACGATCAGTGCATTGGCGCGATCGCCCCCACCCGCGCTTTCCGGCCCCGCGTTTTCCGGCCCCGCGCGCTCTTGCACCGGGCCGGTTGGCTGTTCGCGGAACCGGCGTGTCGCCGCCATCAGAAACGGGGTACTCGCCATCGACAGCGTTACTACCGCGCCAAACAGGCTGGCTGCTTGCGGCGCGATCAGCATGGCGCGCGTGGCCTGCGCAAACAGCACGAAGCCGAATTCACCACCCTGGCTGAGCAGCAGGCCCAGCGCCAGCGCGCTGCGCCAGCCCATGCCGAGCAAGGCACCGATGGCCAGGATCACCCCCGCCTTGGTCACGATCAGCAAGAGCGCGATCGCCACGACGAACAGCGGCTCGCGAATGATCGCCGACAGATCGAGCATCATGCCGACCGACAGGAAAAACAGCCCGAGCAGGATCGAGCGGAACGGTTCGACGGCGGCTTCCAGTTCGTGGCGATAGGGCGTGCCGGCGAGCATGACCCCGGCGATGAACGCGCCGAGCGCGCTCGACAGGCCCAGGGCCTGCATCAGCGCGGCCGCGGCGAGCACGGTAAACAGCGCCGCGACCACGAACATCTCGCGCTCGCCCAGATTGCCGATCACGCGAAACAGCGGGCGCAGCAAAAAGCGCCCGGCCAGTACCAGCGCAACAATCGCACCCGCCGTTTCGACCGCCATCAGCCATCCCGGCGGCGCGCCTGCATCGGCGGGATTGCGGCTGAGCATGGCGACGATCGTGATCATCGGGATAATCGACAGATCCTGAAACAGCAGGATCGCAAAGGCGCGTTCGCCAAAACGGGTTTTCAACCGACCGGACGATTGCAGCATCGGCAAAACCTGTGCGGTCGACGACAACGCCAGGGGCAGCCCCAGCGCCAGCGCGGCAGCGCCGGAAAAGCCGGTGGCGAGATGGAGCGCCGCCGCAAGAACCAGCCCGCACCCTGCGACTTGCATGATCCCGGTCAGGAAAATGTCGCGCCGCATCCGCCACAGCCGCGCCGGATCAAGCTCCAGCCCGACCAGAAACAGCAGCAGCGTGATGCCGAGTTCGGCTATGCCCATCTTCTGCTCGGCTTCCCCCACGAGATCGAGGCATTGCGGCCCGACCACCACACCGGCGAGCAGGTAGCCCAAGGTCGCCCCCAGCCCGAGCCGGCGGAACAGCAGCACGAATGCCAAGGCAAAACCGAGCAGCAGAAAGCCATCGTGAAGCAGGGGAGGCGGGGCGGCGGCGTGCAGGGCAATGGCTCCTTTGACGGAGGGACTTTGACGGCGGGACAGGGCGTTGGACGTTGTCCCCGCACGCCGGGGCGGCGTCAAGCGCGGGGATCGGGAAACGCCGCCCGTAATGCTATTGACATCATTGTAGGCAAGAGGGATGCAAGCGCCGTTCGCCAAGCGGCGCACAGATGCAAAGGGAGAGCATGATGACCGTTGCCGGAACCTATGAAGTCGTCACCAAGACCCCGATGGGGGACCAGAAATCGACCCTGACGGTCAATGTCAGCGGCGATGCCTTCACCGGCAGCAATGTCGGCCCGATGGGATCGCTCGACATCACCGACGGCAAAGTCGACGGCCAGACGATCAGCTGGTCGAGCAAGATCACCACGCCGATGCCGATGACGCTCGATTGCAAGGCGACCATCGATGGTGATGCGATTTCCGGCACGGTAACGGCCGGGATGTTCGGCAGCTTTCCGCTGAACGGCAGCCGCGTCGGCTGATCGGTTCACGCATGCCTGTACGAAGGGCGCCCGGTTTCAGGCGCCCTTCAGCTTTTTGATGGTGCCCGAAAAGGCGAGCACTTCGCGCCCGTCGGCGCGGATCAGGCCGCGGGCAAAGATCAGGCTGCGGCCGCCACCGGTGCGCTCGCCGCGTGCGAGCAGCAACTGGCCGGCATTGGCCGCGCGCAGAAATTCGCAGTTCATCGTTACCGTTACGCCTTGCACTTGCTCACCCTCCGAGCCGCCGATCATGAACAGGCTGAAATCGGCAAACGTCATGAGGCTGCCGCCATGGATGATGCCGTGGCCGTTGCGGTTGTCCGCGCCGGGGCGAAAGCCGCAGACGATGCCCTGATCATCGCGTGCGACATAGAATGGCCCGGCGAGATTTTCGAACGGATCAACTCCTCCCCATTGATACCATCCGGCCCATTCGCCGGTTTCGATTCGCGTCAACTTGCCGCTGAACGGCGGTTCCGGTTGCAGGCGCAGGTCGGATGCGAGCGGTGCGGGATGATGGGGCACGCGGGAATCTCTTTCATCGGCGGGGACATGGTCGTCGCCAGCGGGTGGCGTACCGGTTGGCGCGCGTCAAGCCGTTGCGGCGCAGCAGGGGCGCGTCCCGGCAAAGCTCAAACGGGGCATTCTGATACGATTTGATGCAAATCTTTGTTCGTATCGGGCCCGAAACGACAATTTAGTGTTTCTGCTTCGCCCGCCATTCGCGTTAGGAAACCGCCGCCACCGGTTCCCGCCCGGTCTTGCCCGTCTGGACACGTTGCCATGACGCCGGATCGCGTGCGGGACTGCGAACAATGGCCCGGATTGACGGTTTTTGCCGAGCCCATGGAGGTTTACCCTGTCGAGTTTCATCGAGGATCGCGCGCCGGAACAGCCATCCGGGTCGCACAAGTCGCGGCCGCGCTGGCTGGCCTATGTGCTGGTCATTGGGGTGCTGGTCGTGGTTGCCTTGGGCGCGCGCTGGTTTGCCGCTGCGGGCGTGACAAGCAATGCCAAGGCCGGTCGTCCGGCTGCGGCTGTCGCGATCGCGACAGTGGCGCTGGCCGATATGCCTGAAACGGTCAGCGCGATCGGCACCGTTACGCCGCTCGATACCGCCACCGTACACACGCAGCTTGCGGGCAATGTCATGGCCATCCTGTTCAAGGAAGGGCAGATGGTGTCCGCCGGGCAGCCGATCGTGCAAGTCGATCCGCGCCCTTATGCGCTGACGCTGAAGCAGGCCGAGGGCACACTGGCGCGCGATTCGGCGAGCCTGGCGATGGCCCGGCTCGACCTCAGGCGTTATGAAACGCTCTCGGCGCAGGATTCGATCGCGCGCCAGACGATGGAAGACGAACGCGCGACGGTCGCGCAGCTTGAAGGCACTGTCGCCACCGATCACGCTGCAGTCGGCTCGGCCCGGCTCAATCTGCAATATACCACGATCAAGGCGCCATTTGCCGGTCGCATCGGCCTCAAGCAGATTACCGTGGGCAATTATGTCACCCCGTCCGATGCCAACGGCGTTGCCGTGGTGACGCGCATCGATCCGATCGATATCGAATTTTCGGTGCCTCAGGCGATGCTCGGCGATGTCCAGCGCAAAGTCGGCAGCGGCGCGGGCCTTCCGGTCACGATTCTCGATCAGGACAACAAGACCGTGCTGGCGCAAGCCACATTTTCGACTTTTGACAACCAGATCAACACCAGCACCGGCACGGTCATGGCCAAGGCGCGCGCGGTCAATCCGCCGGTGAGCGGAAAGGACGGGCAAAATTCGCCCGCGCTGTTCCCCAACCAGTTCGTCAATGTGACCATGTTGGTCAATACGCTGCGCCAGGTGCCGGTCGTGCCGGTTTCGGCGCTGCGCCATGGCTCGCAAGGCGATTTCGTGTTTGTGGTTCAGCCGAACAAGACGGTGAAGATCGCGATCGTGCGGACGGGGCCGAGCGACGGGACGCGAATGGCGATCCTGTCCGGGCTGCAAAAGGGGCAGATCGTCGTTTCCGAAGGTGCCGACGGGCTTGACGAAGGGTCGGCGGTGCGCCTGCCCGGAGACAAGAGTGGCGGCGGAAGCAGCGACAAGAGTGGCGGCGGGAGCAAGAGCGGCAAGCGGGCCGGAGCCAAGGCCCAGTGAGCGACGCCGACATCGCGACCGACGATCCCGCAGCGCCCCCATCGACAGGGGGTGTGCCGCCGGGCGGGCCATCGCGCCCGTTCATCCTGCGCCCGGTGGCGACAACCCTGTTGATGGTGGCGCTGTTGCTCGCCGGGCTGATCGCCTGGAAACAACTGCCCTTGTCGGCGCTGCCGCAAGTCGATTACCCGACGATCCAGGTCAGCACGCTCTATCCCGGTGCGAGCCCCGATGTCATGGCGCTGACCGTGACGAGCCCGCTCGAACGCCAGTTCGGACAGATGCCGGGCCTGACGCGGATGACGTCCTATTCCTCGTCGGGCGCTTCGGTGATCACGTTGCAGTTCACGCTCGGCCTGTCGCTCGATGTCGCCGAACAGGAAGTTCAGGCTTCGATCAACGCGGCCAATTCGCTGCTCCCGTCGGATCTGCCGGCACCGCCTGTCTATGCCAAGGTCAACCCCGCCGATGCCCCGGTCCTGACTCTGGGCGTATGGTCAAAGTCGCGTCCGCTGGGGGAAGTCGAAGGCATTGTCGAAAGGCAGCTTTCCAACAAGATTTCGCAAGTATCCGGGGTCGGCCTGGTCAGCCTGTCGGCGGGGCAGAGGCCGGCGGTGCGGATTGTCGCCAACGTCCAGGCCATGGCTGCGCGCGGTCTCAGCCTCGAAACGATCCGCAACGCGATTGCCAATGCCAATTCCAATATGGCCAAGGGCAATTTCGACGGCGCCACCAAAAGCTGGACGATCGATTCCAACGATCAGCTCAACAGCCCGGAATCCTATGCCGCGCTGGTCGTCGCGTGGAGCAACGGGCAGCCGGTACGGCTGAAAGATGTCGCCAGCGTCGAGGCCGGGGTTGAAAACGTGCGCACCGGCAGCTGGATGAACAAACAGCCGGCCGTGATCATCGACGTGCAGCGCCAGCCCGGTGCGAATGTCATCGCCACGGTCAATGCGATCAAGGCGGCCTTGCCCGATCTTCAGGCGCAGCTTCCCGCCGATGTCAAAGTCACCGTCCTGACCGACCGGACCGAAGGCATTCAGGCCTCGGTTTCCGACGTTCAGTTCGAACTGGTGCTGGCCGTGCTGCTGGTCGTGCTGGTGATCTTCCTGTTCCTCGGATCGCCCCGCGCGACGCTGATTGCCGCGATTTCGGTGCCGCTCAGCCTGGTCGGCGCGTTTGCCGCGATGTGGGCGCTGGGCTATTCGATCAACAATCTGACACTGATGGCGTTGACCATCGCATCGGGGTTTGTGGTCGACGATGCGATCGTGGTGATCGAAAATATCGCGCGCCATATCGAAGCGGGGATGAAGCCGTTCGACGCGGCGCTCAAGGGCGCGAGCGAGATCGGTTTTACCATCATTTCGCTGACGGTCAGCCTGATTGCCGTGCTGATCCCGCTGTTGTTCATGGGCGATGTGGTTGGTCGCCTGTTCCGCGAATTTGCAGTCAGCCTGGCGGTGACGATCGTGCTGTCGGCCGTCGTCGCGCTGACCGTGGTGCCGATGCTGGCGGCGCGGCTGCTGCGGCCCGAGCATGAGGAGCGGCGCCTGGCTGTCGTCGACAAGGCGATGGGCGCCTTTGATCGGCTGGCGCACAGCTATGGGCGCGGGCTCGACTGGGTGATCGCGCGGCCGCGCGCAACGCTTGGCGTGTTTGCCCTGAGCCTTGCGCTGGCCGGTGTGCTGTTCTGGGCGATCCCCAAGAATCTGTTTCCGGTGCAGGATACCGGGCAATTGCGCGCGACGGTCGTCGCCAGTCCCGATGTCAGTTTTTCGCAGATGGCCTCGCTCCAGCAGCAAGTCGTCGCCCAGGTGCTCGAAAGCCCGGCTGTCGCCTCGCTGTCATCGGCAGTGGGCGTCGATGGTCAGAATGCGGCGCTCGATCAGGGGCGGATGATCATCAATCTCAAGCCGATCGAAGCACGCGGCAGCCTTTCCGAGGTGACCGCCGATATTGCCGAACGTGCGGCGAAAATCCCCGGTGTGCGGGTCTATCTCCAGCCGGTGCAGGATCTGACGATCGATACCGAGACCGGGCTCACGCCTTATCGCTTTGCGCTGCAGGGGGCTGACGCCAATGCCGTCAACGACTGGGCGGGCAAGCTTGCCGACAAGCTCAAGGACGATCCTTCGCTGATCGATGTCAATACGGCGAGCCTCGGACAGGGGCGGGCGGTGTTCATCGATGTCAACCGCGATGCCGCCGCGCGTCTGGGGATGTCTTTGCTGACGGTCGACAACGCGCTCTATGATGCCTTTGGCCAGCGCATCATCTCGACGATCTATACCCAGTCGAGCCAGAGCCGGGTGATCCTTTCGGCGACGCCGGGCATGTTGTCCGATCCGTCGTCGCTGGCGCGGTTCTACATCCCGCTGTCCAATGGGACGCAAGTGCCGCTCGGCACCGTGGCGACGGTCCGCGAAGGCTGGGTGCCGCTCGAACTGTCGCGGCAGAACCAGTTTCCGTCGGCCTCGATCGGGTTTGACGTCCCGCCGGGCGTTTCGCTCGGCAAGGCGGTCACCTCGATCGAAAAGATCGAAAGCGAGATCGGCCTGCCGATTTCGGTCAGCACCGACTTTTCGGGTGCAGCCTCGGCGTTCCGTTCGGCGCTTTCGAACGAGGTCCTGCTCGTGCTCGCGGCGATCCTGGTCGTCTACATCGTGCTCGGCGTGCTCTACGAAAGCTTCATTCACCCGATCACCATCATCTCGACGCTGCCTTCGGCCGGGGTGGGGGCGCTGATCGTGCTGGTGCTGTCTGGCTATGGGCTGGGCGTGATCGGCATTATCGGTATCGTGCTCCTGATCGGGATCGTGAAGAAAAACGCGATCATGATGATCGACTTTGCCGTCGTTGCCATGCGCGAAGAGGGGCATGATGCGCTGACTGCGATCCGCAGCGCTGCCTTGCTGCGTTTCCGGCCGATCATGATGACCACGTTTGCCGCATTGTTTGCCGCGCTTCCGATGATTTTCGGCAGCGGCATGGGGCATGAGCTGCGCCAGCCGCTCGGTCTGGCGATCGCCGGCGGCCTGATCCTCAGCCAGGTGTTGACGCTGTTCACCACGCCGGTGATCTTTCTGGCGTTCGAAAACATGCGCGAGGCGCGGGCGGCCAAAAAGCGGCAGACGAATGAACCGGGGCTCGAACCCGCGTGAACATCTCGGCCCTCTTTATCCGGCGACCGGTCGGCACCCTGCTCCTGACGCTGGGCGTGGTGCTGGCCGGGGTGCTGTCGTTTCTGAATTTGCCGGTCGCGCCTTTGCCCAAGGTCGATATTCCGACCATTCAGGTCCAGGCGAACCTGCCCGGGGCGAGCCCCGCGACGATGGCCAGCACCGTGGCCAGCCCGCTGGAGCGTCGGCTCGGAACGATCGCCGGGGCCAACGAGATGACGTCTCGTTCGACTTTGGGCTCGGCGCAGATCACGCTGCAATTCGATCTCAATCGCGATATCGACGGCGCCGCGCGCGATGTGCAGGCGGCGATCGCGGCGGCGCGGGCCGACTTGCCGTCGACGCTCAAGGCTCAGCCGAGCTATCGCAAGATCAACCCCGCCGAAGCGCCGATCATGATTCTGGCGCTGACCAGCCGGTCGCGCAATCCCGACCAGATCTACGACGCGGTGTCGAATATCGTGCAGCAAAAGCTGTTGCAGGTAAACGGTGTCGGCAATGTCGAACTGGGCGGGGCGGCGCTGCCATCGGTACGGATCGAGATCAATCCGACCCTGCTCGCGCGCGACGGTATCGCGCTGGAAGACGTGCGCACCGCGCTGCAATCGGCCAGCACCGACCGGCCGCGCGGTGTGATCGAATCGATCGGCGTGGAGCAGGGCGCCAATGGCAGGCGAGGGCTGGCCTGGCAGGTCTACAGCAATGATCCCGCGCTCACCGCAAAGGACTTTGCCCCGACGATCATCGCCTGGCGCAATGGCGCGCCGGTACGGCTGATGGACATCGGCAAAGTGATCGATGCGCCCGAAGACACGCGCACGATGGGGCTGTTCAACGGGAAAAAGGCGGTGCCGATCATCATCACCCGCCAGCCCGATGCAAATATCGTCCAGACGGTCGATGCGATCAAGGCGCAGGTTCCGGGTCTGCAGGCGCTCTTGCCCGATGACATCAAGCTTTCGGTGGTCACCGACCGCACGGTCACCATTCGCGCCTCGCTCGCCGAAGTCGAAGTCGCGCTGCTCGTTTCGACCTTGTTGGTCGTGCTCGTGGTCAGCCTGTTTCTGCAAAGCTGGCGCGCGACGCTGATCCCGGCGGCGGCGGTGGTCGTTTCGCTGCTGGGCACGCTGGCGGTGATGTACATGTCGGGCTTTCTGCTCGACAATCTGTCGCTGATGGCACTGACTGTGGCGACCGGGTTCGTGGTCGACGATGCGATCGTGGTCGTCGAAAATATCGCCCGCCATGTCGAGGAGGGCGTCAAGCCGTTCCCGGCAGCCTTGCGCGGTGCCCGCGAAGTCGGGTTTACCGTGCTGTCGATTTCGATCAGCCTCGTTGCGGTGTTTATCCCGCTGGTGTTCATGGGCGGGATTCTCGGGCGGTTGTTGCGCGAATTCGCGCTGACCATGACCGCCGCCGTGGCGATCAGCCTGATCGCCTCGCTGACCGTGACGCCGATGCTCGCGTCGCGCCTGCTCGAACGCGAAGCGGATAGAGACGCCCATGTCGATCGTTTCAGCCGGGTCGTGTTCGACCGTTCGCGGCGGTTTTTCGACTGGCTGCATCGCGGCTATGCGCGGCAGCTCGATTGGGCGCTGGCGCATCGCGGCCCGGTCCTGCTGCTTCTGCTCGGGGCCGTCGTGCTCAATGTCTATTGCCTGATGATCGCGCCCAAGGGATTCCTGCCGCAACAGGATACCGGCAGCATGGCGGGCGGATTGCGCGTCGATCAGTCGCTCTCGTTCACCGGTCTTCGCGAAAAGATGACGCAGATCGAGCGGATCGTGCGCTCCGACCCCTCGGTGGCGAACGTGGTCGCCTTTGCCGGCGGGGGGCGCGCCGGGTCGGGCTTCATGTTCGTCAATCTGAAACCGCGCGACCAGCGGGTGGCGGTAACCGATGTGATCCAGCGGCTGCGTCCAAAACTGGGGCGGGTGCGCGGGGTCAGCCTGTTTCTCAATCCGGTGCAGGATCTCCAGGTCGGCGGTCGCCAGACCACCAGCATGTACCAATATGTGCTCTATGCCGAAACGCCCGACCAATTGGCCGATGCCGGCAATCGCCTGGTCAAGGCGTTGAAAGCGCAGCCCGGCAAGATCATCGACGTCGATATCGACCAGCAGGATGCGGGCGCGGCCTCGTATGTCGATGTCGATCGCGACCGTGCGAGCAGCCTTGGCATCTCGATGCTGACTGTCGACAACACGCTCTATGACGCGTTTGGCCAGCGCGAGGTTGCCAATATCTACAAGGGGCTCAACCAGTATCACGTGGTGATGGAGGCCGACCCGGCATTCAACGGCAAACCCGAAGCGCTCAATGATCTCTACCTCCCGGTCGGCGGCGCCATCGCGCTGGCGCCGCAGGCAGCCTCGGCCAATGCCTCGCTCGGCAACAACCAGGCGCTGGGCAGCGCGGTCAGTACGTCCGCATCAAAGCTGGTCCAGCTCTCGACTTTGGCGCGCTGGCGCTCGGCCTCGACCAATGCGGCGGTCAGCCATTCGAGCGGCGAGCCTTCGGCCACGATTTCATTCAATCTGCCGCCCTCGGTTTCGCTGGGCCAGGCGGGGCAAGTGATCGCCGATGCACAGCGTCAGTTGCGGCTGCCCGCCACGGTTCATGGCGATTTCGGCGGGACGGCCAAAGTGTTTCAGCAATCGACCGCGACCATTCCCCTGCTGATCGTGGCGGCGATCGCGGCGATCTATATCGTGCTCGGGATACTCTATGAATCGGCGATCCATCCGCTGACCGTGCTCTCGACACTGCCTTCGGCGGGGCTGGGTGCGATCCTCGCGCTGATCGTGACGGGTGGCGAATTCGACATCATCGCGCTGATCGGTATTATCCTGCTGATCGGCATCGTGAAGAAAAACGCGATCCTGATCATCGACTTTGCCATCGAGAGCGAGCGGCGTTTCAATATGCCCCCGCTTGAAGCGATCCGCGAAGCATGCCTCTTGCGCTTTCGCCCGATCCTGATGACAACGCTGGCAGCCGCGCTTGGCGCCTTGCCGCTGGCGATCGGGTTTGGCGACGGGGCCGAACTGCGCCGCCCGCTGGGGATCGCGATTGTCGGCGGGCTGCTGGTCAGCCAGGTGCTGACGCTGTTGACTACGCCGGTCGTCTATCTGGCGCTCGACAAATGGCGGCGGCGCTCGCCGTTTGAACACATGCTTGCGCGTCATGGCGACGAAGACAGCGCCCCTGAAGCGGTGAAGGCATGACGCCCCTCCGCGTTGCCGCGCCCGATACGAATGTGGATAGGCTCAATTCGATGACCAAACGCCTGTTGCCTCTTGTTGCCCTCTCGACTGCGATGTCGACTGCCTTGGCGGGCTGTTCGATGGCGCCGACGTATCGCGTTCCGACAAGCGTTGCGCCGACGGCGGCGTTCAAGGCCGATCCGGGCTGGGCCCCGGCCAATCCCTCGGACGCGGTGGCCAAGGGCGCATGGTGGACGCTGTTTGGCGATGAAACGCTTGATGCGCTTGAGGCAAAGGTGGCGATCACCAACCAGAACCTTGCGTACTACCGCGCGTCTTACGCTCAGGCGCTGGCGACGGCACGGGTCGATCGCGCCGCCTTGCTGCCCACGGTCGGGGCCACCATCGGGGCAACGCGGCAGGGGGCGGTCTCGACCAGCGGCCCGGCAAGCAGCACGTTTACCGCAACCGGCACGGCAAGCTGGGCGCCCGATCTGTGGGGCAGCCTGACCAACACCGCGCGCGCGGCGCGCGCCAATGCCCAGGCTTCGGCGGCGGAGCTGGCCAATGCCACGCTGTCGGCCCAAGGGGCACTGGCGACCGACTATTTCGCGCTGCGCGGGATCGATGCGCAGGCGGCCATGCTCGATGCGACACTGGTATCGTACCGCCGCTCGCTCGCCATCACGCGCAACAAATTTGCCGCCGGAACCGCCAGTTCCGCCGATGTCGATACCGCGCGCACCACTTTGGCCAACGCGGAGGCGAACCGCCGCGATCTCGATCGTCAGCGCGTGGGCTATGAAACCGCGATTGCCGTGCTGGTCGGCGAAAACCCGAGCGCATTTGCGATCAAGCCCGCGGCCTGGCGCCCGGTTGTCCCGGCGGTGCCCGGCGTCGTGCCTTCGGCAGTGCTCGAACGGCGACCGGACATTGCCAATGCCGAGCGGCTGGTCGCCGCCGCCAATGCCAATATCGGCGTGCAGCGCGCGGCGTTCTTTCCGACGGTATCGCTGACCGCCGAGCTGGGTACGAGCGCCGCTTCGTTCAGCAGCCTGTTCGGCGCGGCGACATCGGCCTGGTCGCTGGGCGCGAGCGCTGCGCAGACCCTGCTCGACTGGGGCGCGCGTTCGGCCAAAGTG
>Ga0302157_10000235_pt1 | contig 73216 bp, 63 predicted proteins | sample I_Bog_N3_3_FD_193502 | JGI IMG/M metagenome (GOLD analysis project Ga0302157, IMG submission 193502) | Peat permafrost microbial communities from Stordalen Mire near Abisko, Sweden - I_Bog_N3_3 | ecosystem: Environmental > Terrestrial > Soil > Wetlands > Peat | place: Sweden: Abisko, Stordalen... | reverse complement strand
GCGAGGGCGCGGTCGTCAGCCCGGCGAGCGCGATTTCATCGATGTCGGACGGCGCGTCGATGCTGGTCAGGTTCATCGCTGCGGCATCGGTTTCCGAAACGAGATTGACCACGAATTCGCGCGTTTCAAGAATGTTGGCGGTGCTGTCCTTGTGACTGCCGTCGGCGCGGCGGCCCATGCCGATCACCACGATCGGCGGCTCTGACCCCATCATGTTGAAAAAGCTGTAGGGCGCAGCGTTGCGGGCCCCGGCTGCCGACTGCGTGGTGACCCAGGCGATCGGTCGCGGGGTGATCGCCGCAGTCATCAGGCGATAGCGTTCGGCGGCGGGAAGCTGGGAAAAATCGAAATCCATCGGTCGGCACCCTGCTGTGCATGATAGCGCCCGAGATAGGCACGACAGGCGGCGAAGTCATCCCCCGCTTGACAGCATGCGCGGCGCGCGCTCCGATCACGGCTATCGACCACCGAAAGGCGCGCCATGAATCCCCGATGCAAACCACTGGCCACCATCATCGCCGCGCTCGTCCTGTCGCCTCCGGCCGGCGCGCAGACCCCGCCCGACTGGCGCGCCGGGCTCGTCGCCTTTGCCAAGGCGCATTTCCGCCACCCCGCCTGGGGCTGGCAGCACAGCCGCCGCGATTATGATCTGGCGCGCGATCTGGCCCGCACCGATCATGTCGCGATCGATGACGACGTGCTGTTTGCCGCAGCCTATGCGCATGACATCGCCGCCTTTGTCCCCTGGGAAGACAAAGACCCCAGCCATGACCATTCCGACGTCGGCGCGGATGCGCTTGTCCCCGTGCTGACCGGGCTCGGCTTTCCGGCGGCCAAGCTCGACGCCGTGCGCGATGCGACGCGCACGCACATGTATTACCGCCATGCAGCAAGCCCCGAGGCAGTCTATCTCCACGATGCCGATGCGCTCGACTGGCTCGGCGCCATCGGCGTGGCGCGCATCCTGGCCACCGTCGAACACGGCAATCCGCCGCCCGCCACGCCCGACCCCGATGCCGCGCCCGATCTGCCCGCCGCCCTGGCGACGATCGAGCAGAACCTGAAAGACGTGCCCGCAGGCGTGCAATCGCCCACCGCCCGCGCCCGCGTCCCCGCGCTGGTTGCCGAAGCGCGCGCGTTTATAGACCGGCTCAGGGCCGAATCCGAAGGCGGCGCCGCGCTCTGAAGCGCAATTACCCGCGTCCGCGATAAGGCGCGACGCCCTGATCGGGCACCCACAGCCCTTCGGGCGCGGGGCCCGATTGCCAAAACACGTCGATCGGGATTCCCCCGCGCGGATACCAATAGCCGCCGATGCGCAGCCAGCGCGGGGCCATTTCGTCAAACAGCCGCTGGCCGATGCCCACGGTCACGTCTTCGTGAAACCCGGCATGGTTGCGAAACGCGCCGAGAAACAGCTTGAGCGATTTCGATTCGACGATTCGCTCGCCCGGCGCATAGTCGAGCACGAGATGGGCAAAGTCGGGCTGCCCCGTCACCGGGCACAGCGAAGTGAATTCGGGCGCGGCAAAGCGCACGAGATAGAGCGAACCGGCGCGCGGATTGGGCACATAGTCGAGCACCGCCGCTTCCGGTGAAGCGGGCAAGGCGCTCGGTTGGCCAAGATGCAGGGGTTTCAGGTCAGCCATGGCGTAAAGTCCTTTCGATCGCGCGCGCTTTGCCGCGCCTGCGGCCCAAGGGCAAGCACACTGGCCCACAAGCGCACTGACCCACAAGCGCACTGACCCACAAGCGCACTGGCACAAATGCGCAAAACCGCGCTCGATCCGCCTCGACGCCTGCCTTGCGCTTGTTTAAGCATCACGAAACACCCCGGGTTGCAAGATGGGGTTCGCATGGCGGCGGACGGTTGGCTGCAAGGGCCCGCCCCCTCAAACCTCAGGCAGGAGCACGACAGGAATGGATTCGCTGGTCAGCACCGGATGGCTTGCCAAGGAAATGGGCGCGACCGATCTGCGCGTGGTCGATGCCAGCGCATTCCTGCCCGAACACAAGCGCGACGCGGTCGCCGAATACGCGGCCTGCCACATCCCCGGCGCGGTCTTCATGAACCTCGACGACCTCGTCGATACCAATGCCGTTTGTGCCAATACGCTGCCCTCGGCGGAAAAGTTCGCCAGCCGGATGCAAAGCCTGGGCCTTGGCGACGGCAGCCGCATCGTCATCTATGACGACAGCCCGATCCATTCATCGACACGCGCCTGGTTCATGTTTGCCATGTTCGGCGCACAGAATGTCGCGCTGCTCGATGGCGGGATTGCCAGGTGGAAAGCCGAAGGGCGCCCCTGTGCGCAAGGCCGCGAACATCTGCGCCACCGTCATTTCACCGTTTGGAGCGACGATCGTCAGGTGCGCAACAAAGTGCAGATGATCGCCAATCTCGCCAGCCATGCCGAACAAGTCGTCGACGCCCGCGGCCCGGCGCGCTTTACCGGCGAAGTCGCCGAAACCCGGCCCGGCCTTGCCTCCGGCCATATCCCCGGCGCGCGCAACCTGCCTTATGCCAGCCTGTTTGCCGCCGACGGGACATGGAAAAAGCCCGACGATCTGCGCGCCGCATTCGTTGCCGCCGGGGTCGACCTCGACAAACCGCTGATCGCGTCGTGCGGATCGGGGATGACGGCCAATGTCGTGCTGTTTGCCGCGCACCTGCTCGGCAAAGAGGACTTTGCGCTCTACGACGGCAGCTGGTCCGAATGGGGCGCCGACCCCGCGTTGCCCGTCGAAACCGGCCCGGCGCGCTAAACACGCGACAAAATGCGGGTCTTGCGGTTGTCTTTGCGGCCCGATCCTGCTTTGCCCGGTGCATGAACGGCAACGACGACAGCAACCTCGGCCCCGGCACACGGGTCACCATCGCAGGGCGCCGCGACGAATGGACCGGCACCCCGGCGCATCCCGGCGCGGTGGTCAGCCCGCCGGTGTGGCGCGCCAGCACGCATCTCTATCCCGACATGGCCGCGCTTCGCGCGCATCCCGCCAATGAAGACGGCAATTTCTATTACGGTCGGCGCGGAAGCCCGACGCAATGGGCGCTGGCCGATGCGCTGACCCGGCTCGAGCCGGACGCTGCGGGTACGGTGCTCTATCCCTCGGGCGTGGCGGCGATCGCGGGCGCGTTGCTGACCGTGTTGCGCCCCGGCGATGTCCTGTTGATGATCGACAACGCCTATGAACCGAGCCGGGGCATGGGCCGCGGACTGCTGCATGATTTCGGCGTCGAAACGCGCTGGTTCGATCCGACCGATCCCGTTGGCTTTCGCGCCGCGATCTGCCCCCGCACGCGCGCGGTGCTGCTGGAAAACCCCGGCAGCCTGACCATGGAATTGGCCGATGTGCCGCAGTTGGCGCAAATCGCGCGCGAACACGGCGTGGTCAGCGTGATCGACAACACCTGGGCAAGCCCGCTTGGCTTTGCCGCGTTGCGCCACGGCATCGACATCACGGTGATGAGCCTGACCAAGCATGTCGGCGGCCATTCCGACGCGATGATGGGATCGGCCAGCGCGGGGGCGGACTGGTATCGCAAATTGCGACTGCGCGCGCAGGGGTTGGGCATTGTCGTGTCGCCCGATGACGCAGCACTGATGCTGCGCGGCCTGCGCACGATGGACATCCGCCTGCAACGCACGAGCGCGACGGCGCTGGCGCTCGCCCAATGGCTGGCCGCGCAACCCGAGATCGCGCATGTGCTTTGCCCGATGCTGCCCGGCGCACCGGGGCATGACTTGTGGCGGCGCGATTTCACCGGCGGATGCGGCCTGTTCAGCTTTGTTTTCAAGGGCGGGACCGGCGCCGCGCGCGATGCGGCGATCGATGCGCTGCATCATTTCGGCATCGGCTACAGCTGGGGCGGTTTCGAAAGCCTGGCGACACCGGTCGATCCCGCGCCGATGCGCAGCGCAACGCCATGGCCCCCTGCCGCCTGGGACCAGGCCGACCGCTTCGGAGTACGCCTCGCCATCGGGCTGGAAGACGCAGCCGACCTGATCGCCGATCTCGCCCAGGCGCTCGCCGTGTGGCGCAAAGCGGGAGCATCGCAAGCATGAATGCCGCCACTCACCGCATCAGCGCTCACGTGCGCGAAGTGGTCGATGCGCTCGACGACATCAGCATCGATGTGGGCCATTATCACGTCTCGCTCGCCACGGCGATCTGGATGGTGCTGGTCATCGCGTTCGCGCTGGCCTTTGCGCAAGTGGGCAGCCGCGTCGCGCGGCGGCTGTTGCGGCGGATCAGCGGGCTTGATTCGGCGCAGCAGGTGCTCGGCGAAAAGCTCATCACGCTGGCGGTCTGGGCCTTTGCCTTTTTCTCGGCAGTCGATGCGCTGGGGATCAGCCTGACCGCGTTCACGGTGTTTTCGGGCGCCTTTGGCCTTGCCATCGGTTTTGGTCTGCAGAAAACCTTTGGCAACATGATCGCCGGGATCATCCTCCTGCTCGATCGTTCGATCAAGCCGGGCGATGTCATCGCGGTCAGCAGCGGCACCACCAATACCATGGGCGTGGTCAACAAGATCGGCATCCGCGCCGTCTCGGTCACCACGCTCGACAACCGCGAATACCTGATTCCGAATGAAAACCTGATGACCAGTCAGGTCGAAAACTGGTCCTATTCCTCGCGCCGGGTCTCGGTGTCGATCCCGATCAGCATCGCCTATGGCAGCGACATCGATCAGGTCGAGGAACTGCTGCTCGAATCCGCCAGCGCATTGCCGCGCGTGCTGGCCGATCCGCCGCCCAGCGTGCTCTTGTCGAGCCTGGGGCCGAGCGCGATCGAAATGTCGGTCAGTTGCTGGATCAACGATCCCGAAAACGGCATCGGCGCGATCCGTTCCGCCGTGCTGAAAAACGCCTGGCACCTGTTTCGCGAACGCGGGGTCGAAATCCCCTATCCGCAACAGGACGTGCATTTGCGCGATTCCGACGGCTTGCGCCGGCTGGCCCAAATGCTCGTCCCCGGCGAAGACGCCAAGCCCTAAAGTTGACCTAGCGGAGCCCCAAGGCATTCTCGCTGGCGAGATGCGCGCCTTGCGCCCATTTGCCAGGCCATGGCTCAATCTGCTGATCCCTGCACGCCCGTCGGCACTGTTCACCTGGTCGGTGCCGGCCCCGGCGATCCCGATCTCCTGACCCTGCGCGCCGCCCGCCTGATCATGCAGGCGCGGCTGATCGTGCATGACGGGCTGGTCGATCCGGCCATTCTGGCCATGGCGCCAAGGACCGCGCGGTTCGTTTCGGTTGCCAAAAGCCGATCGCGCCACACCATGCCGCAAGAGGCGATCAACGCGCTGCTGGTGCGCGAGGCGCTGGCGGGCAATGACGTGGTGCGGCTGAAAGGCGGCGATCCGTTCGTCTTTGGCCGGGGCGGCGAAGAGGCCGAGGCCTGCCACGCGGCGAGCGTTCCCGTGCAGATCGTGCCGGGCATCAGCGCAGCGCTGGGCGCTTCGGCGGCGGCCGGAATCCCGCTGACCCATCGCGATGCGGCCTCGACCGTGTCGTTCGTCGCGGGCCAGTGCAAAGGTCTGGCCGAACAGGATTGGGCGGGACTTGCCGGCAAGGGCCGCACGCTGGTCATCTACATGGGCCTCGCCACGGCCCCGGCGATTACCGAAAAGCTGATTGCCGACGGCCTGTCGCCCGAGATGCCCGTCGCCGTGATCGAAAACGCGACCCGGCCCGACATGCGCGTCCTGCGCGGCGTGCTCGCGGGGCTCGATCATCTGGTTACCACGCACCGGGTCAAGAGCCCGGCGCTGATCATCATCGGCGAAGTTGCCGCGCGCCAGGGTGCCGCGCAGCTCGCCAGCCTTGTGGAGAGTGTGCGTTGAGCAGCGAACGGTTCAAGATCCTGACCGGCAATGACCTTTTGACCGGCGATGTGACCTGGTGGACCGGCTCCGGCTGGTCGAAAGCGGTCGATGATGCGGTGCCCGTCGGCGCCGCTGCCGATGCGATCGCCGCGAGCGAACAGGCCGCGCGCCGTGTGGTCGGCGCTTATGCGATCGATGCCGTGCGCGATGCGCAAGGCGTGCGGCCCGTGCATATCAAGGAGCGTATCCGCGCGCTGGGCCCCACGGTCCGGCTCGACCTCTCGCTTCGCCCCAACGACCCGGCCGCCGCCGCCTGGATCGCCTGATTTCTGGACGAAAGATCCCGCAATGTATCAGTACGACACCCATGATCAGGCGATGGTCGATGCCCGCGTCGCCGAATATTCCGATCAGGTCGCGCGCCGCCTTGCCGGTACGCTGACCGAAGACCAGTTCCGCCCGCTGCGGCTCAAGAACGGGCTCTATCTGCAATTGCACGCCTATATGCTGCGCGTCGCAATTCCCTATGGCACGCTCGATTCGCGGCAAATGCGCATGCTGGGCGACATCGCGGACAAATATGACCGCGGCTATGCCCATTTCACGACGCGCCAGAACATTCAGTACAACTGGATCACGCTGGAAGATTCGCCCGCGATCCTGGCCGATCTGGCTTCGGTCGGGATGCACGCGATCCAGACCAGCGGCAATTGCATCCGCAACACCACTGCCGATCATTTCGCCGGTGCCGCCGCCGACGAAATCGAAGACCCGCGCCCTTATGCCGAACTGTTGCGGCAATGGTCGACGTTTCATCCCGAATTCGACTATCTGCCGCGCAAGTTCAAAGTCGCGATCATCGGCAGCGAAACCGACCGCGCAGCGATGAAGCTGCACGACATCGGCATTCAGGTGGTCAGGAACGAAGCGGGCGAAACGGGCCTGCGCTTTTACGTCGGCGGCGGCATGGGGCGTACCCCGATGATCGCGCCCGTGATCCGCGATTTCCTGCCGCCGTTGCAGATGATCAGCTATCTCGAAGCGTGCCTTCGCGTTTACAACCAGCACGGTCGCCGCGACAACAAGTACAAGGCGCGCATCAAGATCCTGGTCCACGAACTCGGCGCCGACGAATATCGCCGTCAGGTCGAGGAGGAATTCGCCCACGTCCTGACGCTCGCCCTCGAACCGCCGCCGGCCGAACTGGAGCGGATCAAGGCGCAATTTGCCGACCCCGGCTTCGACCCTGCCGCCCCCGATGCGATTGACTTGTCCGATCCCGATTTCAAGCTGTGGGTCGATCAGAACGTCCATGCGCACAAAGTGCCGGGCTATGCCATCGTCACCGTGAGCCTCAAGCCGACCGGCGGCATTCCCGGCGACGCCAGCGCCGATCAGATCCGTCTGATCGCCGACATCGGGCGCGATTACAGCTTTGACGAGCTGCGCGTCAGCCATGCGCAGAACATCGTCCTGCCGCATGTCAAAAAGGCCGACCTTTACGCGATCTGGCAAAAGCTCGATGCGGCGGGCCTGGCCACGCCCAATCTCGACCTGATCAGCGACATCATCGCCTGCCCCGGCCTCGATTACTGCAGCCTTGCCAATGCGCGCTCGATCCCGGTCGCGCAAAAGATCGCGACCCGCTTTGCCGACATCGGCCGCCAGCATGAACTCGGCGAGCTGAAGCTGAAAATCTCGGGCTGCATCAATGCCTGCGGGCACCATCACGCCGGGCACATCGGCATTCTCGGCGTCGATCGCAAAGGGCTGGAAAACTACCAGTTGCTGTTTGGCGGCTCGGAAGGCGCGGATACCTCGCTCGGCACGATCATCGGCCCCGGCTTTACCGAAGACGGCGTGGTCGACGCGATCGAAAAGGCGACCGACGTCTATCTGGCGCAGCGTGAAGAGGGCGAACGCTTTCTCGACACCTATCGCCGCATCGGCACTGCCCCGTTCAAGGAAGCGATCTATGGTTGATACCCTGATCCGGCTGCGCGATGACGCGGCCAGCACTGCCCCCGTCGTGCCGTTTGCGGACCTCGGCGAAGCGAGCAATGCCACCGCCGTCCGCCTGTCGCCCGGCGACGACGCGCGCGCGCTGCTGCCCTTGCTCGATCGGCTCGAACTCGTCGAAGTGGCCTTTCCCGCCTATACCGACGGGCGCGGCTATTCCTCGGCGCGATTCTTGCGCGAACATGGCTATACCGGCGAACTGCGCGCGGTGGGCGACGTCCTGATCGATCAGATCAGCCATTACCACCGCGTCGGCTTTGACGCCTTTTTGCCCAATCAGCCGATCACGCGCGAAGCGGTCGACAAGGCGATCCACACCTGGCCCGAAGTTTATCAGCGCACGGTCGATGGCCGTCAGCCGATCTGGGCACTGCGTCATGGCTGAAGTCGCGCGCCCCGCAACAGACCGCAAGATCGACCGGATCGATACGGCGCCGCGTTTCAGCGATGCCGACGCGATCCGGCTCAACAACCTGTTTCGGGGCAGCGACACGCGCGACATGCTGCGCGCGGTGATCGGCGACAGCCTTGCCGGCGATCTGGCCGTGGTGTCGAGCTTTGGCGCGGAAAGCGCAATCCTGCTGCATCTGGTCGCCGAAGTCGATCCGGCGACCCCGGTGCTGTTTCTCGATACGCTCAAGCATTTCCCGGAAACGCTGGCCTATCGCGATACGCTCGTGGCGCGGCTGGGCTTGCGCGATGTGCGCGTGCTGACGCCGGATGCGGAGGTGCTGGCGAAAAAGGATGAAAAGGGGCTACGCTGGTCGTGGGATCCCGATGGCTGCTGCGAAGTGCGCAAAGTCGTGCCGCTCGCAAACGCGCTGGCCAGGTTTGATGCCTCGATTACCGGGCGCAAGGGATTTCAGTCGTCGACCCGCGCCGGATTGCCGCGCTTTGAAATCGACCACTCCGATGGCGAAGGCCGGTTGAAGATCAATCCGCTGGCGAACTGGACGCACGAGCAGATCGAAGCCTGGTTCGACGCATACGACCTGCCGCGCCATCCGCTGGTCGCGCGCGGCTACCCCTCGATCGGCTGCGCCCCATGCACCAGCAAAGTCGCCCCCGGCGAAGACCCGCGCTCGGGCCGCTGGAAAGGCTGGGACAAGACCGAATGCGGCATCCATGTCCCCGGCCAGAACGACGACGACCTGCCTCCCGACTATCAGCCGGCGTTCTGACGCTCAAACCGGGTTGCTGAAAGACAGTCCCATCTCCTTGAGCAGGCGGCGGTAAAGCATCGAGCTCATGTCTGCGGGCAAGTGTGCCTCGGCCAGGGGATCGAGCGGCAACAGCGCGGGCTCTTGCGTTTCGACCATCTGCCGGTCTTCTTCGAACACGCGCGCGTTGAAGGCATGGACATCGGCAACCGGGATATCCTTGTCGAAATTGCGCGCGATCGGCGCAAACATCCGCGTCATGCGCGCCGAAACCGGCGATGCCGCATTCATGATCACCAGCCGACCGTCATGGGGAAAGTGGATTTCCAGCGTCGCGGTAAACGGCGGGCTGCACCGAAAATGGCGCAGCCAGCGATAGCCCTCGGGCCCCATGTGATCCGCACTGGCCGGATAATTGCCCATCGTGCTCCAGTATTCGGCTTCAAAGCCATAATCGGTGCGGCGCGGGCGATAGGCCGGCACTTGCGCATTATCGGGATCGGCAAAGGTCGCGACGTGGATAAAGGCGAAATGCGCCACGTCGATGAAGCCTTCGAGCTGGCGCCCGGCAAAGCCGCCGATGTCGACCGGCGGGCAATTGATCTGCTGAAACGCCGGCTCGTCCCAATGCGGCATGGCGGGAAGCACGGGCGGCGTATCGGGCGCAGGATCGAGGCACGTCCATACCAGGCCATAGCGGACGGCCGCAGGATAGGCGCGCAGATGAAACTGCCCCGGTATCGCCCGATCGGGATGCGCCGGAACATGGACACAGCGCCCGCCCCCGCCAAAGCGCAGCCCGTGATAAGGGCAGATCACCCCTTCAGGCCCCCCATCGGTCGCCATCGTGCCCTGCCCCAGCGGCACGCCGCGATGCGTGCAGAATTCCGAAGCGACGACGATTTCCCCGTCGGCGCGATAGACCACCAGCCGCTGATCGAGCAGCCGTACCGCCAAAGGCCTGTCCGCCACGTCCGAGACCAGCGCCACCGGATACCAGTGCCGCGCCAGAATCGCCCGGTCGGCGGGATCAAAAGTCGCCTCGCGCGGCAGAACTGCGGGCAGACCAAGCACCGGAGGCAGGCCCGATGTGACGGCAGGCGGCGGGGTCACGGGGGCATTCATGGCGGGCGGGCTCCAGGATCGGGTCTGTTCGCGCCCCTTGTCCCGCAGCCGACCCCATCCGATCAAACGCAATGATTCTCATGGAGTGTTGCAAAAAATCGCACAGAGGCAGGGAGCGCCGGATCATGAGCAGTCCTGCGTAGAGCCGGGAAAAACGATTCTCACCAAGATGCGCTAGCCCCCCCAGGCAACACCGCAATTCGTCATCCGACCTCACACTGCGATAACGACCAATAGAGAATCACACCGATGACCGCGCATGCTCACCGTTTTCTTCGCTTTTTCACATCGGCGACCGACGATGCCTCCGATGTCGGGCAGGCTGGCGCGGTTTCACCGTCGGTCGCGACGCACCATCCGCTTTCGCCGATGGATCGGGCCAACGAACGGTTGATGAACGAAATTTCCGATTTCCTTGTTTCTGCGCGTCTGTCGGTCACCACGCACAATCTGATGATCGCGCATTCCGCATTCAGCGGCGAAGACCCGCAACTGGCGCGCGCCATCGGGCGGCTGCGACTGGCGGGAGAGCCGATCACGCAGGAATGGCTCGATGCCCAGACCCATGGCGAGGATCAGGAAAAGGCGATTCAGGCGCTGATCGCCCAATTGTCGGATTCGCTCGGCCGCTATTCCGCCACGGCACACAAGGCGCGCGCCAGCACGGCCAACTGCAATGCCGAGCTTCAACTCCATGTCGATCGCGCAACGCACACACCCGACAGCCTCAATCTCGCTGACGTCCTGGCCATGGCCAAGACCATTCTCGACCACAGCCGCAAGCTCGAGGCCGATATTCAGGCCAGCGAAACCGAAACGCGAAACTTGCGCGAGCGGCTCGTCCGGGCGCAGCGCGATGCCGAAATCGACCACCTGACCGGACTGCCCAACCGGCGCGCGTTCGAAGCCGTGTTCGACCGCAATTACCGCGAGGCACAGGCCGAAATCGACCATTTGTCCGTCGCCTTTTGCGACATCGACAATTTCAAGCACGTCAATGACAACCACGGCCACGAAACCGGCGACAGAGTCATCCAGGCCGTCGCGCAGACGCTCGACAAGCTGAGCAACCAGAACTGCCACGTCGCGCGTCACGGCGGCGAGGAATTCGTCCTCCTGTTCCGCGGCCTGACCAAAGCCCAGGCCCGCGAAAAGCTCGACGCCGTCCGCGAAAACTTTTCAGAGCGCCGCTTTATCAATCGCAAGACCGACGATCCGATCGGGCGGGTCACCTTTTCGGGCGGGGTGGCCGATGTCTTTGCCTACGAAAACCCGCGCGATGCGCTGCGCGCCGCCGACGAGGCGCTCTATCTCGCCAAGGAGCAAGGCCGCAACGCCGTCATGGCCGCCCCCTGACCGGCGCGGACCGGCATGGAGTCACTTGAGCCAGCCCATATCCTTGTACCAGCCCGCCGTCGCATGCAGCCCGATGGTGGTTTCGATCTGCGGGCGCCAACGTTCGACCGGCGGCTGCAATGCGGCATCGGCGGTCCAGTCGGGGTGACACATATAGCCGACCCGATCGAGCGTCAGCTTGGCGCGATCCTTGCGCACCGCGCGATCGGCGCGCGCCACCCATTCCAGCACACGGCGCGGCAGCGACAGCGTAAACGGTCGCTTGCCCACCGCCACGCCAATGGCGCGTGCCATTTCGACATGGCTCCAGCCGCCCGCATGGCCATCGTCGGGTTCGAACGTCAGCCCGGTGACATCCTCGTCACCGGGGATCAGCGCGAGCAGGAGCGCGGCCAGATCGCCGACGTGAATCAGCGACATGCGCCCCGCCGGGGGCAGAGGAACGATTCCCCTGTGCGCGAGGCGGAACAGCTCGAACATTTCGGTGTCGCGCGGGCCGTAGACCGCCGGCGGACGCACGATCGTCCAGTCGAGGCTGGAAGCGGCAACGATGCGTTCGCCCTTGCGCTTTGACGCGCCGTAAATCGAAAGCTGCGGCTCGCGCGCCGACAACGACGAGACATGGACAAACCGATTGATCCCGGCGGCCAGCGCGGCGTTGACCACATTGAGCGTGCCGCGCACATTGCCCGCTTCGAACCCTTGCGCGTCGGGGCTGTTGACCACTCCGGCGATGTGGATCACGGCACTGGCGCGAGTGACCAGCCGCCGGAGCGCGCGTTCGTCGCCCAGATCGCCCTGAACCCATTCGACCCCGGCGCGTGCCTCCTGCGGCCGCCGCGCCAGCGCGCGCACGTCGAGCCCGACCTTTGCCGCCGCATCGAGCACCGCGCTGCCGACAAACCCGGTCGCCCCCGTAATCGCAATCAGTTCCGAAGCGCGCGACGCCATCACACGAGGACCAGCTGATCGCGGTGAATCAGCGCCGAACGCGGCGCATAGCCGAGAATGTCCGCATGATCGCGGGTGTTGCGCCCGGCCAGTGCGGCGCATTCGGCGGCATCATATTCCGACAGCCCGCGCGCGAGCACTTCTCCGGTCGCCCCGACCACCGCGATGGCATCGCCGCGCACGAACTGTCCTTCGACGCGGACAACCCCGGCGGCGAGCAGGCTGGCCCCCTGCCCCAGCGCGACCGCCGCGCCCGCATCGACATGAACGCTGCCGCGCATGCGCATCTTGCCGCCCAGCCACGCCTTGCGCGCGGCCTTGCGCGGTCGGGCGAGAAACAGAGTGCCCCGCCCGGCACCGAGCGCAGCGCCGATTGGCGTTTGCGGGCGACCATCGATGATCGCCAGCGCCATCCCGGCCAGCCCGGCGATGTCCGCCGCCTGCAATTTCGATGTCATCCCGCCCGAGCCGAGCCCCGACGACGATCCGCCGGTCGCCATCGCCCGAATTTCGGGCGTGATCCGGCGCACCACGGGGATGCGCGTCGCCCCGGCTTCGCGCGGGTCGCGATCGTAAAGCCCGTCGATGTCGGACAAGAGCAAGACCGCGCTCGCCGCCGCCGCCTGCCCGACGCGCGCGGCCAGCCGGTCGTTGTCGCCAAAACGGATTTCCTGCGTGGCGACCGTGTCGTTTTCGTTGATCACCGGCACCGCGCCGCGCGCGAGCAACGTGCCCAGCGTCGCCGTGACATTGAGCCAGCGCCGCCGGTCTTCGAGATCATCGAGCGTCAGCAGAACTTGCGCGGCGGTCACACCATGCTGGCCAAGCAGTTCAGCCCAGATTCCGGCCAGCGCGATCTGCCCGACGGCAGCAGCCGCCTGCGCATCGGCCAGGCTGCCGCGCCCGCCTTTGGCGAGCCCCAGCCGCCGCGCGCCAAGCGCGATCGCGCCGGAGGATACCACGATGATCTCTTGCCCGCGCGCCCGCGCCGCAGCGAGTTCGGCAACCAGCGCGCGAAGCCAGGCGCGCCGCGGCTCGCCATCGGCACCCACCAGCAGCGACGAGCCGACTTTGACGACAAGACGGGGCGCAAGCGCGGGATCGGCGAGGTGATCGAGCTGGGAAATGGTCATGATCGCGCCCGCTTAGGCTAAACTGCGGGTCAGGTGAAGCGTCTTGCCCGCATCCCTGGCTCGGTCCGTCGCGGAAAAGTCCTGCCGCAGCAAGGTGACGTCAACAGGGGGACGTCATCAATAAGGCGACCAGGGCACGCGCGCGTCTTCATCCTCGACTTCGCCGGCGGGGCGTTCGGTCGCGGTCGCGGCGGGCAAGTGTTCGAGCACCGCATCGAGCAGCGCGTCCATGCCTTTGCCGGTCGCGCCCGAAATCGGGAATACGCGATCTGCTCCGGCGGCGATCAGCTCGCTCGCAAAGGCGCGCACCAATTCGCCATCGACCGTGTCGATCTTGTTGAGCGCGATCAGGCGCGGCTTTTCATCGAGCCCGGCGCCATAGGCGGCCAGTTCGTCGGCAACGACGCGCATCGCCTCCGCCGGATCGGTGCCATTGATGTCGACAAGGTGGATCAATACGCGACAGCGTTCGATATGCCCCAGAAAGCGGTCGCCGATCCCGGCGCCTTCGGCGGCCCCTGCGATCAGCCCGGGAATGTCGGCCAGCACGAATTCGCGATTGTGATGGCGCACCACCCCCAACTGCGGCCGGGTGGTGGTAAAGGCATAAGCGCCGACTTTGGCCTTGGCATTGCTGATCTGGTTGATGAACGTCGACTTGCCTGCATTGGGCAGCCCGACAAGACCCGCATCGGCCAGCAGTTTCAACCGCAGCCAGACCCACAATTCCTCGCCCGGCCAGCCCGGACCGCACTGACGCGGGGCACGGTTGGTCGATGATTTGAAGCTGGCATTGCCGCGACCGCCATCGCCGCCGCGCAGAAGCACGACGCGCGCGCCCGGCTCGATCAGATCGAGCAACACGGTTTCGCGATCATCATCGAGCACTTGCGTTCCGACCGGGACCTTGATCACCAGATCTTCGCCGCCCGCGCCAAAACGGTTCTTGCCCGCGCCGCCCATGCCGCGCTGCGCCTTGAAATGCTGGGTATAGCGAAAATCGATCAGCGTGTTGAGCCCGGCCACCGCCTCGAACACGATGTCGCCACCCTTGCCGCCATTGCCGCCGTCGGGACCGCCGTATTCGACGTATTTCTCACGACGAAAGCTGACCGCGCCGGGGCCGCCGGCGCCCGAGCGGATGAAGATCTTGGCCTGGTCGAGAAAATGCATCGCTTGAAAAGTCCGGCAATCGGGCGCGAAAATATCCGCTTCGCAAAAACGGCAAGAGGCCCGCCTCTGGCGCAAGCGACCGGCGGCGGGAGACCGCAACCGGGCATCAGGCGCTAGACGCAGGCTTGTTCATCATCGCGGGACCTGCCGGGCGATCCGGGGCCATGCGCTGTGTCCTGTCGAACCCTGGTGGAGCCGAGGGGGATCGAACCCCTGACCTCGTCATTGCGAACGACGCGCTCTCCCAGCTGAGCTACGGCCCCGTTCCAGTGTTCATACCGATCGGCGCCGATGGCCCGTTGTCCGGGTCGCCCTTGCCTGTCGGGAGGCGCGCACTTAGCGCACGACCTGCCCGTTTGCCAAGCCCCGGACACGAAAAAATTTACCTGGCCGGTTTTTATACGGTCAGGGCGTCGCGGAACGACCGGCTTGGCTCAATTGATCGAAAACCGGCGGCGCAGGCGCTTGTCCGGCCAGCGGTTCAACGTGAACGCGTCCGACGCGACCGTATTTTTCATCCCATGCGGCAAGCGCATTGCGGTATTTGTCATAGCGTTCGTAAAAGTCGTCGAAGACCTTTTCGATCAACGGCACTTTGGCGGCGGCAAACGCATCGAGCGCTTCGGGCGGAATCTGGGCGCCCTCCTGCATGATCAGATCGACCACATCGCAGAATTCGGCCTTGGTCGGCGGCAGCGCGTAATGGTTGTACAGCGTGGTCAGGTAATCATCGCGCAGCGTTTCGCCGCCACGCCCATATTTCGCCCGAAATTCGTGATCCATGTGGTCATAGACCGCCTTCAACACTTTCGCATTGCGGATCAGGAAATCGCGATAGTGGGGCACGATTTCGGCATTGCGCGGATCCTGGCAGTCAAGCGCGGCAACCGTATAGGCCGAGCGCAAGTTCCACATGATCTGGTTGGTCGACACCTTGCGATTGACCGATTCCCGCTGCCCCTCGGCATCGACTTGCGGCGTGATCAGCCCCGGCGCGGCGCCATCGGGCGGTATCGGGCGCAACGGGATTTCGGCCACGGGGGGAGGCGGTGGCGGCGGCGGCGGGGGCGGCGGCGTCTGCGCGCAGGCGGCGAGCACCATCGCCATACCGGCCCCGGCAACCATGCGCCAGCGGCGCGCGCGGGCCTCAAAGGGCCTCATGCCGCAAACCATGGAGCGATACTTGCGCCCCGACGACAATCGATCGCTATCATTCACGGCCATTTGCACCTTTCGGCCCGCACCTTTCGGTGCTGCCCTTCCCACCGGAGAACGAGCCCCGGTTACAACTGCCTTCGCCAGATCGTTAACACATACGGCGTCCGCGCAAAAAGAGAAACACCCGGCGGGATGCAAAAATCCCGCCGGGTGTGAATTTCAAATCACGCCGAAAAAAACCGGTAACCGGATCGATCAGCGACGATCGCCCATGAAGCGCAGCAGCATCATGAACATGTTGATGAAGTCGAGGTAAAGCTGCAGCGCGCCCAGCACGACGGCCTTGCCGGCCATCGCCGTCCCCGCGACATAGCTGTACTGATCCTTCAGCCGCTGCGTGTCATAGGCCGTCAGCCCGGCAAAGATCAGCACGCCAAGGAAGCTGATACCCCAGGAAAGGCCCGGCGAGCGCAGGAACAGATTGACGAGCGACGCGATCAGAATGCCGAACAGGCCCATGATCAGGAACGTGCCCATGCCCGACAGGCTCTTTTGCGTGGTATAGCCAAACAGGCTGAGCCCCGCGAACGCACCGGCGGTGGCAAAGAACGTCACCGCGATCGACGGGCCGGTATAGACGAGGAAAATCGCCGAGAGCGACAGCCCCATCGCCACGCTGAACGCCCAGAACAACCCCTGCATCGCAGACGTCGACAGACGGTTCACGCCAAAGCTCATCACCATGGTGAATGCAAGCGGCGACAGCGCGATGAGCCAGCGCAGCGGGCTCATCAGCACCGCTTCTGCCATGCCCGAGGCGGCAAAGCCCAGCGCCACCACACCCGACAGCAACACGCCCGAGGCCATGTAGTTGTAGATCGAAAGCATGTGCCGACGCAGCCCGGCATCGTAGACAGTGCTACGGTCCCAGGCGCCGGTAAGGCTCGGGGACGCGCCGAAGCCCGTCGACGAGGGCTGGGGGTCGTTCCAGTTTGCCATGTGCTTCAAGTCTCCATGTGTCGGGCCCTGCAGCGGACCCACAAGCGCAATATCGCCCCGGTTGCCCGCGCTTTCAAGCGAAACCGGCGAATATTGTCATGCCATACGATCCCTTGCGGATCGCTGAACGCCCAGGCGCGATGGCCTGTTCCGATTGCCCGCCCCGATTCAGGCTTGCAACCGGCGGATTGCCTCTGCGGTCATCTCGGCGCTGCGATCGCGCGCGCCGCGCAAGGTGTCCTCGATCAGCCGCGCGAGCCGTGCATCGGCATCGAGCACATCGAGCCCGACCTGGGTCACGCCGCCCGGACTGGCGACGCGGCGCGCCAGTTCCGCCGGGCTGTGCGGCGATGCAGCCGCGAGCTGGCTTGCGCCCTCGACCATGGCCAGCGCCAGTCGGTCGGCCTGTTCGCGCGGAAGCCCGAGCGCTGCGGCCCCGCTCGCCAGCGCGTCGATGAAGCGATAGACAAATGCCGGCCCCGATCCCGCCAGCGCCGTCACCAGATCCATGTCCGCTTCGTCGGCAAGCCATTCCGCCTGACCCAGCGGCGCCATCAGCGCGTCGGTCCGGTCGCGCGCGGCGCCTGCGGCATCGCCAAACAGCGCGATCGGCGATTTACCCAGCGCAGCGGCCAGATTGGGCATGACGCGCACGATCGCCCCGGCTTGCGGAAATGTCGCGCGCAAAGTGGCAAGGTCAACCCCGGCGAGGATCGACAGGATCAGCGTGCCCGGCCCCACCATCGGCGCGACAGCCGATGCGGCGGTGGCCAGTTGCTGCGGCTTGAAGCCCAGCAGGACGACATCGGCGCATGCTTCGTCCGGCGCCGCGTCGAGCAGACGCACACCCTCCGGCGCCGCAGCGAGGAAGGGATCGATCACGGTGAAGGCAGCCGGATCAAGCCCGCCCGCCAGCCATCCGGCCAGCATCGCCCCACCCATGTTGCCGCAGCCGAACTGAAAAAAGCGCAAAGCGGGCCTCATCAAAAAAGGGGAAAAGGGATCAGGCTTCGCCGACCGCGTCGACCAGCGCGCTGGCCAGGGCATCGGCCGGGCTCTTGTCGCCCCACAGGATAAACTGAAACGCGGGATAGAACCGGTCGCATTCATCGACCGCCGCCTCGATCGCCGCCTGCGCCTGGCTGAGGCTGAGCAGGCCTTCATCGCCCAGCATCAGCCCGTGGCGATAGAGCAGCACGCCGCCGTTCGACCACATGTCGAAATGACCGACCCAGACTTGCTCGTTGATCAGCGCCATGACCTCGTAGACCGCCGCACGCTTGTCATCGGCGACGCGGATGTCGGGCAGGCACAGCATCTGCAGCACGTGGTCTTCTTCGCGCCAGATGCAGCGGATCTGAAAATTGGCCCAGGAGCCCTGGATCTCGCCATGGATCTCGTCATCGGACACGAATTCGAACGGCCAGCCCCGCGCTTCGAACAGCGAGGCAAGCATGTCGACAGGCGCGGCATCCTCGCGTTCGGCATTATCGTGGGCAGTCCGCATCATCGGCACTCCAGTACATCGGTCCGGTCATGGCAGGCAAGGCCCTTGAGAGCCGCCCATCGCACGTCAACCAACCCCGCTGTCGCTTGCCCCGATCCATCGCCAAGGCATCGGCAATCGGCAATGACAGGCCTCACACCCCTTGCGCAAAACTCGACAAGACTGTGCAAAACCTGTGGACATGGGGGTTAAGTTGGCATGTCGGCCCCCTCCGGACCACCCCCTATAGGGGAAGTCGGTCGCCTTTTTGACAGGCGCGCAGGTTTCCTAGGGAAGCGACAGGCCGTCGACAGCCTGCCCGGCCGGGCTGGTCCATTCAAAACCCGACACGCCGTCCTTGCGCAATTCGGCGATATAATCCTGCGCATCGGCATCGCTGTCGAAGGGGCCGGTGAGCAGGCGGAAATTGCTGCGCCAGGGCGTCAGATAGGGCTTGTGCCCCTTCAGCGCATGCGCCTTGCGCACCAGAGCGCGCCATTCGCCGGGCATCTTGTCGCGATCGCCGCCGGTCAACACCTGGACCCAGATGCGGCTGGCATAATGCGCCTTGCGCCCGCCCTTTTCGCTGGCCCTGTCCCCGGCTTTGTCCTTGTCCTTGTCCTTGGCCGTGGCCGTGGCCTTTTCGCCGCCTTTGCCTTTGCCCTTGCCTTTGGCGGCGCGGCTATCCTCGGTGTCGCTGTCGCGCGAGACGCCTGCGGGCCCGTCGGGCCGGTCGCCGTGCGCAACGGCAGCGCAAGTCTCGCTGTCATCGGCGGCGTGTTTTCTGCCCTTTGCACCATGGGCCGCGCGTGCGCTGTCGACTTTCGCTGCGGACTTGCCCTTGCGCCCCTTGGTTGCAGCGACGGGCTTGCACGGCGCCAGCGCGCTGTCGGCCTCTTCGTCCTTCGCCGCCTTGCCTTTCGCGCCTGCCCTGTCTTTCGAAGCAGAGCCTTTCGCAGCAGCGCCCTTCGCAAGCTTGCCTTTCGTCGCCACATCCTCGGCATTGCCGGCATCTTCGGCAGGCTTGTCCTTGCCCGCCTTGATCCGGCCCTTGCTGTCCTTGGCCGACCGGGCGGATGCGGCTTCGTCTTTGGCGGCCTTTTCCCGTCCGTTCTTGTCGGAGCCCGGCTTGTCAGAGGCCGTCTTGCCCTTGCCGACGGGCTCTTTACCCTTGACCGGTGCCGCTTTGACGACCGCATCTTCGTGCCCCGTCCTGTCGAAGACGGGCTTGTCGGAAGCCGGTCCGGCCTGGGGCGGAGCGGCGGCGGCCACCGGGATTGGCTGAACCACCGGATGCTGCGTCATCACCGGTTCCTCGATCGGTGCGGGGCTGGCCACGGTCGATGCGGGCAGCGGAACCGCGACAATGCCCGGGGCCGCCGCTTCGGAAGCAACCGGCGCCGAAGCGGTTTGCGCAGCGGGCGCCCCGACTGCGGGCAACGATGAAGCGACCGTGGGCTCGACCGGCGGCGCGGCAGCGGCGGGCACGACAGCGGCGGGCACGACAGGTGGCGGCGCACTGACCGTTGCGACCCGCACCGGCGGCGCAGGCGCACGGCGCGGAGGCGGCGGCATGTCGAGGCGAGAAAGCACCGTAGGCTGAGGCACGCTCGGCGCGGCGGTTGCAGTCGGCACTTTGGTCTCGGCGCTTGCAGACGCCGGGGCGCTGCCGGTCACTCGCGCGAGATCGAAACCGGGCTGTGCCGCAGTCGAGGTGCGGCTCGCGACGGGGGCAACCGGCGGCGAGGCCTTGGCGGCTGGCGCGGCCCCGCGCGCAGCGGTGGCCAATGCCGCGAGCACAGGCGGCGGCGGGGGCGGCAACGCGATGTCGGCGTCCGGGGCCGGTGTCGCCGCAGCGGCTTGGGGCAAGGCACTTTGGCCGCGACGGTGGCGTGCCCGCGCCGCTTTGGCATCGGCGGCCGATGGCACGGCCTGCGCCAGAGCGGGTGCGACGGACGGCGCGAGCGAAACGCGGGGATGCGCGGCGGCATAAGCCGCAATGCGCGGATCGTCGCGCCCGATGTCGGCGGCTCTCGGAAAACGGCCAAGGCTGGCAACGGCAGCCTTTTGCGCCGGGGTCAGCCGCACCATGAAACGCAGATAGGGCGCAATCGCCTCGGCCAGATCTGGCGGCATTGTCGCATGCGCCACGCTGACCGCTTCTTCGGCGCGACCGGCAATCGCCAGCACAAAGATATGGGCACGCCACGCAGCGCGGTCCTGACGTTGCAGCAAGGGCAAAAGCGCAAGATCCGCCGCGCGCCGGTCGCCGCCGATCGCCAGGCTCAGGGCTTCGCGCCGGGTCGCCTCGTCATGCAGGGCCGGATCGGAACTGCGCGCGAGCACGAGGCGATATTGCGCGATCGCAGCCGCATTGTCGCCGACAAGATCGAAAGCGAGGCCCCGATCGAGCGCAAAGGCAACCGGGTCGGACCCGGTCTTTTCCGCTTCGGCATACCAGCGCAACGCTTCGACCGGATCGCCGAGATGAAGCCGCGCGCCGGCAATCGCCGCCTTGACGGTCGCATTGGCCGGCGAAACCTGATCGGCGCGCGTAAAAAAGCCCAGCGCCGCTTCGTTATCGCCCAGCGCGAGCGCGGCATTGCCCGCTTCAACCAGCGCATCGGCATTGCGCGGATCCTTGGCCAGACGACCCAGCGCGGCATTGAGCGCCCGGCCCGCGCTCGGCGCGGTCGGCTCCACCACCGGATGCGAAACGCTGGCCGGGGGTTGCTGGTCATCCTGCGGCGCGGCAGCGAGAGCCGGCGGCGCAACCAGAAGCGCCGCCCCCACCAAAAGCGAGGCAACCCGGTCGCGCAAGCGCGCCGGGGCCATCGCGGCGGAAGACATCAAAGAGGCAAACCGAATCATTGTCAGCGCCTCTAACGCAAAAGGACCGGGTCGGCGGCGCGATGCGACGGATCCTGCCGCCAACCCGATGAACCGCAAATCGCGCTTATTGCCCGCCGTTACTGATTGTTCTGACGACCAAGGAAACGCGGGATATTCAGCGCTTTGCCATCCTCTTCGGCTTCACCCTCTTCGCCCTGGCGATTGCCGCGCGACAAGTTGGCCATGCGCTCGAACAGCGTCGAGCCACCGGCGGCCGGTCGTGCCGGAGCAGGCGGTTCGCCGAAATCGGACGACGCAGCGGCGCGACCGAAACGCGGCAGGCCCGTTGCGGGCTGCGCGGGCGCTTCGATGGCCGGTTCTTCACTGAGGTCGAGCGTCAGGTCGAACGGTTCATCCTCGGGCGCGGCAGGCGGAGCGGCCTGCCACGCCTGCGGTTCGGCCGCAGCGGTCGGCGACGGAGCCGATTGCGGCGCCACCGGCTCGGCGAGCGGCGGCTGGACGGGCGCCGACGCGGCAGGCGCTGCAACCGGGGGCTGCGCACCTACCGGCGGGCGCGGCGCGATGCCTTGCGTTGCGCCGGGGAACGCCGGACCGCGCGAGCCGCCCAGCGAAGCCGGGCGCGCCGCGATCTCGGCCTGTTCAGAGGTCTGCTCGATCCCGGTGGCAACGACCGAGACGCGGATCTTGCCATCCAGATCGGGATTGAACGCCGAGCCCCAGATGATGTTGGCGTTGGGATCGACCAGTTCGCGGATGTGATTGGCCGCTTCGTCGACTTCGAGCAGCTTCATGTCGTCGCCGCCGATGATCGAGATGATCACGCCTTTGGCGCCCTGCATCGACACGCCGTCGAGCAGCGGATTGGCAATCGCGCGTTCCGCCGCTTCGAGCGCACGGTTGGGGCCATCGCCCTCGCCGGTGCCCATCATAGCCTTGCCCATTTCGCCCATCACCGAGCGCACGTCGGCAAAGTCGAGGTTGATCAGGCCCGGCATGACCATCAGGTCGGTAATCGAGCGCACACCCTGCTGCAGGACTTCGTCGGCAAGCCCGAACGCTTCCTTGAAGGTCGTTTCCGCCTTGGCCACCAGAAACAGATTCTGGTTGGGAATGACGATCAGCGTATCGACGTGCTTTTGCAGCTCTTCGATGCCGGCTTCGGCAGAGCGCATGCGGCGCGCGCCTTCGAACAGGAAAGGCTTGGTCACCACGCCCACGGTCAGCACGCCCTTGCGGCGCGCCGCCTCGGCGATCACCGGCGCGGCGCCGGTGCCGGTGCCGCCGCCCATCCCGGCGGCGATGAACACCATGTGCACCCCGTCGAGCGCGCGTTCGAGCTCGACCAGCGTTTCTTCGGCAGCGGCGCGACCGACTTCGGGACGGGCGCCCGCGCCCAGCCCTTGCGTGATCGCAGGCCCGAGCTGGATGCGCGTATCCGCGATCGAATTGTTGAGCGCCTGCGCATCGGTGTTTACGACGACGAAATCGACGCCTTCGATTCCGGCGCGGATCATGTTGGCGATGGCATTGCCGCCCGCGCCGCCAACCCCGATCACCGTGATCCGGGGCCGCAGTTCATCGATCGACGGCGGTCCGATGTTGATGCTCATGTCGGTCTCCCGGTACGGTCCGGGGCAAGGCCCCGAAAAAAGGAATGTCCAGAAAGCTGGATGCTCAAAGTAACCCTTGCTTTGGCACACAACGATTCGACGAATCAAAGTCAATCACGGCTTTTCCACAGATTGCAGCGCGTAATCGGCGCCAAGCCGTGCCGTTTTCGCGGTCTGCCTCCGCCCGGCGCCGAAAGTAAGGGAAAAATCGGCAAGACACGGCTCAAAAATACTCGCGCAGCGCGCGCCAGATTCGCGTGATCAGCGCCAGCCCGCGATAATCGCCTTCGGGTTTCCACTTCGGCCCGATCGCGCGAATGTCGACCGGCTCGGCCGCAGCATAGAGCAACAGGCCGACCAGAGTCGAGGAACTGGGCGTCGCATTGCCTGGCGGCAGGCCGAGCATCGTCGGCGGCGATCCGATCCGCACCGGGCGGCCCAGCGCCCCTTGCGCAAAATCGGCCAGCCCCGGCATTTGCGCGCCGCCGCCGGTCAACACCACCTGTTGCCCGCGCTGCCCGGTAAAGCCCATCGCCTTCAGCGCCTTGGACACTTCCTCGGTAAAATAGCCCAGTTGCAGCGTGATCACCGAAATCAGCTCGGCGCGGGGAATGCGGTTCTTGTCATCGGCGTGGCGCGCGACCGGCCCGGCCCCGTCGGGATCGCCGGGCGCGTTGACCGGGATCATCTCGCGATGGTCGGCGGGGCTGGCGATGGCCGAACCCGACATGCATTTGAGCCGTTCGGCCTGATAGCGGCGAATGCCGAAGGCCGAGGCGACCGCATCGGTAATGTCGCCCGATCCGAACGGAATCACCTGCATCCCGAGCAGCATCCCCGCCGCATAGACCGAAACCGTCGTCACTTCGGCGCCGAATTCGACCAATGCCACGCCGATCTCGCGCTCTTCGGGCGTCAGGCAGGCGTGCCCGGTGGCAACCGGCGACCCGACCACCGCCTCGACTCGCAAGTGCGCCTGTTCGACTGTTTCCTTGAGATTGCGGATCGGCGCGCCGTCGGCCAGCATGACGTGAATATCGACCGCCAGCCGTTCGGCATGAAGCCCCTTGGGATTGGGCACCCCATGCGCGCCGTCGAGCGTATAATGGGCCGGCTGGGCATGAAGCACTTGCCGTCCTTCGGGCTGGATCACTTCGCGCCCCGCGATCAGCAGGTGCTCGATATCATCCTGCTCGATGCGTCGTCCGCCGATTTCGACTTCGACCCGCGCCGTGGTGCTGGCGAGCCCCGCCCCGGAACAGCCGATCCACACCGATTGCACGCTGGCATTGGCCATCTTTTCGGCGCGCTCGATCGCATCGCGCACGCAATGCGTCGCGGCGACCATGTCGATGACATAGCCGCGCTTGATCCCCGCGCTGGCGCGGTGGCCCGAGCCAAGCACGACCAGATCGCCCGTTTCGGCGAGCCCGGCGATCATCGCTGACGTGCGAAACGAGCCGATATTGACGGCGGCAAATACTTTGGTGATGCGCGGAATGGCCATCGTTTGGGGTTCACACTCTCCGCATCAGTCGTGCGCCGTGGCGCCGGAATGGGCCAGGGCATGCGTCGTGCTTTCGGCATGATTGGCGGCATGATTGGCAGATTTTGCCGGGCCATCGGCACCGGCGGCCTTTGTCGCGCGCGCCACGGCGGCCGCTTTGGCTTCGGCGGCGACGTCATCGGCATGGCCGGGAATGCGCAGATAGACGCGTTCGGGCACGCGCATGTCGAATGCCGCGACTTTGCCGCCGATCAGCCGGTCGACCCCGTCCATCCGCGCAAACGACAAGAGCGCAGCGGCGCCTTCGTCATCGCCTTCGGGCAGCGCGAGCACTTGCCCGGTCTTGAATGTCAGATTCCAGCGACGATTGCCGACCCATTCCGCCTCGGCCACCTGGGTCTTGAGCGCGGGCGCGGCTTCGAGCAGCTTGTCATACGCGGCAACCTGATTTTCGACACCCTTGCCCGCCAGCACCAGCATGCCCTTGGCCCGCGACGGAGGCACCGCCTCAAGCGCGTGGCCGGTATCGTCGATCAGCACGAAACGGCCCGCATCGCGCAAAACCGCGCGGGGGCTGCGCTCGACCACATCGACCACCAGCGTATCGGGCAATTGCCGCGAAACCCGCGCATCCTTGACCAACGGCAGAGTCAACAGATCGGCGCGCAAAGCGGCCAGATCGAGCCGCGACATGACCTGATCGCGCTGACCCAGCACTTTTTCGTAAATGACGAGTTCGTTCATGCGGTTGACCCCGCGCACTTCGACCCGCTTGACCTTGAACCCGGCCTGCCCGGCCAGCCCGGCGATGTCCTGTTCGATCATCGAGGGCACACCGGCGGCCACCGCGCCGATCGCCGCGACGCCCAGCACACCGCCGACGATCCCCGCGATCATCAGCTTGTGCAGCGTCTCGTCCGAAAACGGCAGCCAGCGCACCGCCTGGCCGACGATATTGCCGGTCTGCTTGCGCGCGGTGGCGACGCGGGTCTTGGCGCTGCGCGTCGCTGCCGCGCGCCGCACGCCTTTGCCGCCGCGCCGGATCGTCTGGGCCATCTCAGCAGATCCCTTTTCGTTCGAGAGCTTCGGCAATGATCGTCTCGACGAGATCGCCATAGTCCATGCCGAGCGCGCGCGCCTGTTCGGGCACGAGGCTCAACGGCGTCATCCCCGGCTGGGTGTTGACTTCGAGCAGGAACAGCCCGTCGATCCCGCGTTCGTCGTCCCAGCGAAAATCGCTGCGACTGGTGCCGCGACAGCCGAGCAGGCGATGCGCGCGAAGCGCAATGTCCTTGCACGCTTCGGCCACGTCTTCGGGAATGTCCGCCGGGCAGATGTGATCGGTCATGCCGTCGGTATATTTGGCATCGAAGTCATAAAAGCCCGATTTGGGCCGCAGTTCGGTGACCATGAGCGCGCGATCGCCCAGGACGGCGCCCAGAACCGCCGTGGTCAGCTCGCGCCCGCGAATGAACGGTTCGGCCAGCAAGTGATCGAATTGCTGCCACGGGCCGACGGCATCGCGCGCGACGGGATTGCCGTAATTGCCCTCGGCCGTGACGATCGCGACGCCGACCGAAGAGCCTTCGTTGACCGGCTTCAGCACATATGGACGCGGCAGCGGGTCGTGTGCGAAAATCTCGGCGGTATGCACCACGCGCCCGCCGGGCATGGGAATGCCGTGGGGCACAAGCGCCTGCTTGGTCAGTTCCTTGTCGATGGCGATGACCGAGGCGGCAAGGCCGGAATGGGTATACGTCAGCCCCATCAGGTCCATCATGCCCTGCACCGTGCCGTCTTCGCCGGGCGTGCCGTGCAGCGCGTTGAACACCACATCGGGCGCGGTTTGCGCCAGCACTTGCGCGACATCGCGCCCCATGTCGATCCGCGTGACGCGATGGCCGCGCGCTTCGAGCGCCCGGGCCACGCCTTCGCCGCTCATCAGCGAAACCGGCCGCTCGCTCGACCAGCCGCCCATCAGGACGGCGACATGAAGTTTGGGCAGGCTCACGCGTCACCATCCTTGGCGGGGGAACCCACCCGCTTGATTTCCCATTCCAGATCGACGCCGGTCGCGGCGCGGACTTTGTCGCGCACCAGTTCGCCCAGTGCCTCGATCTCGGCGCTCGTGGCATCCCCGGTGTTGATAAGGAAGTTCGTATGTTTGTCGCTGACTTGCGCGCCGCCCAGCGTCAAGCCCCGACACCCGGCGCGATCGACCAGTTCCCACGCCTTGTGCCCATCGGGATTCTTGAAGGTCGAGCCGCCGGTCTTCGTGCGCAGCGGCTGCGAAGCCTCGCGCGCGGCGGCAATGCGGTCCATTTCCGCCTGAATCGTCGCCGGATCGCCGGGAGCCCCACGGAACCGCGCGGCCACCACCACCGCGCCCTCGGCCAGGTCCGAATGGCGATAGCTGTAGCCAAGCTCGGCCGCCGACAGCGTCGCCCGCGCGCCCGACCGCATCACCACGTCGCAATCGATCAGCACATCCTTGACCTCGCGGCCATAGGCGCCGCCGTTCATCCGCACGAAGCCGCCGACCGTGCCCGGAATCGAGCGCAGGAATTCCAGCCCGGCAATGCCCTTGTCGCGCGCGGTCGAAGATACCAGCACGCCCGACGCACCGCCCCCGCAATCCAGCGTGACCGCGTCAATCGCGCGCACCCCGGCAAAGCTCTTGCCCAGCCGCACCACCACGCCCGGCACGCCGCCATCGCGCACGATCAGGTTTGACCCGAGCCCCAGCGCCATGACCGGCACATCGGGCGCAAGCGACGCGAGAAAGGCGCCCAGATCGTCGGCATCGGCGGGCTCGAACAGCCATTGCGCCACACCGCCGGCCTTGAACCAGACCAGCGGAGCCAGCGGCGCCTGTGCCGTCAGCCGGCCACGCGGGGTGATCATGCCGCCCCCTGTTCGCGCCGGACCGCATCGGCCAGACCGGCGGCCCACCGCGTGATGTCGCCCGCGCCGAGGCACACCACCATGTCATCGGCGCGCACAATGGCGGCAAGTTCGCGGGCCAGCGCGTCGGCCCCGGCGATGCCATGCGCGCTGCGGTGGCCGCGCGCCTTGATCCCTTCGACCAGGACTTCGGCATTTACGCCTTCGATCGGGGCTTCGCCTGCCGCATAGACCGGGGCTGCGAACACCACGTCGGCGTCGTTGAAGGCGCCCTGGAAATCCTCCATGTGATCGCGCAGCCGGGTATACCGGTGCGGCTGAACCACGGCGATCACGCGCCCGCGCGCGCCTTCGCGGGCGGCTGCGAGCACCGCGCGGATTTCGACCGGGTGATGGCCATAGTCGTCGATCACCGTGGCCACGCCGCCATCGAGCGCGATCTCGCCGACTTTGGTAAAGCGCCGCTTGACCCCGCCGAATTTGGCAAAGCCGCCGCGAATGACCTCGTCGGAGACGCCCATTTCGCGCGCCACGGCGATCGCGGCGAGCGCGTTCTGGACATTGTGGCGCCCGGGCATGGGCAAATGAATGTCTTCGATGCGGTGAAACGTACCGTCGCGACGGCGCAGCACGACGGTAAAGCGGTTGCCGCCGGGGACCGGGGTGACCGCTTCGCCGCGCACGTCGGCCTGCGCCGAAAAGCCATACGTGATCACGCGGCGGTCGCGCACCATCGGGATGATCGCCTGGACCACCGGATGATCGATGCACAACATCGCCGCGCCATAGAACGGCACGTTTTCGATGAATTCGACAAAGGCCGCCTTGACCCGGTCAAAGCTGCCATAATGATCGAGATGTTCGGGATCGATATTGGTGACGACCGCGATCGTGCCGTCGAGCCGCAGGAACGAGCCATCGCTTTCGTCGGCTTCGACGACCATCCAGTCGCTGTCGCCCAATCGCGCGTTCGAGCCATAGGAATTGATGATCCCGCCGTTGATCACGGTCGGATCGACCCCGCCCGCATCGAGCAGGCAGGCAACCATCGAGGTCGTCGTGGTCTTGCCATGCGTGCCCGCCACGGCGACGGTATTTTTCAGCCGCATCAACTCGGCCAGCATTTCGGCGCGGCGCACCACCGGGATGCGCGCTTCAAGCGCGGCCAGCACTTCGGGATTGTCGCGCCGTACCGCCGTTGAGGTGACGACCACTGCCGCGCCTGCGACATTGGCGGCGTTGTGCCCGATCATCACCGTGATCCCGCGCGCGCGCAGGCCTTCGACGACATAGCTTTCGGCAATGTCCGAGCCCTGCACCGAATAGCCCATGTTGTGCATGACTTCGGCAATGCCCGACATGCCGATGCCGCCGATCCCGACGAAATGGATCGTGCCGATGTCGATGCCGACGCCCTTCATCGTGCATCCTCCCGCGCGGAACCGACAGTTGCGGGGGCAAAACCGGCATGCGCAGGCGCGCTTTTCATCCGAATGACATCCATGATCGGCGCGCGGCCAAAGCTTTCGACAAGATCGGCCAGATCGCCCGCAGCATCGGGAAAGCCGCAGTTCCACGCAGCATGGGCCGCATTGCCAAGCGATTCGGGATTGAGCGCGATCGCCTGGACCTGCTTGGCCAGTTCCTTTGGCGTAAAGCCCGATTGGCGAATCGCCCGCGCCCCGCCCGCCTTGACCAGATCGCGCGCATTGGCCGCCTGATGATCGTCGGTGGCGATCGGCAGCGGCACGAGAATGCCGGGACGACCGACCGCAGTCAGCTCGGCAATCGTCGAAGCGCCGGAGCGACCGATGAACAGATGCGTTTCGGCCAGACGGTTTTCCATATCCTCGAAATACGTGCCCAGTTCTGCCGGAATCTGATGCGCGGCATAGCGCGCGCGCACCGCCTCGATGTCCTCTGGCCGACACTGCTGCGTCACTTGCAGGCGATGGCACAGCGCGGGCGGCAACATCGCCAGACCATCGGGCACGACTTCTGCAAGGATCGAGGCGCCCTGGCTGCCGCCGGTGACCAGAACGCGCAGCAAGCCGTCTTCATCGAGCGGCGGAAACGGCTCCTTGCGCAGCGAAAGCACTTCGGCGCGCACCGGATTGCCGACGAGATGCACTTTGCCCGACCATTTCGCATCGAGCCGGTCGACATCGCGATAGGCCGTGGCAATCGCATTGACCCGGCGCGCGAGCAGGCGATTGACCCGGCCCAGCACGGCATTCTGCTCGTGAATCACGGTCGGGATCTGCGCGCTTTGCGCAGCGAGCAGCGCGGGCAGCGCCGGATAGCCGCCAAACCCGACCACACACGACGGCTGAAAGCTTTCAAACAGGCGCAGCGCCATTGCCCGCCCCTGCCAGATCGCGCGCAGCCCCTTGGCCATGGTCAGCGGGTTCTTGCCCAGCCGCCCGGCGGGCAGGACATGCGCGGGCAGGAAATCGGGCTTGCCCGGAATGCGCGCGCCGCGATCGTCGGTGACCAGCGCGACATGATGGCCGCGCCGCTCCAGCTCTGTGGCAAGCGCAAAGGCGGGAATCAGATGGCCGCCGGTTCCTCCGGCAGCGAGCACGAAATGGCGCGAGACAGTCATGGCGCAAGGCGTTCCTTTGGATCGAACGTTTCGCGCGACAGATAGGGGTTGCGGCGGGTAATGGCGAGCAGGAAGCCCACACCGAGCAACAAGGCGATCGTCGAAGACCCGCCATAGCTGATCAGCGGCAGCGTCATCCCCTTGGACGGAAACAGTTGCAGGTTGACAAGAATGTTGATGAACGCCTGCCCGGCCAGCTGCGCCGTCAGCCCGGCGGCGGCCAGCACGGTAAACAAGTCGTCCTCATCGAGCAGGCGCAGCAGCACGCGCATCACGATCGCGCAATAGAGCATGACCACCACGGCGCACGCGATGAGCCCGAATTCTTCGCCGATCACCGAAAAGATATAGTCGGTATGCGCCTCGGGCAGCGCCATCTTGCGCGTGCCGAGCCACAGCCCGGTTCCGGCCCAGCCGCCATTGAGCAGCGTGCGCATGGCCAGATCGACCTGATCGAATTCGCTGCCGCCCGACAGGAAGGCATCGATACGGTGCGTCGCATTGGGATAGAACAGATAGGCGAGCAAGAGCACCAGAGGCCCCCCGCCGAAGACGACAAGGATCTTGCGGCTCGACAGGCCCGAAAGGCACACCAGCACGAACCACACGCCGAGATAGAGCACGGCCGAGCCGAAATCGGGCTGCGCCATCAGCAGGCCGAACACCACGACGATCAGCGCCACGGAAATCCCCATGACCGGGATTTTCGGATCGCGCGCGCGCCACGACAAGACCCATGCCAGCGCGATGGCAAAGCCGGGCTTCAGAAATTCGGACGGTTGCAGGCTGATTCCGACATTGAGCCAGCGCCGCGCCCCTTTGACTTCGGTCCCGACCAGCGGCACGAGCACCAGACCGACGATCATCGCCGCCGCCAGAATGATTGCCAGCCGCCGCGCGGTTTCCTTGGGCAGGAGCGAGGCGAGGAACATCGTCAACAGCCCGACCCCCAGCCAGCGCAAGTGCAGCCAGAAAAAATGCAGATCGCTCAGCGATTTTTGCGGTGTCGACAGGCGATGCGAGCTGGCGGGCGAGGCGGCGGCAACCGCGATCGCGCCGATCACCACCAGCGCCATGACCAGTCCGAGCAGGACACGATCGATTTCGCGCCACCAGATCACCAGTTCGCTGCGCCGGCTCCGGCGATAGCGATTGGCGCGACCGATCACGCGCACCCCGCCATCGCGGGTCTGCACAGGAACGGCGCGCGTGGTGGTCGAGGCGCCGGCCATCAGGGCTTGCCCCCTACTTCGGGGCAGGCTGCATCGCGGTCGGCGATCAGCGTCATGACAATCTGGCGAAAGGCATCGCCGCGCGCTTCGAAATCGCGGAACTGGTCAAAGCTGGCGCAAGCAGGCGACAGCATGATCACATCGCCCGGCTGCGCCGCCGCCATCGCCTGACGCACGGCGTCACACAGCATTTCGCTGCGTGTAACAGGCATCAGCGGCTCAAGGATTTCGGCAAAGCGCGGCCCCGCCTCGCCGATGGTATAGGCCGCGACGACATGGCTGAATCCACCCGCGCATTCGTCGAGATTGTCTGCCTTCGGCAATCCGCCGCAAATCCAGTGAATGCGCGGATAAGCGGCCAGCGCGGGCGCGGTCGAGGCGGGATTGGTCGCCTTGCTGTCGTTGACGAACAAGACGCCGTTCGCCTCGGCCACGCGTTCCATGCGATGCGGCAGGCCGATAAAGCTGGCCAGCGCCGGACGCCACACCGCTTCGTCAATCCCCAGCACTTGCGCCACGGCGACGGCGATCGCCGCATTTTCGAGATTGTGCGGCCCTTGCAACGAGGGCCAGTCGGCCTGACCCGACAGCTCTGCCGGATCGGGGATATGCACATGCGCCGAGCCGCGCTCTGCCGCGACACGCGTGGCGATGGCCAGCGTATCGGGATCGCTGCGCCCGAAAATCGCGTCCTGCCCCTCGCCCTGCATGGCAAACAACCGCGCCTTGGACGCGGCATACCCGCCAAAGCCGTCATAGCGGTCGAGATGATCGGGGCTGAGATTGATCAGCACCGCGACATCGCAGGCGAGCGAATGCGTGAGGTCGATCTGATAGCTCGACAATTCGAGCACATAGACCCCGCCCGCCGCCAGCGCCTCTTCGCCGAGCACCGGCAGGCCGATATTGCCCCCCATCCGCGTCGGCATCCCGGCGGCGCGGCACAGATGATGGACCAGCGCGGTGGTCGTCGATTTGCCGTTGGTTCCGGTAATGCCGACCACACGATGCGCCGGCAGATCGGGGCGGATTTGCGCAAACAATTCGATGTCGCCGATCACCCGCACAGCAAAGCGCGCGGCGTGCGCGGCAATCGGATGGCGATTGAGCGGCACGCCGGGCGACACCACGACGCCTGCAAACCCGGTCAGGTCGATCGTCAAAGGATCGGCCAGTGTCGCGCGCCCGGCAACATGCGCGCGGGCTTCTTCACGGCTGTCCCACGCGGTCACTTCGGCGCCGCCAGCCAGCAGGCTTTCGACGCTGGCCAGCCCCGAACGGGCAAGACCCAGCACCGCAAAGCGTTGACCGGCAAAGCGCGAAGAAGTGATCATGCGGCCGTCACCTTACCTTGAGCGTGGCCAGGCCGAGCAGCGCCAGCACGATCGAGACGATCCAGAAACGGATCACCACGGTCGATTCCTGCCAGCCGAGCTGTTCGAAATGATGGTGGATCGGCGCCATGCGGAACACCCGCCGCCCGGTCCGCTTGTAAACGAAAACCTGAACGATGACCGAAACCGCCTCCATCACAAACAGCCCGCCGACAATCGCCAGCACGATCTCGTGATGCACCGAAACCGCGATTACGCCCAGCGTGCCGCCGAGCGCAAGGCTGCCGGTATCGCCCATGAACACCGCCGCCGGCGGCGCGTTGAACCACAGGAATGCCAGCCCCGCGCCCATCACCGCCGCGCAAAAGATCGCCAGTTCGCCCGCCTTGGGAACATGCGGAATGCCGAGATAATGCGCATAGTCGGCGCGCCCGGCGAGATAGGCGATGATCGCGAAAGTGCCCGCCGCGATGATCACCGGCATGATCGCCAGCCCGTCGAGCCCGTCGGTCAGATTGACCGCATTGCCCGCGCCGACAATGACGAACGCGGCGAACAGATAATAGAACGGCCCCATCGGGATATAAAGATTGCTGAACACCGGGACATAGAGATTGGTCTGGGTGGTCACCAGCGCAACCGCGATCCCGGCAATGATGAATTCGCCCAGCAGACGCGCCTTGGCCGGCACGCCCTTGTGCGCATACTTGGTCACTTTGTCATAATCGTCGAGAAAGCCGATCAGGCCAAAACCCAGCGTCACCACCAGACAGGCCCAGACATAACGACTATTGAGATCCATCCACAGCAACAGCGCGACCGACAGCGCGATCACGATCATCAGCCCGCCCATCGTCGGCGTGCCGCGCTTGGCAAGGTGAGTCTGCGGCCCGTCGGCGCGGATCGGCTGCCCCTTGCCCTGGCGCATGCGCAACATGTCGATGAAGCGCGGGCCGATGAACAGGCCGATCGTCAGCGCAGTCAGCAGCGCCGCGCCCGAACGGAACGACTGATAGCGGATGAGGTTGGTCAGCCCTTCGAAATGAAGCCACTGCGCGATAATATACAGCATTCAATCGTCCCCGGTCGCCAGCCGACCATCAGATGTGTTCGCCCCGCGCTGCGTCAGCGCCTTGACCAGCGCGCCGAGCCCGACCGAATTGGACCCCTTGATCAGGATCGCATCGCCGCCTTGCGGCGCCCAATCGGGCAAAGCCACGATTTCGGCAGCCGCAGCGGCGCCGGGCACGTGGACGAACTCGATCCCGGCGGCAAGCGATGATCGGTCGATTTTCCCCAACGCATCGGCCAATGCTGCCATTTCCGCGCCGACCAGCAAAACGCGCGCCACGCCCGCCGCGACCAGCGGCTCGGCCAGCGCGGCATGATAGCGCTCGCCCGCCTCGCCCAGCTCTTTCATCGCGCCCAGCACGGCGAGCCGACGCCGCGCCGGAGTGGCCCCCAATTGCGCGATCGTCGCGCGCATCGAGGCGGGATTGGCATTATAGCTTTCATCGATCAACAGCGCGCTGCCCGATCCGTCGCCGCCTTCGGCAAAAATCCGGTGGCGCGCGCCGCGCCCGGCAAGATCGGGCAATTCGGCCAGCGCCAGCCCCGCCGCGCCAAGATCGCCGCCCACCGCCGCAACCGCCGCCATCACCGCCAGCGAATTGACCGCCCAATGCGCGCCGGGTTGCGAGACGGTATAGCACAGCTTGCGCGCCATACCGGTGCTCGCGGCAAATTCGGCCGTGACCAGCGTGCCCCCGCCCGCCGTTGGAAGCGCGTCGATCAGCCGGACATCGGCATCGGCGCCGGTCCCGAAGCGGATCACCCGCGCGGCATGGCGCCCGGCCGCGGCGGCCAGCACTTCGACATGCGGGCTGTCTGCCGGAATAATCGCGGTGCCGCCCGGCTCGAGCCCTTCGAAGATTTCCGCCTTGGCCTCGGCAATCGCCGCTTCGCCCGAAAAATGGCCGATATGTGCAGGCGCGATCGTCGTCACCACTGCGACATGCGGGCGCACCAGCCGGGTCAGCGCGGCCAGCTCGCCCGCATGGTTCATACCCATTTCGAAAATGCCGAACCGCGTGCGCGCGGGCATCCGCACGAGACTGAGCGGCACGCCGACATGATTGTTGTAGCTTTTGACCGAGCGATGCGCCTGCCCCCGGCTCGACCGGTCGAGCGCGGCATAGAGCGCTTCCTTGACGCCGGTCTTGCCCGCCGACCCGGTCACCCCGATCACCCGCGCTTCGGCATCGATCCGCCCCCGCGCCGCGCGGCCCAGCGCATCGAGCGCGAGCGTGGTATCGCCGACAAGGACATGGGGATGCGCCACCGCGCGATCGACCAGCGCGCCCGCCGCCCCTTTCGCGAAAGCACCGTCGACAAAGCGATGGCCGTCGGCGGCCTCGCCCAAAAGCGCGATGAACAAGTCGCCGCCCATGACTTCGCGGCTGTCGGTCGCGGCGCCCGATACGGCGAAATCGCCGCCTGCGACGCTGCCCCCGGTCGCTTCGGCAATCTCCGAGGCGGTCCACAAGGCCGTTCCGTGCCTGTCGGACGCTTCGATCGGCCAGTCGAGAATGGCGCTCATCCTGTAGACTCCCGCGCTACGGCGACATCATCGAACGGCAGGACGCGCATGGCCTCGCCCCGTCCGATGATCTGCCCCTGTTCGTGTCCCTTGCCCGCGATCAGCACGATGTCGCCGGCCTGTGCCTCGGCAATCGCCGCCGCAATCGCCGCCCGCCGGTCGCCGATGTCGCGCGCGCGCCCTGCGCATCCGGCCAGAATCCCGGCACGGATCGCCGCCGGGTCTTCGCCACGCGGATTGTCGTCGGTAACGATAGCGACATCCGCCCCGGTAACTGCCGCCGCGCCCATCGGCGCGCGCTTGCCCGGATCGCGATCGCCGCCCGCGCCGAATACCAGGATCAGCCGCCCTTTCACATGCGGGCGCAGCGCCTCGCAAGCCGCCGTCAGCGCGTCGGGGGTATGCGCGTAATCGACATAGACCGGCGCTCCGACCGCGCTGATCGCGGCGCGTTCGAGCCGCCCTCGCACCGGCTGCAACCGAGTCAACGCCTCGAACGTGCGCTCCGCATCGCCGCCAGTCGCCAGCACGAGCCCCGCCGAAACGAGCGCATTGGCCGCCTGATAGGCCCCGATCAACGGCAACGTCAGTGTGCGCTGCTGCCCTTCGTAAACGAGGTCAAGCGTTTGCCCGAGCAACGTCGGCGCGCGCGCGGTCAGCCGGATCGTTTCGCCCGCCGCCCCCACGGTCACCAGGCGCAGGCCGCGCGCGCGCGCATGGCCGATCGCACGCGCCGACCATTCGTCATCGGCCCAGACCACCGCCGCGCCGTCATCGGCGACGACCTCGTCGAACAGGCGCATCTTGGCCGCGAAATAGGCTTCGAACGTGGTGTGATAATCGAGGTGATCGCGCGACAGATTGGTAAAGGCCCCCGCTGCGACCGTCAGCCCTTCGTTGCGATACTGATCCAGCCCGTGGCTTGACGCCTCATAGGCCAGATGGCTGATCCCCTCGCGCGCCAGCCCCGAAACATTGGCAAGGAAAGTGACGATGTCCGGCGTGGTCAGCCCGGTCGATATGCTTTCGTCCGCCGTGGTCACGCCCAGCGTACCGATCGAGGCGGCGCGGTGCCCGGCCATGCGCCAGATCTGGCGCGTCATTTCGACGGTCGAAGTCTTGCCGTTGGTCCCGGTCACCGCGACGATCGTTGCAGGCACGGGGGTAAAGAACCGCGCCGCGATCGCCGCGAACGTCCGGCGCGGTTCGTCCGAGGCGATATGCACCGCGCCTTCGACTTTCGCGCCGGGCCGCGCCACCACCGCAATCGCACCGGCGGCAATCGCGGCCGGGATAAAATCCTCGCCATTGACGCGCGTACCGGGAAAGGCGCCGAACACCGTGCCCGGCGCGACTTTGCGATGATCGATGGCAAAGCCGGTCACATTGGCGCCCGGATCCACCGCGATTCCCTCGATACCGGCTTCGGCAAGCAATCCTGCGAGCTTCATTCCCCATCTCCGTTGGCCACCAGCGGCGTCAGGTCGGACACGTCGACATCGCGCCTGCCATCGGGCACCACGCCGAGCAAGGGGCCGGTACGCGCGATGACACGGCTGACGACCGGCGCGGTGTTCCACGCAGCGGTGCGCTGGCCCGACGTCAACTGCGTCGCCTGCGGCTCATCGAGCATGGCGATGACGACATAGCGCGGGCGGTCCATCGGGAATGCGGCGGCAAATGTGGCGATGATCGCGGTCTTGTTGCGATAGCCCGATCCGTGGCTGCCCGCCTTTTCCGCCGAGCCGGTCTTGCCGCCCACGCGAAAGCCCGACGCATCGGCCTTTTTGCCGGTTCCGTCGACCACGATCAGGCGCAAGAGCTGCCGGATGCGCGCGCTGGTCGATGCCTGAAACACGCGGCGCCCTTCGGGTGCATGCGCAGGATCGACTTTGAACAGCGTCGTCGGACGCCAGATTCCGCCATTGACCAGCGCGGCATAGCCCGCCGCAAGGTGCAGCGGTGTGACCGCGATCCCGTGGCCATAGCTGACCGTCATCGTGCGCAGGCGCGGCCATTCGCCCTTGGGCCAGATCGGGAAACCCTTGGCCGGCAATTCGATCGTCGGGCGCGCATTCATGCCCAGCGCGATCATCGTATCGCGCAGGCGCTGCCCGCCCAGCTTGTCGGCGACTTGCGCGGTCACGATGTTCGACGAATGGATCAGCGCCTCGGGCACATTGAGCGAGGCGCCGAATGCGTGGCTGTCGTGAATGGTGAAGCCATCGATCTTGAGCGGGGTTGCCGGATAGCGCACGGCCATGTCGGTGACCACGCCGGCATCGATCGCCGAAGCGATGGTAAACGGCTTGAACGTCGAGCCCAGTTCATAGACCTGGTTCGAAGCGCGATTGAACACCAGCGCATTGCGCGCCAGATCGCCCCGGTTGGGATCGAAACTGGGCAGCGAGGCGAGCGCGATGACTTCGCCGGTATCGACGTCGAGGATGATCCCCGCGGCACCTTTGGCATGGGTTTCAAGCATGCCGCGCGACAGCTCGTCTTCCATCGCGCCTTGCGCCCGGGCATCGATCGACAGCGCCACCGGCTCGGCCCGGTGCGCCGGATCAATCAACCGCGCATCGAGCACTTCTTCCATGCCCAGCTTGCCATGGCCTTCTTCATCGACAAAGCCGAGGACGTGGGCGGCAAGCGAGCCTTGCGGATAGAACCGCTGCGTCTCACGCGGGAATTCGAGCGCGGGCTCGCCCAGCGCAAAGATCTTGTTGGCTTCTTCGGGCAGGACGCGACGGCGCAGATAGGTCGGCTTGCCCGCCTTGAGCTTGGCAAACAGGTCGGCATAATCCTCGTCGGGAAAGATCTGCACGAGCGCGCGGGCGACTTCCTCGGGCGTCTTGACCAGCGGCTGCCCCTTGGGGCCCAGCGCCTTGGGATTGAACCACAACGAATAGGCCGGAAACGCGCGCGCCAACGGCACGCCGTTGCGATCGGTGATTTCGGCGCGCGGCGGCACCAGCGCATCGGCGGCAGCGCCATGGTCCGGGGTCTGCGACACAAAGCCCAATTGCCCGATGCGCACGAACGCGGTCAGTGTGAAAAAGACAAAGCCGACCACGACCCACCTCAGACGCTTTCGCGCGGTCTGCAACGAGCGCTGACGCAAATTGGCAAGATAAAGGCGGCCGGTCGCGGTGGCTCCGGAAATGGCACTGGGCCCGATCGCGCTCGGCCTGCTGGCGTTGGGGGCTCCCGGAGGGCTGGTGGCGTTCACTTGACCGTCTTTGCATCCTTCAAGGCAAGCTTGATCAGCGGCGTGCCGTTCCCTGCATGGCGATGCCCAACAGCACTGGCCCGATCAGCACTGGCCCGATCAGCACTGGCAAAACGATCCTTTGGCCGCACCGCACGCCCGGCAAAAGCCCGTGACGGCGACTTTCCCACCGGTGCCCGCGCGCTCTTGACCTTTTGCCCACCGGTCATCTTTGCACCGGCCTTCTTCGCGGCGAGCGCCTTGGCGTCCCTGGCCTTGCTGCCTTTGTCCTTGGCTGCGAGGCCCTTCGCGGCGACTTTGTGCGCGGGCGTTTTCGCGCTGTCACGGGCCGCGTGGTGCACCGTGGCGAGACGATCGCCCAGCCCGGCAAGGCCAGATGCCGCCGCAACCTTGCGGGCGGGCCGCGGCGCATCGCTGTCATCGTGCGCAACCGGGGCCGTTACCGCCACATGATCGACCGCATCGCTCGCCTCGCTGACCGGGCGACCGGTCAGGGGCGAAACCATGGCCGGAAACGCCGCCGCCGCGACCACCGCGTCATCCGCGCTGGCCACGCGGATCGGCGCGGGCGCCCCGGCTTCGACCGGCTTGGCATAAGAGGCAAGCTCGCGCTCGTTATCGAGATATTGCGTGGCCACCGGCGCGACATAGCCGAATTCGACATCGTTCCAGTTTTTCAGCTGCTGCTGATTGGCGCGAGTTTCGAATTCGGTTTCGAGGTACATCGTCTCTTGCTTGAGCGCGACGATCTTCGCGTCGGACTGGTGTACCTGGCTGCGCAGCGCGTTGACGCGGAACGCCAGCACCATGACCAGCGCAACGCAGACCACCAGCGTGGCCATCCAGCCAATCGAGCGCAGGCGTCGGGCGGTGACCATCATGCCGCAAGATCCCTCGGATTGCGCGCGGGGGCATCGCTGCGGATGGCCCAGCGCAAAGTGGCGGAACGCGCGCGCGGGTTGCGCGCCAGCTCTTCCTCGCCCGGCCGGATTGCCGAAGAGGGTTTGCCAAAAACCGGCGCAGCCTTGTGCGCCTGTTCGGGCAAGTGGCGCGATCCGCCGGGCACCATGCCCGACGCTTCGCGCAGGAACTGTTTGACCATGCGGTCTTCGAGGCTGTGAAAGGTCACCACCGCGAGCCGCCCGCCCGGGGCGAGCACGGCCTCGGCAGCGGACAGCGCGGCGGCCAGTTCATCGAGCTCGCCATTGATATGGATGCGCACCGCCTGAAAACTGCGCGTCGCCGGATCCTTGGGCGCACCGGGGCGCCAGCCGAGCGCGCGACGCACGACTTCGGCAAACTGGCGCGTCGTGCTCAGCGGCCGGGCGGCAATCACCGCGCGGGCGATCCGCCGCGACTGGCGCTCTTCGCCATAGCGGTAAAGCACGTCGGCAATGTCCGCTTCGTCGGCGGTGTTGAGGAAATCCGCCGCGCTCTCGCCCTCGCGGCCCATGCGCATGTCGAGCGGGCCGTCGGTGGAAAAGGCAAAACCGCGCTCGGCCTGGTCCAGCTGCATCGAGCTGACGCCAATATCGAGCACCACGCCGTCGACCGAGGTCACCCCGGCCTCGCGCAGCGCTTCGGCCAGTTCGGAAAAGCGGCGGTGATGCAGGATCAGCGCGGCATCGGGCCCGGCAGCTTCGGGCAGAGCGCTGCCGGCGGCAATCGCGTCGGGATCGCGATCGAAACCATGAACCCGCGCGCCCGCCGCCATCAAGGCGCGCGAATAGCCGCCCGCGCCAAATGTGCCGTCGGCGATGACCATGCCCGGCGCCGGAGCCAGCGCAGCGAGCACTTCGTCGAGCAGGACGGGAATATGCGGGGCATTCATGTGCGGACCAGTCATTTGCGCGCCCTCCGCCCCGGACCGCGCGCGGCCGTTTCGGCCATCAACGCGCGGCACGTCGCCTTGGCACTGTCCCAGCCGGACCCCATGGCAAACAGCACGTCGGGCGCCCAGATAGTGAAATGGCCGCCGCCACCATGGAAATAGAGCGCCTCGCCCACTTGCGCCTGTTCGGCGAGATGGTCGGGCAGAATGAAGCGGCCCGAGTCGTCGAACTTCGTGCGCAAAAAGCCGTAAAGCTGCGCGGCGCGCTCGTCGGCATCGAACGGTTCGCCGCGTTCGAGCGCAATGCGTTCTTCATGCAGGATCTGGCCGGCAAAGGATTCGGCACGAGACAGGCCAAAACCGACGAGGCAGGGCAGCTTGTGATGTTTGTCGAGGCACAGTGTCGGGGTATTGCCCGAGGCGGCAAGGACAGCGGCGCGGAAGTCGGCGGGCAAGACAAAGCGGCTCTTGTCGCCACGCGGCGAAAAGCCCTGTCCCCAGTAATTTGACGGCGAACCCGTCACCCACTGCCCCCATTTCGCGCGGGCCGACCGGGGCCGCGCAGCAAAAAAACAAATTCACGAGGCAAAAATCCTCCGCCCCGCCGCGCGCATGGCGCGGCGGTTCACCCCCCAGGGATGCGGCAAGGATTTCGTCCCGATGGCACAGTCTTATCGTGGGATAATGCGGGCTACAACGGGAAATTACGGGACTAAGCGGAATCCCGTTGATTCTACGTGGTCTGTTGCGTGCCATCGCCCCGCGCAAACAGAGTGCCGCAACACTGCGCTAACCATGCAAATGCCGCAAAAGCATGGGAATCTCTGAATCTGTCGAAATGGCGGAGACGCTGGCGCAGCGATTGTCCCGCATTTTCCCGCAAACTGCGCAAACAGGATCCCGCGCAAGCGCGACTCGGCGAAAAGGATCGGAATTCCGCAGAAGTCGGCGCCCCCGACCGAGACCGGGCGCGCGTCAGCGATGCCCCGTCCCGTATTTTCCCGCCCCTTGCACGAATGCGCGCAGTCAGCGCGGGGTCAGTGAGGCAGGGTCAGGGCGCCCGGGGTCAGTGCGCGGATTCGGGCTTGGCGGGTTTGTGCGCGGGGGCATTGCCGCCCACGGGAACTTCCGGAGCGACGCCCAGATCGACCAGCGGATCGTTGGCGGGCGATGCGCTGGCCGCGCCGTTCGGCGCTGCGGCCACGGCGCTGCGGTCGGCGGTCTTGACCCGCTGCATGATCACGCTGGCAAGACTGACCAGCAAGAGCATCGTGGCCAGCCCGAATATCCCGACTTGCAGCCGATGCACCGCCTGCGCGCGCAATTCGCGCGAGCCCGGAAAACCGGGCATCGGACCATTTTGCAGAGCGCCTGACACACCATCGGCGGCGGAATCACCCACCGCGCCGGCAAAGCCGGAAGAACGAGTGCGCATGCGCTTCAATCGTTCGGATGTCTTGCCGAGCAAGGCCATGCCGATGGTTTTAGCCTAAGCGGAGAGCCAGGGGAAGACCGGCAGGCCCTTTGCTTCGAGCCAGGCCGGATTGTAGAGGCTCGACAAATACCGAAACCCGGTGTCGCACAGGATCGTTACCACCCGGCTGCCCGGCCCGAGCGCTTTGGCCAGGGCGACCGCGCCTGCGACATTGATCCCGCTCGACAGGCCAAGGCACAACCCTTCTTCGGCAAGCAGGCGGCGCACCCAATAGAGCCCCTCTTCATCGGACATGCGGAATTGCGTGTCGATCGGCGCGCCTTCGAGATTGGCAGTGATCCGCCCCTGCCCGATCCCTTCGGCAACCGAGCTGCCTTCGGCCTTGAGCTCGCCATGGGCATAATAGTTGTAAAGCGCGGCGCCATGCGGATCGGTCAGCGCGACGGTGATGCTTTCGTCAAACGCCTTGAGCCCCAGCCCGGTGCCCGCCAGCGTGCCGCCGGTGCCCGCCGCGCAAGTGAAGCCGTCGATCCGCCCCTCCATCTGTTCCCAGATTTCGGGCGCGGTGCTTTCGATATGGGCGCGGCGATTGGCGATATTGTCGAACTGGTTGGCCCAGATCGCGCCTTCGGTTTCCTCGGCAATGCGGCGGCTGGTATGGACGAAATGGCCCGGATTGGAAAACGGCGCGGCAGGGACGAGCACCAGCTCGGCGCGCAGCGCGCGCAGCGTGTCCATCTTTTCGCGCGACTGCGTCTCGGGCATGACGATCACGGTGCGATAGCCGAGCGCATTGGCGACCAGCGCCAGCCCGATCCCGGTATTGCCCGCCGTCCCTTCGACGATCGTTCCGCCCGGCGCAAGGCTCCCGCGCTGCTCGGCATCGCGCACGATCCACAAGGCCGCGCGGTCCTTGACCGAAGCGCCGGGGTTGGCAAATTCACACTTGCCGTAGATCTCGGCCCCGGCCGCCTCGCTCGGCCCTTTGAGCAGGACCAGCGGCGTGTTGCCGATAAGCGAGAGCGTGTCGTGGAGCGCGGGCGTCAGGGTCATGACCAAACAGGTAGAAAAGACCCGCGGCATCGGCAACGTAAAATGCACTCTGGCCGCAATAGCCCCGCTATTCGCGTCACTCTCTGGCAGCGCGGATCGCGGCCCCTGCGGCAAACGGCGCGACGGCCACCGCGACAAGGCTCGCCGCCGCCAGCAGAGCCAGCCCGTCTTCGCCGCCCGGTTGCAAAGACCCCGCGCCAAAGATCAGCAGCGGCACCGCCAGCGGAATCAACAGCAGGCCGCCCAGTGCCGCCCCGGCGCGCAGACCCGCCGTCAGCGCCGCGATCGTCACCCCGATTGCCGCCAGCCCCGGCGTCCCGGCCAGCAATCCCAGCTCGAGCCGTACCAATTGCGTGCCTTCGAGCGACAAGAGCCCCGCCGCGATCGGCGTCGCCAGCATCAGCGGCACACCAAAGCACAGCCAGTGCGCCACGATCCGCACCAGCATGACCGCTTCTTCGGACAGCCCGCGCAAGGCCCACTGATCGAAAAAGCCGGTCTCGACATCGGGCTCGACCAGCCGATCCAAAGGCAGGATCGCCGCGAGCAAGGCCGCGACCCAGATCACCCCCGCCCCGGTCCGCGCCAGCAGCCGCACATCGGGCCCCACGGCAAAAGGATAAAGCATCGCCACCGACAGAAAGAACAGCAGCGGCAAAGTCGCTCCGCCGCGCCCGCGCGCACCACCGAGCAAAAGCCCGCAATCGCGCCGGAAAATCAGCCAAAGCTGACGCCCGGTAACGCTCACGGCAGTACGGCTCATGGCAGATGATCCAGCAGCGGCAGCACGACCAGCCCCTTGAGATCGAGCGGCTGATGCGAAGCGATCACCGCGATCCCGCCGCTTGCACGATGCGCCTCGATCGCGGCCTGCGCGACACCGGCCCAATGCGCGTCAAGCCCGTTGAGCGGCTCATCGAGCAGCCAGATGCCCGTACCGCTCGCCGACAGACACGCCAGCGCCGCGCGCTTGCGCTGCCCGGTCGAAAGATAGCGCACCGGCACGTCGTGCAGGTCTTCCAGCCCGAAATCCGAGCTTTGCGCCCCGGCGCCGTCAAGCCGACGCCAGAAATCGAGCGCCGCGCCCAGCGGGCGGTGCGCATCGAGCGGCAGGCGTTCGTCGGACAGGGCGATCGTGCCGCTCGCATCGATCCGCCCGGCATAAGGCCGCATCAGCCCGGCAAGGATGCGCAACAGGCTCGATTTGCCGATCCCGTTCGGCCCGGCAAGGTGCAACGCATCGCCCGCAACCAGCCGAAAGCCGACCCCGCGCAACAACAGCCGATCGCCCCGGCGACAGGCAAGCTCTTCGGCAAAAAGGCGGCATGGTTGCATCCGCGCAGCCGATAGGGGAAACAGGCGGATCGAACAAGCAGCGGGAGAACAAGGAACCATGGCCATCGCACGACTGACCGAAGCCGAACGCGACCGCGCGCTCGCAGACTTGCCCCGCTGGACACTGAGCGAAGACGGCCTGGCCATCGAACGCACGCTGATTTTCACCGATTTTGCCCATGCTTTCGGGTTCATGGCGCGCGTCGCGATCATCGCCGAAAAGGCCGACCATCACCCGGAGTGGTTCAATGTCTACAACCGCGTCGAAATTCGCCTGACCACGCATGACGCCGGCGGACTGTCGACGCGCGATCTGGCGCTGGCCGGCGCGATCGACAGCTTCGTCGTCTAACCGGGCGCCTACCCGAGCGGACGCCCCGCCGTGCGATTGCGGCGGCGAAGCATGCCGGGCAGGAAGCGCGCGGCAAATTGCGCCGAACGAGCCGTCTTGCCGACCAGCGTATGCAGTCGTTCGCCATGGACCGCGCCCCACGCCGCCTCGGCCACGACATCGACCGGGGTGATTTCAAGGCCCGCAGTCCCGACCCGGTCGCGGATCAGTTCATTGCTCTTGCGATTGGGCGCAATATCCAGCAGCGGCGTCTCGATGAACCCCGGCATCAGGTCGCGCACGGCAATGCCGTCGGCGGCCCATTCGCCATCGAGCGATTCGGTGATCGAGCGCACGCCGAACTTGGTCGCCGAATAGACCGCCCCGCCCGGCACGCCATAGATGCCCGCCGCGCTCGCCGTATTGAGCAGGCACGATCCCGGCGCACGCGCCTTGAGCCAGGGATAGGCCGCCTGCGCGCCAAAGATCACGCCCTTGAGATTGATGTCGAGCACGCGCTCGATCTCTTCGGGGGCAAGGTCGGCCAGCGCGCCGCCGATCGGAATGCCGGCATTGTTGAACAGGACATCGATGCCGCCTGCCTCGGCGGCGAAAGCGGCCAGCGCCTCATCCCACTGCCCCCGGTCGCGCACGTCGAAGCGAACGGTAAAACAGCGACCTTCGGGCAAAAGCCCGCGCGTGCCGCCCATACCTTCCTCGCTGATGTCGCCAATGCCGACAAACCAGCCCTCGGCGGCAAATTTCCGCGCGACGGCGCGCCCGATTCCCGACCCGCCGCCAGTGATGAAAATCGCCTTTGTGCCGTCCGCCGTTTTGTCTGCCATGGGGCCCCGTCCCGTTTCGATTTGAAACGAGTTTGACACAGCGCAGCGCCGTTTCAAAGCGCCGGGTTGTTATAGCAATGCCAGGTAAAGATCGCGACCGCGCCGCGATGCGGGCGCCAGATTTCGCCCAGCGCGCGCGTGCTGCGTTCGTCGGGCCTGGCTTCGAGCGCGAGCAATTTTGCCAGACCCGCCTGCACCGCCAGATCGCCTGCGGGCCAGATATCGGGCCGCCCTTCGGCAAACAGCAAATAGATCTCTGCCGACCAGCGGCCGATCCCCTTGATCCGGGTCAGCAATTCGATGGCCGCCTCATCGTCGTCGGGCAACCCTTCGAAATCGATCGCGCCATCTGCGACCAGCTCGCACAGAGATCGGGCATAGCCCTGTTTTTGCCGCGACAGGCCGCAGGCGCGCAGATCGTCAAACGAGGCCTTCAGCACGGCATCGGGCGCCATCCCCGTTCCGAGCAGGGCTTCGACCCGCGCCCAGACCGAGGCGGCAGCGGCCACGCTGACTTGCTGCCCGACAATCGTGCGCAGCAAGGTGTGCCAGCCGCGCGCGCGAATGCGCGGTTCGGGATAGCCGACTCGGGCGATCGCATCGGCCAGCGGCGCACTGGTCCGCCCGACATGATCGAGCCCGCAGCGAAGCTGTTCGGCGGTCAGCCCCATGATGCCCGCCCCCCTTCGACTATTCCCATCCGGCCATCCTTTTATTCTCGCGCATCGGGCAGGCTTGCCAAAGACACGCAGGAGCGATAGCAGCCCGGCCCAAAGAGGGACAAGCACGCGTGGCGTCGGCCGACGAATTTGCCGAAAGCGCGCGTTTGCGAAAGCGGAGATCTGGGACCATGCCGAAGCTGACTGTCGTAAACCGCGCGGGCGAAGAAAAGACCATTGATGCCACCACCGGGACCACGGTGATGGAAGCGATCCGCGACAACGGCTTTGACGAGCTTCTGGCGCTGTGCGGCGGCTGCTGCTCGTGCGCGACGTGCCACGTGTTCGTCGACCCCGCCTTTGCCGACAAGCTTTCGCCGATGAGCGAAGACGAAAACGACCTGCTCGACAGCTCGGAATATCGCGACGGCACTTCGCGCCTGTCGTGCCAGCTGGCGATCACCGACGCGCTCGACGGCCTCAAGGTGACGATCGCTCCCGAAGACTGAGCCGGTCGACCAGCTCTGCAAAAGGCCCGCTTGCCCCTTGGCAGGCGGGCCTTTTTGCTGAATGCATCGGATCGGACTGATGGGGGGCACGAAACCATGGTGCAGAAGCGAATCACGATGCCGCAACAGAGCATGACCCGCTGGTTCGGGCGCCTCACCGCCTGCCTGTTGGCCTTGCTCGCGCTGGTGCCCCTGCCCGCGCTTGCCCGCCCGGTCCTGCTCATTTCGATCGACGGGTTGCGCCCCGCCGATGTGATCGATGCGCGCCAGCGCGGGCTGAACCTGCCCAACCTCACCGCGTTTCTGGCCAATGGCAGCTATGCCCGCGGCGTCGTCGGCGTCTTGCCGACGCTGACATACCCCAGCCACACCACGCTGATCACCGGGGTTTCGCCCGCGCATCACGGAATCGTCGCCAACACCACGTTCGACCCGATGCACATCAATGATGACGGCTGGTACTGGTATGCCGAGGACAACAAGGCCGAAACGCTGTGGGACGCGGCCTTTCGCGCGCGGCTGACCACGGGCAACGTGCATTGGCCGGTTTCGGTCGGCGCGGCGCATGTCACCTGGAACCTGCCGCAGATCTGGCGCACTGGCCATCCCGACGACCGCAAACTGGTGCGCGCGCTGGCCACGCCGGGCCTTGTCGCCGAACTCGAAGCGGCGCGGCGCGAAGGCTATGCCGACGGCAAGGACGAAACGCTCGGCGGCGACAAGCTGCGCGCGGGCTTTGCGCAATCGCTGATCCGCCATCACCAGCCCGGCTTTCTGACCGTCTATCTGGCCTCGCTCGATCATCAGCAGCACCTGACCGGGCCGGGCTCGGCCGAAGCGCGCAAGACGCTCGAAACGATCGACAGTCTGGTCGGAGACATCATCGCGATCGAGCGCCAGTTTCATCCCGATGCGGTCATTGCCGTGGTCAGCGACCATGGCTTTGCCCCCGCCGATACCGCGATCAACCTCTATCGGCCGTTCATCGATGCCGGGCTGGTGACGATCGATGCCGGGGGCAAGATCAGCGGCTGGGAAGCGACTCCCTGGGCCACCGGCGGCTCGTTCGCGATCGTGCTCGCCCATCCCGAAGACGCAGGCCTGCGCGCCAAAGTCGGCAATCTGCTCGAACGGCTGGCGGCAAATCCTGCGGCGCATATCGCGCAAGTCATTGCCGAGCCGGCGATTGCGGCGGCAGGCGGAAACCCGCGCGCGGTGTTCTATGTCAATCTCAAGATCGGCGCGGTCGCGGCGCCGTTCCTGTCAAGCGGCCTGCCGCTCACGCTGCCGTCTGCGGCCTACAAGGGGATGCACGGCTATTTCCCCGCCGCGCCCGAAATGCGCTCGGCATTCCTGATCGCGGGGCCCGGCATTGCCAAAGCGCGCGACCTTGGCGAAGTGGACATGCGCGCGATCGCCCCGACGCTGGCGCGCGCGATGGGCGCCGCGCTGCCCGGCGCGGAAAAGCCGCCGCTTCCCGTATTGCCTTAAAGAACGAGCCCTGCCGTTTCGGGCAGGCCGCTGATCAGATTGAGGCTCTGCACCGCAGCGCCGCTCGCGCCTTTGCCCAGATTGTCGAGTTCGGCGACCAGCCGTGCCTGGCTGCCGTCCGCGCTCGCAATGACATGGAGGCGCAGGCCATCCCAGGCAGGCATGCCTTCGCGCAGCACGATCTCGCCCCCGTCGGGCACATCACCGGCCACGCTGACAACCGGCGAACCGGCATAGAACGCCCGCAAGGCATCGCGCAGCAGCGTCGGATCGGGCGCGCCGGGAATGATCGACAGCGCCAGCGGCACTTCGACGACCATGCCGCGATAGGCGGGAACCACGGCGGGCGCAAACAGCGGGGCAAGCGCGAGATGCGCATAAGCCTGCATCTCGGGGACATGCTTGTGCGCAAATTCAAGCGCATAGCCGCGCCAGGCAATGCCGGGCTCACGCGCAAAGCGCTCGATCAGCGCCTTGCCGCCGCCCGAATAGCCAGACACCGCATGGCACGTATAAGGCCAGGCGACGGGCAACAGCCCGGCCCGCACCAGCGGCGCCACCAGCGCGATGAAGCCGGTGGGATAGCACCCCGGATTGGCAATCCGCCTGGCCGCGGCGACAGTGTCGCGCCCGATCACTTCGGGAAAACCGTAAGTCCAGCCCTCGGCAACGCGATGCGCGGTCGAGGCATCGATCACGCGGGTCCGGTCGTTGGCGATCAACGCCACCGCTTCGCGCGCGGCATCGTCGGGCAGGCACAGGATCACGACATCGGCGTCATTGAGCGCCTCGGCGCGCGCCTGGGCATCCTTGCGCCGGTCATCGGCGAGCGTGATCAGCGAAAATTCGCTCCGCCCCGCCAGCCGCGCGGCGATTTCCAGCCCGGTGGTGCCCGCCGCGCCGTCAATGAAAACACCGGTCGTCATGCAGCCTCCAGCGCGGCCATCGGCACATAGCCGACCAGCCCGTCATCGCCCACTTGTCCCCAGGCCCAGCCGCCGGCGATATCGAGCACGTTGAACACATCGCCCGGCGCAAGATCGGTCAGAACTTCGGCATCCCGACGCAGGCTGCGCAACAGCGCCGCACCGCCCGCGATCACGCGATGCGGCATCGGCACGGCATAATGCGGCACGAAAATGCGCCCGGCACAGCGGATATGCGCCAGATCGCCGCGCACCGGTCGGCGCAACGGGTCGAACGCCTCGGACGGATGCGCGAGAGGAAAATCGCGCCGAGTGAGATTCGCGGTCAGATCGGCAGGCAACAGGTCAGCGCTCAAGGGTCCGGTGTCCAGCAAAGGCAAAGCGGGGCGCGTAGGGGAAATAGCCGCCGGGTTCAAGCCGCGTGGCTCCCGCCATGGCGCGACACCAGCAGCCCCCAGGCGGCGCGCAGGCCCAGCGCCTCGCCCCCTTTGGGCCGACCGGGCTTTGCCACCGGGCGCCAGGCGAATGTATCGTAATGGACCCAGTCGATGCCTTCGCCGACAAACCGGTCGAGAAACAGCGCCGCAACGCTCGCCCCGGCAAAGCCGTTGGCATGGGCATTGACCATGTCGGCAACATCGGATTTGAGATATTCGCGATAGCCGTCGTGGAGCGGCAGACGCCAGACCGGGTCATCGGCTTTTGTTCCGGCAGCGGCGAGCGCAGCGGCGGTTTCATCCTTGCGCGCAAACACCGCCGGCAGATCGGGGCCCAGCGCCACGCGCGCCGCGCCGGTCAGCGTGGCAAAATCGATCAGCAGTTCAGGGCCCGCCTCGCTCGCTCGGGTCAGCGCGTCGCCCAGGATCAGCCGCCCTTCGGCGTCGGTGTTGGTCACTTCGACCGAAAATCCCTTGCGCGAACGCAAGATGTCGCCCGGACGCATGGCATTGCCGGCAACCGCATTCTCGACCGCCGGGATCAGCAGATGCAGCCGCACCGGCAGCGCGTGTTCCATCACCAGCCGCGCCAGCGCCAGCGCATGGGCCGCGCCGCCCATGTCCTTTTTCATCAGCGCCATGCCCGAACCGGTCTTCAAATCGAGCCCGCCGCTGTCGAAGCACACGCCTTTGCCGACCACGCCGACGCGCGGGTGTTTCGGATCGCCCCATTCCAGCTCGATCAGGCGCGGCGCATGATGGCGCGATGCGGCGCGGCCCACGGCATGGATCATCGGATAATCGCGTTCGAGCGCATCGCCGGAAACGACGTGGATCTCCGCGCCAAAGGTTTTCGCAAGCGCCCGCGCCTCGGTTTCAAGCTGCGCGGGCCCCATGTCTTCGGCAGGCGTGTTGACGAGATCGCGCACCAGCCCGATCGCGCCCGCCTCCGCCAGCGCGGGGGCAATCGCTTTGGCTTCCCTGGTCAGCAACACGCGCGGTTCCATGACGGCGCCATCGGTCTTGTAGCGATCGAAACGATATTGCGCACAGACCCAGCCGACCAGAGCCGCGCTCATCCGGGGCAGCGCCGCGCCACCTGCCGAAGCATGCGGCGCGATGCGATAGGTTCCGCCCGGCAGGACTTCGGCCAGCCGCGCCAGCGCCCAGGTCCCGAGTTGCTCGCCCTCCTCTATCCCGGCAAGCGCGAACCAGCCGTTGCCATCGGGCACAATCGCCACTTCGCCCTGCCCGGCCTCGAACTTCTGCGCGGCGATCGCGGCACGCGGACTTTCGCCAAGCGATCGCAGCAGCGCATCGAGCCCGCCCCTGGCAACGAGGTGGATCGAAATGGCTTTTTGCCCGCGATCGGGCTGGATCAGTGCATGGCGGTCGGTCATCTGCGAAGTCTTGCCGCACGATGGCCGCCTATGCGAGCGGAAAGTGGTGCAAGCCCCCCTCGCCAGAACGCCCCGGCCACGCTACATTGGGGCGATGACCGAATATGTAATCGCCGACGAGACCGAACTTCAGCCCCGCGACGGCACGATCAAGCTGCACGGCCCCGCCGCCTTTGAAGGCATGCGCAAGGCGGGCCGCCTTGCTGCCGAAATCCTCGATGCGCTGGCGCCTTTGGTGGTGCCCGGCGCGGTGATGGCCGATCTGGACGATGTCGTGCGCGAGATGACGCTGGCGGCGGGCGCGCTGCCCGCGACGCTGGGCTATCGCGGCTATACCCATTCGTGCTGCATCTCGATCAACCATGTGGTGTGCCACGGCATCCCGTCCGACCGCACGCTGCGCGACGGCGACATCGTCAATATCGACGTGACCCCGCTGCTCGACGGCTGGCACGGCGATTCGAGCCGCATGTATCTTGTCGGCGATGTCCCGCTCAAGGCGCGACGGCTGGTCGAAGTGACGTATGAATGCCTGATGATCGGCATCGATGCAGCGCGCCCCGGCGCCCGGCTCGGCGACATCGGCGCAGCGATCCAGGCCCATGCCGAACGCTTTCGCTATGGTGTGGTGCGCGATTTCTGCGGTCACGGGCTTGGCCGCCTGTTCCATGACGCGCCCGAAGTGGTCCATGCCGCCCGCGCCGGGACCGGCCCGGAACTTAAGCCCGGCATGATCTTCACCATCGAGCCGATGATCAATCTCGGCAAGCCGGGGGTAAAGATCCTCGAGGATGGCTGGACGGCGGTCACGCGCGATCGGTCGCTGTCGGCGCAGTTCGAACATTCGATCGGAATCACCGAGCAGGGCCACGAGATTTTCACGCTCAGCCCGATGGGACGCCATTTCCCGCCCTATCTGTGATCGCGACAGCAACGACAGCGCATGCCCAATAATTAAGCAGCGGTTGCGTAAATATTATGCAGTTTTCGCAAAGCCGGGCGTAATTTGCATAATGTCAAATGGCCACAGTCCGTTCTTATCTTGCCGTCCCCCCGCATTTTGCGACTTTCGCGAAGCCCGGCGATGGCCTAGGAACCAATGATTGGGCGTGGCACGATTCTAGGTATGCGACACGCCGCCGGGAAAAACCGCCGTATCCGGTTCGCCAGACACCGATCCAAAGGTGCGCTGGTTGAAGCGGGACGGCTCGCAGGGGTCAGATCGAGTGAAGAAGGTCGAAGCGATCATCAAGCCCTTCAAGCTGGACGAAGTGAAGGAAGCGCTGCACGAAGTGGGCGCATCCGGCATTACCGTAACCGAGGCGAAGGGCTTTGGCCGACAAAAGGGCCATACCGAGTTGTACCGCGGCGCCGAATACGTCGTCGACTTCCTGCCCAAAGTGAAACTTGAAGTCGTCGTTGCCGATTCGCTGGTCGACCGGGTGGTCGAAGCGATTGCGCAGGCGGCCCAGACCGGGCGCATCGGCGATGGCAAGATCTTTGTCATTCCCGTCGAAAGCGCGCTGCGCATCCGCACCGGCGAACGCGACGACGACGCGATCTGATTGCCCCTTTTGGCGTGCCCCTTGCAAAAAGGGCGCGTCGGGGGTGCTTGCGCCGCGTGGCAGGGCGGGGACCGGCCACACTGCGGCAAACCCGCTTGATTACCCCGCATCATGTCAAAGCCCCGCCGCAAGGGGCAACCAGAAGGACCAGCAATGGCAACAGCTAAGGACATTGTCGCCCAGATCAAGGACGAGGAGATCGAGTGGGTCGACCTGCGCTTCACCGATCCCAAGGGCAAGTGGCAGCATCTTACCATGGTTGCTTCGGTGCTCGGCGAAGATGAGCTGGAAAACGGGCTGATGTTCGACGGTTCGTCGATCGAGGGCTGGAAGGCCATCAACGAATCGGACATGATCCTCAAGCCCGACCTCGATGCGATCTATGTCGATCCGTTCTCGGCCTCGCCGATGCTGATCATCAATTGCGACGTCGTCGAGCCTTCGACCGGCGAGCTTTATTCGCGCGACCCGCGTTCGACCGCCAAGCGCGCCGAAGCCTATCTCAAGGCGACCGGCATCGGCGACACCATCTATGTCGGTCCCGAAGCCGAATTCTTCGTCTTTGACGATGTGCGCTTTTATGACGACTATGACGGCAACGGCTTCAAGATCGACGACATCGAGTTGCCGACCAATTCGAACCGCGTCTATGAAGCGGGCAACATGGCCCACCGTCCGCGCGCCAAGGGCGGCTATTTCCCCGTCGCGCCGGTCGACAGCCTGGTCGATATCCGTGGCGAAATGGTCCGCACGATGCTCGACATGGGCCTGCCCTGCGACAAGCATCACCATGAAGTGGCCTCGGCGCAGCACGAACTCGGCCTGACGTTCGGCACGCTGGTCCAGACCGCCGACCGCATGCAGGTCTACAAGTATGTCGTGCATCAGGTCGCGCAGGCCTATGGCAAGACCGCGACTTTCATGCCCAAGCCGATCAAGGCCGACAACGGGTCGGGCATGCACACCCACATGTCGATCTGGAACGAAGGCAAGCCGCTGTTCGCCGGCAACGGCTATGCCGGTCTGTCGGACATGTGCCTCTATTTCATCGGCGGCGTGGTCAAGCACGCCAAGGCGCTCAACGCGTTCACCAACCCGACCACCAACAGCTACAAGCGGCTGGTGCCGGGCTTTGAAGCGCCGGTGCTGCTGGCCTATTCGGCACGCAACCGTTCGGCTTCGTGCCGCATCCCCTATGGCGCGGGTGCCAAGGCCAAGCGCGTGGAATTCCGTTTCCCCGACGCGATGGCCAACCCCTACCTCGCCTACGCGGCGATGCTGATGGCCGGTCTCGACGGGATCAAGAACAAGATCCACCCGGGCGAAGCCATGGACAAGAACCTCTACGACCTTCCGCCGGAAGAACTGTCGCTGGTTCCGACCGTCTGCGCCAGCCTGCGCGAAGCTCTCGACTCGCTCGAAGCCGACTATGAATTCCTGCTCGAAGGCGGCGTGTTCACCAAGGACCAGATCGATGCCTATATCGAACTGAAGTGGCCCGAAGTGTCGCGTTGGGAAACGACCCCGTCGGCAGTCGAATTCGACATGTACTACAGCGCCTGATCAAAGCGGCACTGCGCACCCCCTGCAAGGGGTGCCGAACGGGCGCCCGGACACTGGTCCGGGCGCCCTTTTCGTTGCGGCGCACACAAATGCGCGCCGGTTTTCCACAAGGCGCCGCGCGACGGGACGAACGGTTGGGCGCGAGCGGCGAACCGAACCGCCGCGGGGTTTGCGAATCGGCTCAAATCCTTAGGAATGCGCTCATGCAGCGTTCACCTCTCCTCCGCACTGTTACCGGCCTTCTCGCTCTTGCCAGCGCGGTCGCGGTTCCCGCCGCAGCCCATGCCCGGCTGCAGTGCGTGGCTTATGCGCGTCAGGCTTCCGCAGTGCAGCTTTCGGGAAATGCGCGCGATTGGTGGGGCCATGCAGAGGGCGTCTATGCCCGTGGCAATGCCCCGCGCAAAGGTGCCGTCCTGGCATTCCGCGCGACCCACGCGATGCCGATGGGCCATGTCGCGGTGGTCAGCAAAGTGATCGATGAACGCCACGTCCTGATCAGCCATGCCAACTGGTCGCGCCCCGGCGCGGTCGAAAAGGGCGTCATGGCCGTCGACGTGTCCGACGCCGGCGACTGGTCGCAAGTCCGCGTGTGGTACGGCCCGACCGCCTCGCTCGGCCTGCGTCCTTCGCCTGCTTTCGGCTTCATCTACCCGGCGACCGAAACCGCCAGCAAGGCCAGCGACAGCGATACCGACGCCGGTTGAATCGCTTGATCCTGCGCCCCGCTCAGGCTGAGCGGCGCACTTCGGCCCCCTGGGCCGGACCGAGCAACGGCAGCAGTTCCTCTGCCGGCATCGGTTTCCAGAACAGATAGCCCTGCACCATCTCGCAGCCTGCGGCTTGTACCAAGCGCAGCTGCGTATCGGTTTCGACCCCTTCGGCGACGACTTTCATGCGCAGGCTTTGGCCAAGCGAGGCGATTGCGCACAAGATCGCCAGCGCGTCGGCATCGGTTTCGATGTTCGACACGAATGAACGGTCGATCTTGATTCGTTCGAACTGAAACAGGCGCAAATAGCTCAGGCTCGAATAGCCGTTGCCGAAGTCGTCGAGCGCGATGCGAAAACCCATCCGGCCCAATTCGCGCAACACGGTCATGACATGCTCCGACCGATCGAGCATGACCCCTTCGGTGATTTCCAGCACCACCCGCCCCGGATCGATTCCGGTCTCGGCGACAAGCCCCGCCATCGTCGCCGTAAAATCGCCCGCCATGATCTGGATCGGCGACAGATTGACCGAAATGTCGCATGTCGGCCAATTGCGGCATTCGCTGAAGACGTGGCGCAACATCCAGTTGCCGAGCGGGATCATCAACCCGCCCTGCTCTGCGATCGGGACGAACAAGTCGGGCCGGATCGCCCCGCGTTCGGGATGCTGCCACCGCAACAGCGCCTCGACGCCAAGGATCTCGCCACTTCGCCGATTTCCGCCGACACCGACGATCGGCTGAAAGGCGACCGACAGTTCCTCGCGCGCAATCGCCCGGCGCAGCTCCATTTCCAGATCGAGCCGCAGCTTCACACCGGCATCCATGTCGTGCGTAAAGCGGCAATAGCGCGAACGCCCGCGCTGCTTGGCGCGATAGAGCGCGATGTCGGCACGACGCAAAAGCTCGCCCGGGTCTTCGCTTTGCGCCGGGCCCCAGCTGATACCGCACGAACACGTGATGTCGATCGAATTGCCCGAGATCACGAATGGCTCGCGCAGCACATCCATGATTTGCCCGCCGAACCGGTCGGCCATCGCCCGGCCGCCTTCGCCCCGGCGTAACACGACGAATTCGTCGCCGCCAAACCGGGCGATGAAGTCGCCGACGGGAAGCATCGCGCGCAGCCGCAGGGCGACCTGACGCACCAGTTCATCGCCGACATGATGGCCCAGCGTATCGTTGACCACTTTGAACCCGTCGAGATCGATGTAGGCGACAAACACGTCGCCGCGCACTTCACCGGCGATGCACGCGGCCAGTTCATGACGCAGCCGCTGCGTGCAATGAACGCGGTTGGGCAGGCCCGACATGCCATCGTGCAACGCATTGTGCCGCGCCTGCGCCTCGCTCGCCAGCAATTCGCGCGCAGTGCGCCGTGTCCGCCGCAACACCACACTGCCCCCGATCAGCACGCCCAGAAACAGAAGTATCCAGGCCAACAGCATGGGCGCAGTGCTCCGCACGATCGTCGGCCCCGGACTTTTCGCGGTCCACCGGATCCAGGCGAGCGGGTTGCCGTCGATCGCTGCGAGAGGCACCACATTATCGCCCGAAGACTGCCCGCGCTCGAGGGCAAGGCCCAGATCGGGCAACAGCAGATCGCGGCGCATCCGGGTGATAACCGCAGGTTCGAGTCCCTGCATGGTCACGAAGTAGATCGGCGGCGGAGTCAGCAGCGCGGCGTCGCGGTCTGGCACGATCGAGGCCGCCGTCACCATATCGACCTGGCCCGCCGCGCGCATCAGCCCCCCGGCCCAACGCGGCAGGATCATCCCCGCCCGGTCGACCGGCCACTGGCGGCCGTCAGCCAGGCGCATCATTCCGGTCGCAACGCCGATCGTCTGCCCGGGGGCCGTGCTGGCCGCAATCAGGCGCATGATCTGCGCGCGCAAAGGCCGATACCGTGCATCGTCGACCGGATTGCCCCTTTCCCAGGCGCGCACCAGGGTGCCGTCGGGGCGCACGAGGAACGCCTGATCGGTGCCATAGGTGGTCCAGGCATAATGGCCGAATTCGCGATCGAGCCAGCCCGTATCCCGCGCCGAACGGCGCTTGGCCATGGCATGATCACGGACACGGCGCGCCGCCTCGTCCCAATTGATCAGGCCCATTTCGGCCGCGACATCGGCCTCCATCGCACGAGCCAGAAAGCGCTGCACGCGCTGGCGTTCATCGTCGCGCGCAAGATCGTCGGCGACCACGATGGCGTGTTCGAAGGCCGCAACCAGTGCCGCCGACAGCGCGATCAACCCCAGAAATGTGGCCAGCGCAATCCAGCCGGTGCGAAGCCCGGTAGCGATCTGCCGCTCCGCATCATGGCGCCGGAAATGTGCGAGGCCCATGCCCCCCGGATAAGCGATCCTTTGCGAACAAATGGTTAGTCCCGACGGGGAACAACCATAGCGGAAAATACCGAGTGGGCCTGTGCAGCACTCGTCCGACCGCCATAAGCCGGTTGCAACCTGCCACCCATCTTGCTTTTTGGGCGCGCCACGCCACAGTGGCTGATGAACGGCGCGGCAAGACTCGCGCCGTCGGAGGAATCATGCGCGAACTCTTGAAACACTATATCGACGGGCAGTGGGTGGCTAGCGAAGGCGGTCGCCGCTACGAAGTGATCAACCCTGCAACCGAAGAACCCTGCGCCGCAATCACGCTCGGCAGCGAGGCCGACGTGGACAAGGCGGTTGCCGCCGCCAAGCGCGCCTTTGCCAGCTATAGCCAGACATCGCTCGAAGAACGCGCCGCGCTGCTGACGCGGATCATCGCCGAATACAAGAAGCGGATCCCCGATTTCGCGCACGTCATCAGCGAGGAAATGGGCGCCCCGATCAGCTTTGCCGCCACCGCGCAGACCGGCGCCGGCATCGGCTATCTGCTCGGCACGCTCGAAGCGCTCGACGGGTTTGACTGGGACGAGCCGGTTCCCGGCGCCAATGCGCGCATCGTCTATGAACCGATCGGCGTTGTGGCCGCGATCACCCCGTGGAACTGGCCGCTCAACCAGATCTGCGCCAAGATCGCGCCCTGCATTCTCGCGGGTAACACCGTCATTCTCAAGCCTTCGGAAGAATGCCCGTCGAACGCGGTGATCTTTGCCGAAGTGCTCGATGCAGCAGGCGTGCCGCCAGGCGTGTTCAACCTCGTTCAGGGCGATGGCCTGGGCGTCGGTGTCGCGCTGACCAAGCATGCCGATGTCGATATGGTCAGCTTTACCGGCTCGACCCGCGCCGGCATTCAGATCGCCAAGAATGCCGCCGACACCGTCAAGCGCGTGCATCAGGAACTGGGCGGCAAGTCGCCCAACCTCGTGCTCGAAGATGCCGATTTCGCCGCAAACCTGCCCGGAACGTTGCAGGGCATTGTCGCCAACACCGGCCAAAGCTGCATCGCCCCGACCCGGATCCTCGTTCCCGCCGCGCGCAAGGCCGAAGCCGAAGCTTTCGTCCGCGACTATTTCGCCGCTGTCAAAGTCGGTAATCCGGCCGAAGAAGGCGGGCACATCGGCCCGGTCGTCAACAAGGCGCAATGGACCAAAGTGCAGGGCCTGATCGAAAAGTCGATCGAGGAAGGCGCGAGCCTGCTTCAGGGCGGCCCCGGCCTGCCCGACAGCTTCAACCGCGGCTACTACATCCGCCCGACGGTCTTTTCCGACGTGACTCCCGACATGACCATTTTCCACGAGGAAACCTTTGGTCCCGTCGCGACGATCACCACCTACAATACGCTCGACGAAGCGATCGAACTGGCCAACCGCACCGTCTATGGCCTGTCGGCGACCGTTACCGGCGATCCGGAAGCGGCCAAGGGCGTGGTCGGCAAGCTGCGCGCAGGGCTCGTCGCGGTGAACCAGTGGGGCGGCGTCAAGGGCGGCTCGTTTGGCGGCTACAAGCAGTCGGGCAACGGTCGCGAAGGCGGTCGCCACGGGCTGAAGGACTTCATGGAAGTGAAGACCATTGTAAACGCGTAAGACATCTAACGCGCAAGACATCGGCGGGGGGTGCTTCACGCGCCCCCCGTTGCTTTATCTCAGATGCCCCGCCAGCACTTGCTGCGCATCGCTGCGCCGGAACCAGCCCGGCTTGTGCTGACGCCGCCGTGATGCGACCAGCGCGCGCGGATAGACTTCGCCAAACAGCGTCTCGAACGTCTGGTCCCACGAAAAACGCGCCGTGACATGCGCCCGGGCGCGGCGGCCCATCGCGTGCGGATCGCCATGCCAAATGGCGGCGACCGCACGGGCCATACCTGCCACATCGTCGAGTTCGACCAGCTCGCCAAGCCCGCGCGGCACCCGGTGCACCATGGCGCCCGATGCAAATCCGACCACCGGCAGCCCGCAGGCCTGTGCCTCAAGCACCGAAAGGCCAAAGGTTTCATCGGCCATCGCCGAAACATAAACATCCGCAGAGGCCAGCAACCGGGCCAGTTGCGCCCGATCGTCGCAATAGCCGGGCAAGACCACCGGCAGGCCGCGCACAGCCTCCGCGATAGGCGCGCGCAGCTTGCCGTCGCCGATCAGGATCATCGACGCGCCAAGCTCGGGCGGTAACTGGCGAAACATCGAAAGCAGGCGATCGGCGCGCTTTTCGTTGTCGATGCGCCCGGCATAAGCCAGCAGCGGCCCGGTTTCGGGAAGACCCAGTTCGGCGCGAAGCCCCGGATCGCGCCGCGCGGGATGAAACGTTTCGGCATCGACGCCCAGCGACAGGACATCGACATGCGGCACCTGATATTGCGCCAGCATCGAGCGCATATCCTGCCCCAGCGTATAGACCCGGTCGAATTCGCGATAGGTCCGTTCGGCATAGCTGGCCGACAGGCGACGCAACCCCCGCGCGACGAAATCGCCAAACAGCGATGCGCCGACTCGATAGACGTGGGTATTGGGAAAATCGGTGTGATAACCGGCAACCAGCGCGGTATCGGGATGCGCGCGGCGATAGTTGATCGCCGTCCAGGGCAAGACCCACGGGCATTGCGATTCGATGATTTGCGGGCGGTATTGTTCGAGCACCGCGCGCACCGCCGATGTGCGGGTAATGAACCGATAATTCGGGCTCCCGCGAACCTGTTCGGCACCGATCTCGACCCAGACATGGCGGCCGTTCTCGATCACCCGATCCACCGGCCCGGGCACGATCTGCACCAGCCGAAAGTCGCTGTTCGACAGCACATAGTCGCGCTTTTCACGCAAATACGTGCCGATACCCCCCCCGCCCACAGGCGCATAGCTTTGGGTGAGGTCGCAGATGGGCAGTACGGGGTCGATTGCAATCACCATGACAGTTCAGACATGACGCTATGACATCACAGTGACTTTGTTGCGCCGCGAATTGTAATTTTTGGTGTCAGCGGTGATTGCGCACCACTGAAAGGATCACCGTCAATAATCCTTGGTGAATTTCAGGCTGATCGATTCATCATAGACCGTGGAGATCGTGCCGAGCAGCGACAGCCAGCGGGTCAGGCGAAATTCGATCGAGCTTGCACTGTAGCCGTGCCCGTCGGTGACCAGTTCGACATAGAACTTGCGCCCGAGGTATTTGCCCACCGCCACCGCCGTGCCGCGCCCGATGGTGGGGTCTGCGCTCAACACGCGCAACCGGTCGAGCCCGATCGCGCCGCGCAGCTTGTTGATCGGATCCAGCCCGCCGCCCCCGCGCAAGGCGGCCAACGCCGAGGCAAGCTGAATCGCCTCGGGTGCGGAAATCTGCGAAATCGAGCTGCCGAACAGGATCCGGCTGAGCAGTTCTTCTTCGGGCAACGCTGGGGTCGAGGCGAATGTGATCTGCGGGTGCTGCGACGATCCGGCGATGCTGATCGTTGCGGAAATGTCGTTGGCATCGCCGGTGGCGACGATGTCGAGCTGCGGATCGATCGGGGTTTCCCCGTTGAAGCGGATACGCCCGCGCGTCAGATCGAACCGCTTTCCCGCGAATTCATAGCTGCCCCGGATCACTTCGGCGCTGCCAAAGACTTGCGGCGTCGTGGTGTCGCCGCGCACGCGCACGTCGGTCTGCCACTCGCTTTCAAGCCCCATGCCGCGCACGTCGATCCGGTTCGCGCCGGTGGCATCGATCAGCAGTTTCCATGGCGCGCCGCGCGGCGGCGGCGGCGCGACATCGGCGGGCGTGTTGCGCTCGGTCACCGCGATTGTCGGCAAGCCTTGCGCTGCGGCGGTACGGCCCAGCACCCAGCGGGCACGATCGATCCGCAGCCGCCCGGCGACAGTGCCGCCCTGCCCGTCGGAAACGATACGCATCGGCCCGGTGATCGTCGCGCCCATTTCCGGACGATTGACCAGTTCGGCGTTCGTCGCGCCAAGGCGAATGTCGACTTTCGGCCGTTGTGACGACACGTCGCTGAAATCGATCGATCCGCTGCCGGCAATGCGTCCGCCGTTGGCCGTCGTTCCGGTAAAGTGCGCCAGCGACAAATGCGTGCCGCTGAAGCTGCCGACGAGATCGATGTTCTGGACATCGGACCCGCTGATCGCGCTTTGCGCGCGCATGCCGTGGCTGGCGACCGCGCCGGTCAACACCGGATTGTCGATCGTGCCGGAAACATCGGCGGCCACACCGACCGGCCCCGTCAGATCGAAGGCATCGATCGCCGCCAGCCGCCACAAGGCATCGGCCGGCCCGGCATAGCGCAATTGTCCGCGCAGCCGACCGCCGCGCACGCGCTCGATCATCGTTCCGCCGCGCGGCAAATTGGAGACCAGCGCTTCCAGCCGCATGCGCGGCGCCTTGCCCTCCCGCGCCACCGCGCGGACCTGAACCGCGCGTTCGTCAAGCTTTGCCACCAGCGCCAGATCGAGCGGGCGCGACGTCAGCACCAGGCCCGATCGGGTCATCCCCGTAACCGCCAGCGCGGCGTGCCCCGCCGGCGCGCCGGTGTGATCGTTCTGATAATCGATCACGCCCGAAGCATAGCCGCCAAGGCCGAGGTTCGCATAGATGATGTCGAGCGCCGACAAGGGCATGCGCGACACCGCGACATGCAATTCGGTCTCGCTTCCGGCAAAGGCGATGGCCCCGATCCGCCCGCTGGCGATCACCGCGCCGCTGCCGAAGCTGATCTGGCTCGGCTCCAGCCGCCAGCCGTCGCCATCGCGTGTCAGGATCGCGCGGCGCGGCATGGTGATCGCATTTCCGGCGTAATCGCCCGCGACATAGGCGATCACCCGGTCGGGCGCGAAAGCGGCGGTGCCCTGCAAGGCAAAGCGCGTACCGCGCCGCCCGGCAAGCGAGGCCGTGATCGAGCCCGAGCCGTTGACCACTGTCGCATCGGCGATAAGCCGACCGATAAACAGCCCGCCGACCGCGACCCCTTGTGCCTGAAGCGAGCCGTCGAGCGTGGCATTGCCCGCCGAAAACAGTCCTTTGATCGTAACCTTGGCCTGCCCGATGGTGATCGGCTTGTCCCCGCCGAACTTTGCCGCATGGGCGTTGATCGCCGCATCGACCGCTTGCCCCCCCTCGCCCGGCGCGCCCTTGCGCCCGGCCAGATGGATCGTGCCGTCGAGCCCGCCGCCTGCCAGTGTCAGATCGCCGTCGAGCCCGTCCGCGCCAAACGCAAGCGTTCCGCTCAGCCGGGTGTCGAACACGCGCACATCCGACAACGTCATCCGCGCCGGATCACCGGGACGCGGATCGGAAGGAATGCTGAAATCGATCGCCGCCGTGATCGGGCCAAGCCGCGAATCCCCCTTCGCATCCAGATGATACCCGCCCGGCGCACTCGCGAGCGCAAGCGTGACCGCCTTGACCCCGGCCGCAGGCACAGGGTTGGCCAGATGGGCCTCTGCGCGGGTTGTGCCGCGATCGATCATCGCTTGCGCATCAAAAGCGCCATAGTCGGCATGGCGGCCCTCGGTCGCAAGATCGAGCTTTCCGTCGGGGCCGTAGCTGCCCTTGACCGTCATCGTCACGCGCGGCGAGGAAATCCGCATGTCGGCAAATTGCAGCGGGCGCAGCGCCCCCCAATGCAGGCTGCCCGCCACATGCGCGGTTTGCCCGGCAAAGGCGCTCAGCCCGGCATTGGCAAAGTGCCCGGCATTGCCCGCATAATTGACCGCCAGCGTCCAGGGAACGCCCCGCCCCGCCACGAGCACGCCTTTGCCCGTCGCATCGAGCGTCCCCAGCTGCGGCACGGCAAAACCATGCGTATCAACCCGCCCGGCCAGCGCATAGCCCCCGCGCCGGACATCGCCCTTGAGCACGAGATCGGCCGTCACGCCGCGCCCCGCCAGATGCCAGCCATCGCCCGACAGCGTGGTGCCGTCAAAGCCGAGCGCCCCGGTCAACCGCGCCCCGGCGAGCCGTTGGTCAAGCCATGGCGTCCCGGTATCGACCCGCGCAACGCTGACCGCGAGGGGCACGTCGAGCCGCCCGCCCTGCCGGGTCATGCGCCAATGCGCGACCCCTGCGCTATGCAGGCCGTCAAACCGCGCCGTACCCGCCCCAAGCCGGGTCAGCGCCAGATCGTGGCGGATGGCAAGATCGGTAAAGGCGCCGTCAAGCCGCGCGGTCAGCACCGCCGGGCCCGGCTGAACCGATGCGCGCCAGTCTGCGGGCAAAAGGTCCGGCCGCACCAGCCGCAGCGTCAGCGCCAACGCATCGGCGCGGTTTTTTGCCAGATCGATCGCGCCCTGCCCGTCGAGGCGCGCCAGCGCATTGGCGAGGTGATAGCGCCCGGCGAGCCGCGCATCGACAAACGACCCGGCATACGTCACGGCCAGCCGATCCCCGGCCAATTGCGCGGGGAGCCCTGCGATGGCCGCCGCCGGACGCAGCAGCGCGACAAGACGGTATTGCCCCGCACGATTGTCGACCAGCCCGCCTGCCATGCGCTTCCCGTCGGCTTCGGCCAGAACCCAGCCGTGCCATTGCGAAAAGCGACCCGCGCCGCCGATCCGCGCGACAATGCCGTGATGCACACCGGTCAACCCGGCGAGCAGCCCGTCACGCGGCGCGCGATAGTCGAGATTGAGTGAAAAACGGTCGCGGTCGGGCTCGCTGTCGAGATGCAGCGACAGGCGATCGCGCCCGCCCAGCCGTCCGCCGCACGACAAGAGCAGGCGCCCGCGATGAATGTCGGCGCGCGCAGCGAGATCGATGCGCCGCTTTGCCCCCGCCAGCCCCGGCGCCACGGTCAATCCGTCGACGCGGAAACGATCGATCCGGATGTCGAAATCGGGCAGGATCGGCGCGTCGGGATCGGTGGGATTGAGCCGGGGCGCCCGCAGCAAAAGCCCGCGATGCAGCGTCAGGTTACGGATATCGAGCCCGCCGCCCACGCCGACAAGCAGCCGCAGCGCCGGCAGCGGGCGCCAGTCCAGCTCGATATCGGGCACATTCATGAACCGCCCGGCGGGATCGGAGAACACCACGTTGTGCAATTGCGACGTGCCGAACAGCGACCCGTCGATCCGCCCGATCGTGATCACCAGCCCGGTCTGCAATTTCAGCGCGGCGATCCGATCGGTCACCAGCCGATGCCCCAGCGGCGAATCGAGCACGAGCAGCCCGAAGGCGATCATCGCAGCAAGCCCGAGCGCGATCAGCCCGGCCAGCCGCAGCGCTGCCGCAGCCCAGGTCCGCCTGCGCGGCGGTTGCTGCGGTGCGTGCGGGGGGGATGGGGGGGATGGGGGCGCGGTCTCGCTCATCAGAACGCCTGCCCCAGCGCGATATACACGCCGATCCGGCTGTCGTGCGGATAGGGATTGAGCGGGGTGCCGATGTCGAGACGGATCGGGCCGAATGTGGTCTTGTAGCGCACGCCGATGCCCGCGCCGAATTTCGCCCCGCGCATCGTCGGCGTGGGTGTCGTGCCCGTCATGCCCCCATCGAGAAACGGCACCACGCTGAACGCCCCGTCGAACAGCCCGGTGCGCACCCGCGCCTCAAGCGAGAATTCGCTGACCGACAGGCCGCCGAGCGGATTGTTGCTCGAATCGCGTGGCCCCACCGCCTGATAGGCATAGCCCCGGATCGAGGCCCCGCCCCCGGCATAGAGCCGCTGCGACGGGGCGATATTGTCGATCGAGGTGCCGCTGATCGAGGCGAGACGCACCCGCCCGGCCAGCACGACCAGCTTGGACACCGGCTGATAGGCGCTCGCGTCGAGCTGAGTCATGACATAGGATGAACGCGGCCCATCCTGAATCGAGATGGCGGGCGACACGGTGCCCGCGATGCGAATGCCGCGCACCGGATCGAGCAGATTGTTGCTGCCGTCATAGGCCAGCGTCATCGGCAAGGCACCGATGAAATAGGCGGTAAACGGCGTACCCGGCGCCGAGCCTGCGGCCAGTTCCCTGGTCGCGATCGCCTCGATCTCCAGCGACCATGCCCATCGTTTCTGAAAGATCAGCGTGCTCTGTTTGCTCAGGCTGGCGGTCGCCGACAGCGTATGCGCGTCATAGGCGTCGGTGTTTTGCACCTGAGCGTAAAGATCAGCCGTAAATGCCTGATCGCGCGCAAGGAAATTGCTGCGACGGAAGGTCAGCCCGGCAAGTTCGTCGCGCGTGCCGAGCACCCCGCGCACACGCACCATCCCTTCGGGCGGAAACATGTTGCGATCTTCCCAACTGCCCTCGACATAGAATCCCTGGCCGCTCGACTGGCCGATCTGCGCGGTCACCGAATGCTGCGGCCCCTTGGTCAGCGTGACATCGAGATCGGCAATCCCCGGCGCGACGGCAGTGGGCGGGCTCGCTTCGCGCGGAGCGATCGTGACCCCGCCGACGATCCCCGTCGACAGCACGGCCTGACGGAAATCGTCGACCAGACGGTGATCAAAGGTCTTGCCCCGACGGAAGCGGGCCATGCGTTGCAAATGTCGCGCGTTGATGAAGCGGGGCAGCGAACTGGTTACCTGACCAAAGACATATTTGCCCCCGGTTGTGACCGGAAGCGCAAGATCGGCGTTCAACGCTTCGTGATCGACGGACAAGGCGGGATCGCCGACTTTGGCAAAGGCATAGCCGATATGCCCGAGCTGATCGATCAACCGCCCGCGTGCAGCGAGGATCGTCTCGGTATTGGCCGGATCGCCGGTCTTGAGCGCAAAGGCGGTGATCAGCACGGCCTGATCGGGGCTGCGCGCAATGTCGCCAAGGTCGATAGCCGCAAGCGGATAGCGCGGGCCGGGCACGATTTCGAACCGCACGGTCGCCGCTGGCGGCGTCGGCCCATGCGCTTTGACCGTGGGCGCAGACGGTTGCACAGCGATCACCGCCGCCGAAAGCCCGACCAGATTCTGGCTGACTTCGGCATCGTAATAGCCATAGACCCGCAAGATCTGGATCAACACGCCGACATCGTCCTGCGCGCGCCGCGACATCTGCGCAAGGTTGTCGTCCCCCCGCCCGAGCGTGCGCAGCGACGACAGTTCGTCAAAACGATCGAGCAGATCGTCCATTTCGGGCAGCGCCGTATCATGCGGAAAAACGAGATCGATCCCCGGCCCGGCATGGCGGACCACCGCATCGGCACCCAACGGCCCCCGCCAGCCGCCGCGCGGCATGGCAACGTCAAGCGCCACGCCGGCTTCACGCGTGACGCTGGCCACGTCGGCAATGTCGGGATCGGGGCTCAGCAGTTCGACCGGGGGCACCTCAAAGCTGTCGGGCCAAGCGATAGTCAGGCCCGGAATCGTCGTCTCGGCGGCAGCCCCGGAGACCGGCGCGATGCCGTCATGGCCGTCGAGCCAGGTGACATCGGGCAGGCTTTGCGGATCGGGCGCGTGATGCGCGGCGTCGGTATCGAGCGCCCATTGCTGGGGATCGGCGACCGCGCTGTCGGGGATCAGCGCGGTCAACGCCGGATCGGTCGGCTGCGTCTGCGCCTCTGCCGGAACCGACACCAGCGCGGCAATGAGCGCCAAAAGGCAGACCGACCCGGCATGCCGGAAATCGGTCACCGGCTCAGGCGCGCGAACAGGCCGCGATAAGGCCATCCTTTCCGGCATCCTTGGCGATGCGGGAACCGGCGCCGAGACGATCGATGGCAACCGCCTGTTCGACAGGGTCGAATCGTTCCCAGCCGTCGCGGCCGAGCCGCTCCATAGGCCGGAAGCGGACCTTGTATTGCATGCATGACGATCCTTCGACCCAATAGCCGAGATAGACATAGGGCAGGCCAATGTCGTTCGCGTGCCGGATGTGATCGAGAATGATATAAGTGCCAAGCCCGGTCCGCGTCGGATGATGAGGATCGTAAAAACTGTAAACCATCGAGAGCCCGTCCCCCTGATGATCGGTCAGGCACGCCCCGACCAATCGACCAGGAGAGCCATCGACATTGGGCTCCCGATATTCGACGACATAACTGCGTACCGGTGTATGCTCCACCATGTCGGCAAAGTCGACCTCATCCATCGTTGCCATGCCGCCGCCGGGGTGGCGCACCGACAAATAGGCCTGAAGCAGCTCATACTGTTCCGGAGTCGACCAGGGCTTGCACACCGAGACGATCAGGTCGGCATTCTGCTTCGCGGTTCGACGCTGGCTGGACGACGCGCGAAACTCGCGCGCCGCGACGCGCACCGAAACGCATGCCGTACACCCGTCGCAGCTCGGTCGATAGGCGACCGTCTGGCTGCGGCGAAAACCGATCCGGCTGAGCGCGTCGTTGAGCTCGTCGGAATTGGCGCCTTTCAGCTCGGTAAACACCTTGCGCTCGGTCCGGCCCGGCAAATAGGGGCACGGGCCGGGGCTGGTGACGAAAAAGCGGGGGAAGCGAACCGGGGCGCTCACGAGACGGCCAATGTCCTTTGCTGCTGCCGGAAGAGCCCGGCATCTGCCAACGCCTGCGACAATGCCGCACCCGCCGGCGCGGTTAAAGGACTTTAACCACGAAAATCACACTCGGAACAGGGCTTGCTCATCCAAAATCGGCGCGGCGTGCCCCGTCGCTTCGCCGCTGTCCCGGTGCAGGACAGCCGCAAGGCGAGACGTAAACGATTAGGGCGTAAACTCATAAACCACACCATCGAGGCGGCAAAATGGCGAACATATCGGGCGGAAATGCGCGCCGCGAAGGCTGGTTGCCTTTGCAAGCGCATTTCTGTTCGAGATGGAAGCCATTTTGCCGTCCCGAAGGGATTTGACCCAAAAGGCCCATCGCTGCGTTGGATAGGTTTGAAATAGAACCACTATTCCTGCACCTATCCGCCTTGCGCTGGGCCTTTTGGGCCAAACCTCGATGGTGTGGTTTATGAGTTTACGCCCTAACCCAGTTCGACTTGTTCCAGCTCGTAGCCGCGCGCGCGCAGCGCTTCGACCAGGCGGTCGATCTGGTCGCGATCGCGCGCCTCGCATTCGATCTCGGCAGTCAGGCCCTTGGCGGGCAGCGAAGTAAAGATGCGCTGGTGCCAGACTTCGAGGATGTTGACCTGATGACGGTTGAATTCCTCGACCACCTTGAACAGGGCGCCGGGGCGGTCCTGCAGCGTGATGCGCAGCCGACCGAGCCGACCCGAGCGCGCCAGATCGCGCAACAGCACATTGGCGAGCAGGCGCGTGTCGATATTGCCGCCGGTCAACACAATGCCGACTTTGTGCCCGGCAAAGATTTCGCGATTGGCGATGACCGCTGCCAGCCCTGCCGCGCCCGCACCTTCGACGACGGTCTTTTCGATCTGCAACAGCAGCGAGACCGCCTGTTCGAGATGCGCTTCGTCGACCAGCACGATGTCATCGACCAGCCCCGCCAGAACCGCCGAGGTAAACGTGCCCGGCTCCTTGACCGCGATGCCTTCGGCCAGCGTATCGCCGCCGCAGGGCAGGTCTTCATGCTTCAGCTTGTCGAACATCGACGGGAACAACAGCGCCTGCACGCCGATCAGGCCGATATTCGGATTGATCCCGCGCGCCGCCGTGCCCATCCCGGTCAACAGCCCGCCGCCGCCGATCGGCACCGCCAGCATGTCGAGATCGGGCACGTCTTCGAGCATTTCGAGCGCCACGGTGCCCTGCCCCGCCGCGACATGCGGATCATCGAACGGATGGACGAAGGTCAGCCCCATCTGCCGCTCCATCGAACGGGCATGGGCATAAGCCTCGTCAAAGGTTTCGCCTTCGAGCACGACCGTGCCGCCGACGCTTTCGGTCTGCATGATCTTTACCGTCGGCGTGGTGCGCGGCATCACGATCGTGACCGGCACACCTAGGCGCGTGCCATGGTACGACAGCCCTTGCGCATGGTTTCCGGCCGAAGCGGCGATCACCCCGCGCCGGCGCTGCTCCTCGGTCAATTGCAACAGCGCGTTGAGCGCGCCGCGCTCTTTGTATGCGGCGGTGAATTGCAGGTTTTCGAATTTCAGCCAGATTTCCGCCCCGGTCATCGCGCTCAGCGTCTTGCTGTGCATCGTCGGCGTGCGAACGACTTGCCCGGCAATGCGCGTCGCGGCGACTCGCACATCGTCAAGGGTCAGGCTGGGGACGGTTTCGGAAAAAGCAGGAGCTGTCATCTGCACGCCCCTAATCCAAAGAGCGCGCGATGGGAACGGGCTTCAAGGGCGGTTTCTTGACCGATCGCGACCAAATTGCGCCAGCGCGATCAGCCCGGTCATAACCGCGATCGCCACAGTATCGGCAATCCAGTCGCGAATGTCGCAATCGCGATGGAGCGACGGGATCGACTGCGTCACCTCGATCAGCGCGCCAAGGAACGACAGTCGCTCGGCAATGCGCCAGCGCGGCGCATCCGGAAAAGCGAAAGCGGCGAGCAAGGTCAGCGTGGAAAAAGCCAGCATGTGTTCAAATTTGTCGCCCAGCGCATCCATCGGCATGTGCGGCGGATGCGGCAAGAGCGCCATCGTCACGGCGAAAGTGAACGCCAGCCAGAACAGAACCTGCGCAAGGGGGTGCGACATCATCGAGCGCGAGTGGGGCGATGCAGCGGATTGGATCATGCCAAAGCGCTAGCTGCTGCCTTCGCCCCCGACAAGCGCGATCGCCCCTTCAACCCGGCCTGCCCCTTCAAACGGACTGGCAAGCGACGGCAAACCGGTTAAACACGTCAGTCATGACCGAAACGACCGCACCGCTCGCCATCTCTTTCATCGGCCTTGGCGTGATGGGATCCTGCATGGCCCGTCACCTTGGCCAGGCGGGGCACCGCCTGACCATCTACAACCGCACCCCGGCGCGTGCGCAAGCCTGGCTGGCGGCCAATCCCGAGCTTTCCCCCCGCGTCGCCGCCAGCCCTGCCGAAGCCGCCGAAGGCGCCGACGCAGTGATCACCTGCGTCGGCAATGATGATGATCTTGCCGATGTCGTGCTCGGCCCCAATGGCGCATTCCGCACGCTGCGGCGCGGCGGGGTGTTTATCGACCACACGACGGTCTCGGCGCGGATTGCGCGCCAGATCGCCGTCGAAGGGCGCGACAAGGAACTGCTGTGCGTCGATGCCCCGGTAACCGGCGGGCAATCGGGCGCAGAGGCGGGCACGCTGTCGATCATGTGCGGCGGCAGCGAAAAGGCGGTCGATGCGGCGCGCCCGATCCTGTCCGCCTATGCCAAGCGCGTGGTCCATGTCGGCAAATCGGGCGCGGGCCAGACTGCCAAGATGGCCAATCAGATGTGCCTTGCCGGGACGATCGCCGGGCTGTCCGAAGCGATCCGCTTTGCCCAGAACGCGCGGCTCGATCTCGACACGCTGTTCGAAGCGATCAGCGGCGGCGCGGCGCAATCGTGGCAGATGGACAACCGTTTCGACACGATGGCGCGCGACGAATTCGACTTCGGCTTTGCCATCGACTGGATGCGCAAGGATCTTGGCCTGGCCATCGAGGAAGCGCGCAATCTGGGCGCGAGCGTGCCGATCACCGCGCTGCTCGATCAGTTCTATGCCGATGTCCAGGCGATGGGCGGCGGGCGACAGGATACCAGCGCGCTCATCCGGCGCCTGCCCCGGAGGGGCGGGAATTGAAGCGGTTCGCACTGGCGGCGGGCCTCCTTGCGCTTTCGCCACCGGCCCAGGCCGATACGCTGGTCGACAATGTCAGGGGCGAAACGATCGGCCCCGACGGCGCGCTGAAGACGTTCGGAGCCTTTCTGTTCGACGATGCCGGGGTGATCAAGGCGGTCTATGCCCCCGGCGACAAGCGGCCGAAACAGGGGCGCAAGGGCTATCAGTATCATATCGACGGCAAAGGACGCGTCCTGTTGCCCGGCATGATCGATGCCCATACCCATGTCATCGCGACAGGCTTTGCGCTGCTCACGCTCGATCTGTCGGACACCACCTCGCTCGACGATGCGCTGGGCAAGATTGCGGCCTATGCCAAGGCGCATCCCGAACGGCCATGGATCATCGGCAACGGCTGGAATCAGGAACGCTGGCATCTGGGCCGCTTTCCCACGGCGGCAGAGCTTGACCGGATCGTGCCCGACCGCCCGGTCTGGCTCGACCGCGCCGACGGCCATGCCGGCTGGGCCAACAGCGCCGCGTTGCGCGCAGCCGGGGTCAGCGCCACCACAGTCACGCCCGATGGCGGATCGATCGAGCGCCTGGCCGACGGGCGCCCCGCCGGGGTGCTGGTCGATCATGCGCGAACGCTGGTCGACAAGGCGGTGCCCACGCCGACGCCGCGCGACCTCGATCTCGCGCTGGCCACAGCCGAGGCGGATTTTGCCCGACGCGGGATTACCGCGGTGGCCGACATGGGCACCGAAATCAACGAATGGCTGGCCTATCGCCGCGCGGGCGATGCCAACCGGCTCTATGTGCGGATCATGGTCTATGCCCAGGGCACCGAGACGATGGCGGCGATCGGCGGGACCGGCCCGACGCTGTGGCTCTATGCCGATCGGCTGCACATGGGCGGCGTCAAACTCTATGCCGATGGCGCGCTCGGATCGCGCGGGGCCTGGCTCAAGGCCCCTTATACCGATCATCCCGGCACCAGCGGTCTGCCGCAACTGACCGAAACGCAACTGGGCAATCTGATGAGCCGGGCGGCGATGGACGGATACCAGGTCGCCGTCCATGCCATTGGTGACAAGGCCAATGCCACATTGCTGACCACGATCACCGACCTTGGCCATACGTATGGCGGCGACCGGCGCTGGCGCATCGAACATGCGCAGATCATCGATCCCGCCGATTGGCCGCTGGTCGCCGGAATTGCCGCGCATGGCGGCATTGTCGCCTCGATGCAGCCGGTCCACCAGACCTCTGACCGCCAGATGGCCGAAGCGCGGCTGGGCCCCGACCGCTTGCGCGGGGCCTATGCCTGGGCCAGCCTGAAGCGTGAGGGCGCGGTACTGGCATTTGGATCGGATACGCCGGTCGAACGCCCCGATCCGTGGACCGGGCTGGCCGTCGCGCTGACCCGGCAGGACGAAACCGGCGCGCCCGACGGCGGCTGGCAACCGCAGGAACGCGTCGATCGGCTGACCGCGCTTGCCGGCTATACCAGCGCCGCGGCCTGGGCAGGCTTTGCCGAAACGCGGTTCGGTCGCATCGCGCCGGGCCTGCGCGCCGATTTCATTCTGGTCGACACCGATCCGATGAGCGCAGCCCCCGAAGCGATCCGCAAGACCAAAGTGCTCCAGACCTGGGTCGGCGGCGGCAAGACTTTTGATGCAGAAGCGCCGATCGATGCAAAGGCGCAGAAAGAGGCAACACCGCCAAAGCCTTGATTGGGATAAAGCCTTAACCGGGATAAAGCCTTAATCGGGATCGGGGCGCGCTCAGGCGGTCGGCTGGCTTTCGTCCGTTTCGCTCTCGGCCCGTTCGCGTGCGTCTTTCGCTTCGGCAAAGCGCATGACGATCAGCGTGCCTTCGAACAGGATCATCAGCGGGATCGCCAGCATCAGCTGCGACACGACATCGGGCGGGGTGATCAGCGCGGCCAGCGCAACGATCCCAACGATGACATAGCGCCGCGCCGCGACCAGCTGATCGCGCGACAGGATGCCCGCGCGATTGAGCAGCATCAGCAGCACGGGCAACAGGAAACTGCCGCCAAACGCGAGGATGAACTGCATCACGAGGTTGAGATATTCCTCGACCCCCGGCAACGCTTCGAGCTGCAGCCCGCCGTGCATCCCCTGAAAGCCGATGAACCAGCGAAATGCGGTCGGCATGACTACGAAATACGCCAGACTGGCACCCAGCGAAAACAGCAACGGCGTCGCGATCAGAAACGGCAGAAACGCCTTTTTTTCGCGCGCATAGAGACCGGGCGCGATGAACGCCCAAAGCTGGTTGGCGATCACCGGAAAGCTGACGAGCGTGGCGGCAAACAGCGCCACCTTGATCTCCACGAAAAACGCGCCGTAGAGCTTGGTATAGATCAGCCGCCCGGTGCCTTGCGGAAAGGCGCGCGCCAGGGGAATGATCAGAATGCCCAGAATATCGTTGGCGAAATAGAGGCACACGGCAAAGGCGATCACCAGCGCATAGATCGCGCGCAACAGGCGCGTGCGAAGTTCGAGCAAGTGGTCGAGCAGCGGGGCCTGCGTCTGGTCGATGTCGTTGATCATGCGGTATGGTCGGGATGCGTGGCGGCGGGTGCCTCGGGCCCAGATACTTCAAGCGGTGATACTTCAAGCGGGGGCAGTTCAGGCGATACGGACGCTTCCGGCAGGGGCTCGGTCGGCGCGTGCGCGGCAACAAGCGGATCGATCGGCGCATGTTCGATCGGGCCATGTTCCACCATCGGCAGCGCAGCCGGATCGACAGCCGGGGTAGCGGCCATGATCGCGGCGTTCTGTTCGCGCCACTTGCGCTCCATCTCTTCCATTTCCGCCTCGCGGATCATGGTTTCGACGCCGGCCTTGAAATGGTTTGACACGCGCCGGACGCGCGCGATCCACCGGCCCGCCGTGCGCAC
>Ga0302157_10000228_pt1 | contig 73969 bp, 68 predicted proteins | sample I_Bog_N3_3_FD_193502 | JGI IMG/M metagenome (GOLD analysis project Ga0302157, IMG submission 193502) | Peat permafrost microbial communities from Stordalen Mire near Abisko, Sweden - I_Bog_N3_3 | ecosystem: Environmental > Terrestrial > Soil > Wetlands > Peat | place: Sweden: Abisko, Stordalen... | reverse complement strand
CGCCATGGCGCAACGCCAGCCCGGAGCGAGCACGCACTTGCGCTTCAAACCCCTTCGGCAGCTCGATTGCCAAGCCGGTCGGTATGAGCGCGCGCTCGCCAGGTTCCAAGATCACTGGACGCCCACCGGGAATCGCGGCGATCAAATCCAATCCTGCCGCATCATCGCTCTGATAGCGTGGAAAAGGCAAGCCCTCGGCGTGGGGCAAGCGGAGAAAATTTACTTTTGTCACGGGGCTTACTCCAGGTTTCGGGCGATCCTCTCGACCAGCTTTTCCGCCACGCCCTCTTTCGCCATGCGCGGCCAGCCCTCGGAGCTTTCCGCCGAAACGATGTTAACCTCGTTATGCGCGCCGCCGAACACACCCTTATGGGGCGAGACGTCATTGGCAACGATGAAGTCGCAGCCCTTTCTCGCCAATTTCGCTCGAGCGTTTTCCAGGACGTTTTCGGTTTCGGCGGCGAAGCCGACGACCACTTTGGGCCGATTCCTCTCCGATTTGCCGATGGTGGCAAGAATATCCGGGTTCTCGATCAACGTCAGGCTCGGCGCGCCGTCGACGCCCTTCTTCAGCTTCTGCTCGCCCGCGTGGGCGACGCGCCAATCCGCGACCGCGGCGGCGGAAACGAACACGTCGGCAGGCAACGCCGCCTCGACCGCGGCCAGCATTTCCCGCGCCGTCTCGACTCGCACCAGACTCACGCCCTTGGGATCGGCAAGGGCGACGGGCCCCGAAACCAACACGACCTCAGCGCCGGCGGCGCGGGCGGCGGCCGCGATCGCGTAACCCTGCAGCCCCGACGATCGATTGCCGATGAAACGGACCGGATCGATGGGCTCATAGGTCGGCCCGGCCGTGACCACGACCCGGCGCCCGGTCAGCGGCCCGGCCGGCTTCGGCGCTGCGGCGAGCGGCAGGGCGGTGGGCGTCTTCAACAATTCCTCGACCGCCGCGACGATCTCCAGCGGCTCGGCCATCCGCCCCGGGCCGAACTCGCCGCAGGCCATCTCGCCCTCATTGGGGCCGACGAAGGCGACGCCGTCGGCTCGCAGCGTCGTCAAATTGCGTTGCGTCGCGGGGTGCAGCCACATGCGCACGTTCATCGACGGCGCAACCAGCACGCGCTTGTCGGTCGCCAGCAGCAGCGTCGAGGCGAGGTCGTCGGCGAGCCCCTGCGCCATCCGCGCCAGCAGATGCGCGGTCGCGGGCGCGACGACGATCAGGTCCGCCGAGCGCGAAAGCTCGATATGCCCCATCTCCGCTTCGTCCGTCAGGCTGAAAAGGTCCTCGCGCGCCGCCGCCCCACTCAGCGCCGCCGCCGTCATCGGCGAAACGAACTCTTTCGCCGCGGGCGTCATCACCACCCGCACGCTGGCGCCGCGCTCGCGCAGACGTCGGATCAGGTCCAGCGCCTTATAGGCGGCGACGCCGCCGGAAATGACGAGCAGGAGGCGGGCGGTTGCGAGGGGCGAGGCGGGCATGGGGGACTCGGAGAAGCATACGGGGCTTGAGTTCATAGCCGTTCGCGAGGGCGAAAACAGCCGGGGGCCACCGGGGCATTCTGTACCTCCACCGCCATATAAGGGAATTAATCACAGTTTACCCACGGGTACTTCGCCAGCGCGACAACGCGTTGACGATTGTTGGCTTTGGCAGCCTAGCCTCGCCGTCGCGCCCCACTAAAACGCCTCCGGCTCTTCCTCGCCCTTCGCCTCGTAGCGCGAAATCAGCGGCGCCTGAGCGAGGGCGAAGATCACCGTCAGCGGCAGGAAGCCGAACGACTTGAACGTCACCCAGTGCTCGGTCGAAACCGATCGCCAGACCGCTTCGTTGAGTCCCGCCAGCACGAGAAAGAACAACGCCCAGCGCCAGGTGAGGATGCGCCAGCCCGCTTCCGTCAGATGCAACGCGCCGTCGAACATGATTTGCAACATCGGCTTCCTGAACACGATGCCGAAGAACAGCGCCGCCGAGAACAGCAGATAAAGCACCGTCGGCTTGATCTTGATCAGGGTTTCGTCGTGGAAGATCAGGGTCATCGAGCCGAAAGCCATGACGATGACCGCGGTCACCAGCGGCATTATCGGGATGCGCCCCAGCTTCCAGTAGGAGACGCCGAGGGTAACGATCACGCTGACCATCATAACCGCGGTCGCGGCGAAGATGCCGAATTTGGCGAATACGAGAAAGAACAGCGCGAGCGGCCCCAGCTCGAGCAAAAGCTTGAGCAAGGGCGGCAGCGCCGGCGATTTGGCGGCTTGGCTCACAGGCAGGCCTTTTCGAGCAATTGGAACGCGCGGGCGCGATGCGACAAAGCCGGCGAACCGTCCTGGGGAAGCCCGTGTTTCTGCAACGAAGCCATCTCGCCGAACGTTTGCGTAAATCCGTCCGGCTTGAAGCACGGGTCGTACCCGAAGCCGGCGGTCCCGCGCGGCGGGAAAATCAGGTCGCCGTCGACGCGGCCCTCAAAGGTTTCGACGCGCCCGTCGGGCCAGCAGATCGCCAGCGCGCTGACGAAATGGCCACGATAGGGGAGCGCCGCGCCCGCGGCTTCCAATTCCCGCCTTATGCGCTCCATAGCGGCGTAAAAATCGCCGCCGTCCGCCCATCGCGCGGAAAAAATGCCGGGCGCCCCGTCCAAGGCTTCGACACAAAGCCCGGAATCGTCGGAAAGGGCGATCAGACCGCTGCGCTCCGCCGCCGATCGCGCCTTGATCAGGGCATTGGCGACGAACGTGTCACCCGTCTCCTCGGGCTCGGGGAGATCGAGTTCGCCGGCGCCGACGACCTCGAGCCCATGGGGGCCGAGCAATTCGCGGAGTTCCACCAGCTTGCCCTTGTTGTGGGTCGCCGCGACGATCTTTCCGGTCAATTTTCTGGATTTCATCTGGTCACGATCTTGAAGCGTTCGCCCGCGGGCGTCGTCGCGCCCTTTTCCAGTCCGTTGAGGATCAGGAACTGGTCGAGCGGACTGGGATTGACCGCCATACGGTCGGCGAAAGTTTGCGGCCCATCGCTGTCCTTGGCCGTCACGATCTGCAATCGGCTCGGTCGGGCCTCGGCGATCTCTCCGGGGGTGATGCGGTGGAACGAGCGAATCGAGGCGAGGAAGCGGGCGTCGACGGCCGGCGTGAGGCTGTGAGCGGCGAAGATCAGCCGGTAGATCCGGCCGTTGAGGCGGATCGCGCCGAGCCTGAAACTCCATTGCTGGCCCTGCGCCACCGCCACCGCCATGGGCAGATCGGCGTCCTTGATCGTCTCGATCGAATTGGTTTGCACGCCCTCGATCCAGCCTGACGCCAGCGCGCCCTCGAGCGTGGTCGAGTCGCTCGCCTCTATCGAATCCAGGCGCAGCGCCTGGGAACCCTGCTCGCCGACGCCGATCAGCGCCGCGCTCTGGTTTTCCAGCGCGAACCCTTCCGGCGACTCGAAGGCGAAGCCGAGCTTGGGATGCAGAAATCGCCGCCCGAGCGCGAGGCCCTGGGCGGGATTGTCGCCGAAAGGCACGCCGTCGATCGCCGACAGATAGGCATTGCGCGCCGTTTCGCCGACGCCCGGCGGGGCGATCTGCCGCGCCTGCGCCACCGCCGCGGCGATGCGCTCCGGCGTAGAGGGGTGCGTCGCCATCATGTCCGGCTTGTCGGCGGCGTCGAGCCCGATCATCTGCGCCCGCCAGGCGCTCCAACGGCCGAGCGAATCGAGGAAGCGCGAGGCGGCATAGGGGTCGAAGCCCGCCTTGGCGATGACATTGATGCCGATCTTGTCGGCTTCGAATTCCTGCTGACGGGAGAAATGCGCGATCGACAATTTCATCCGCGCCGCCTCTTCCTCGCCCAGGCGGGGCTTGTCGAGCACCTGATTCGAGACGCGGGTGAACAGCGCCGCGGTCCGCTCGAGTTCCGCCCGCTGCGCGGCGTGATGGGCGGTGACATGGGCGATCTCGTGCGCCATCACAGCCGCGACCTCCGCGCCGTCGTTGGCCAAGGCCAGCAGCCCGCGGGTGAGGAAAATATCGCCCGAGGGCAGCGCGAAAGCATTGACGATCGGCGAGTCGAGCAAGGTGACGCGATAGGGTTCAGAAGGCTGCTCGCTGGCGTTGGCGAGGCGCGTGAGCACGTCGTCGAGGTAATGTTCGACTGCGGGCGCGCTATATTCGCCGCCGAACGCCTCGATCAGCCGCTTGCGCTCGGGATTGACCGGCGCCGAAGGCGAAACCGCCGCCGCCGCTGCAACCGTTTCGGCCGGCGGGGTCGCATCCAACGAGGCGCAGCCCGCGAGGCCCAGGCCGATGGCGACGAGCCACGACCAAGCCGCCGCCCGGAGCGCTCGCTGAAACCCCTTGTCTGACAAAAACTTTCTCATCCGCCCGGCCCAGACCCTCCGACGCCCTCGGTGCGCTCGATCATCAAGGGATCGGCAAGTTCGATTCGGGGTCCGAATCGATTATCCAAATAGCCCCGCACACGGACGAAATGCCCCGCCAACGATGGCAAACTCATGCCGCGGCGCTGGAACGCAGCCTCCGCCTTCCGCTGGACGACGACGGTAAAGCCGTCCCGGCCGCCGAAATCAAGATAAACTCGCGAACGGCCTTCGCCAACCCTGCGCACCTCGCCTTCGACGATCGTCAAGCGAGATTCCGATTCGGCCAGTCCGGACGCATCCCCGGCGGCGAGGATGGCGTTGGGCTCGCGCCACAGGCCCCGCTTTTGCCGCCTGGCGTCCTGCTCGATGGAAAGACGCGGCCCCTCGCAATTTCGCGTCTCGAATTCTGGCTTTACGCGCAACGCGCCGGCGCGGATCAGGGCGTCGGTGAGCGAGGCGCCGTCGGGCGCGGAGAGATCGGCCAGCCACCGCCCCCATCGGTCCGGTCGCGGCGCGAGCAAGGCGAGTTTCAACGGTCGGTCTGCCCAGTCCGCCGCAAGCCCGTCGAGCGCCCATTCCGGCGCTGGCGCGTCCAGCCCCGCAAGCCGCAGAAGCCGGCCATCCTCGAGCTTCAACTCCAACCGCTCCGTCACCTCGACGATCCGCGCCTCGCCGGTCATGGCCCCACAGCCGAGCGCGCCGGATGCCAAGCCGCTGGCCAAAGCCGCGCCCAGAAGAGGCGCAAAGCAATTCCGGGGATGCGCGCAGGGGAAAAACATGCTACGTGCGCTCCGCTGTCGGCGTCCTCTCGGCCTCCGATAGCACCGCTACAACGCAAGGTCATGCTTGGCGCACTTCGACGCGTCCCGGTAGCTCAGCAGGATAGAGCACAGGTTTCCTAAACCTGGGGTCAGGGGTTCGACTCCCTTCCGGGACGCCATCGCCGATACGAATTTCCTTGTAATATCAAGATATTTGAGATGGTCGGCGATGATGCCGATAATGTCCTTTGAATTACGGTCCCATTTCGGTCCCGTTCTAGATGCCCCGAGGTAACCGCCTAAAGGCTATGCACCGCAAGTTTACCTCAACGCATCTGACCGATCGCGGCGCGCAGGAATTCGGGCGTCTCGACGACGCGCCGGGTCGTCAGGTCGACCACGACGAGAGTTTGGCGGATCGAAGCCAGGAGGATGCCGCCCTCGGTTTCGATGCGATGTTCGGTTGAGAAGCTTTTCCGACCCACGGCCAAAAGGCGCGAGTCCGCGCGCAGGCATGTCCCGGGGACGGCCTCCGCATGGCGTTCGACCCACATTTCCGCCGACATCCGGTTGATTCCGCTCTGGCGTACGAAGTCCGGGGTGAAGCCCAGGCGCGTGACATGCTGATGCGCGGCTAGCGAGAGGCGGCGCATGAGTTCTTCCCAAAGCAGCGCGCCGGTGTGATCGAGTTCCGCCGGACGAATGGGCCCGAGTGTCGCCGCCGCCGGCAAGCCGGCGGCGGCGGCGTCCCCGCCGGTCGCCGATGTCGGGCGAGGCAGCGCCAGGGCCAGATCGTGGGCGTTGGCTCGAGGCAGCGTCGCCCCAACCGCCGGCAGACGCTCCATCGCGGTCGCCGCAAGACGACCGTCGGAGCAAAGCAGATGAACCGTTGAGTCCTGGAACGGCCCGTCGGCCACGATTACGGAACGCACTTCCACTGGAGCGTTGACGAACAGTTCGCGATGGAAACGCAGATAGCGGGAGGTCACAAGGCCCGCGCCTACGCTGACTACGCCGGGGGGCGTGGCGACGACTTCAGCCGCCATGTGAAAACTGCGTACGTAAAATCGCACATTCCAATGATCGTTGAAATCGCACTCCCAACGCTCGACGCGAGCGTGCAGGGTGGCTCTACCTAGTCGTCCGACGTCCATCGGGATTTCTCTGCAGAGGTCGCCTGGCGAGGCATGCTTGCGGATCTCAGAACGAGGCCGCGCCCGCCGTCATGCCGCAGTCGACCGGAATGATGGTTCCCGTAACGAAACTGGACTCGCCGGACAACAGGAAGGCGATTACCGCCGCCACTTCCTCGGGCTGGCCTTCTCGGCCGATGGGATGGGCTTTGCGGATGCGCGCGACATTGGTGTGATCCTGGAACATCGCATCCGTCATCGGCGTTCGGATCATGCCCGGCGCGACGGCATTGGCGCGCACGCCATGGGCCGCCATCGCAATCGCCACGCCCCGGGTCAACCGACGACGCCGTGCTTGGACGTGCCATAGGACAGACGGTTTGGCACGGCTTCGATCCCGGCCTGCGAAGAGACGTCGACGGTGGCGCCGCCGTGTCGGGCCTCGAGTGCGTAGCGGCAGAAAGCCTGGCAGGTGTTGAACGAACCTTCCAGGTTCACGGCCATGTTTCGATCCCAGATGTCGTGGCCGGTGTCGAGGATCGAGCCCACGCCGTGTATTCCCGCGCGGTTCACGAGTCCGTCGATCCGGCCGAAGCGCTTGACTGCATTGGCCACCGGAAGAAGTGCTGGAAACCTACCAAAAGCCGCGTGATCCCGGGCGGCCCTTGGTTTGTCTCGACGAAACTTCGAAACAATTGGTCATCGAGACGCGCAAGCCGATTCCGGCCAAGCCAGGACAACCGATCGGCTGAGATTACGAGTGCGTGCGCAACGGCGTGGCCAACTTATTCATGATATTCGCGCCGCTGGAGGGCGGGCGCAAAGTCAAGGTCACCGATCATCACGCCGCCGGCGAATACGCGCAAGTGCTCGAGGAAATCTCCGCCGTGCGCTTTCCCGACGCCAAACGCATCGATCTGGTTCAGGGCAACCTGAGCCCGCACACGAAGGCCTCGTACTACGCGGCCTTCCCGCCCGAGGAAGCTCGTCGCCTCGCCAAGCGTTTCGAGTGGCGCTACACGCCCAAACACGGAAGCTGGCTCGACATGGCCGAATCCGAACTCGCCGTCCTGACCAACCAATGCCTGAATGGCCGCATTCCCGACAAGCCAACACTCGAACGAGAGGTCGCCGCTTGGGAGAGCCATCGAAACAAACATAACGCCAAAGCCGATTGGTAGTTCGCGACCGATGACGCCCGTGTGAAACTTAAGAGGCTATACCGCCAAATGTGAGCGACTCGGGCGACTGCGATCGGATCGCCGTCGATCTCGGCCCGGTCGAAATGCAATTTTCCTGAAGGGTCCAAGGCCATTGCGTAAGCCTTGGCGTCTTTGCGGGCGAAATAATGCGGGCGCGGCGGCTCGGGGCATCCTGGGGCGAAAGCGAGGCGGCCTTGGACATTTCGGCCATGGTGACGCGGCCGACGATCCAAGCCCCGGAGTCTAGCTGCTCATGAATCGCGCCGTACGCGGCCGTCCAGTCCGAGCGCGTTCCGTCCGGACTTTGCGTCCAGCGCCGGGGCAGAATGCGCCCGTCCGCGGATGAGATGATGAGATCATGTGGCAGACGACATAGGGCTTCATTCCAGGGCTCCACGCCAGACGCTTGGCTGAACATTTGCCATAGCCAACGCCACGTCAGAATGCGCTATATTCGGCGTGTCGTCATGCCGGGAGTTCATGAATGCGTCGCGAGGAACTCGTCGACCTCAACGCCTTCCTCAGCGTCGCGGAAGAGCAGAGTTTTACCCGGGCGGCGGCGAAGCTCGGGACTTCGCAGTCGGCTTTGAGCCACACGATCGGCCGGCTGGAGACCAAGGTCGGCGTGCGCCTGCTGACCCGCACAACCCGTCGAGTCGCGCCGACGGAAGCCGGGGAACGGCTGCTGAAGGCGCTGGGAGCCGCCCTCGACAATATCGGCGAGGCGTTGTCGTCGCTCAGCGACTGGCGCGACAAGCCAGCGGGGACCATCCGCATCACGACCTCTGAACACGCTGACGCGACCGTTATCTGGCCGGTGTTCGAACGGCTGCTGCCCTCCTACCCCGACGTGCGCGTCGAGCTGAGCAGCGAGTCGGGGTTCAGCAACATCGTCGCGGAACGCTTCGAAGCCGGCGTGCGGCTCGGAGAGGCCATCGACACGGACATGATCGCGGTGCGCATCGGCCCGGACCTGCGCATGTCCGTCGTCGGCTCTCCCGCCTATTTCGCGCGTCATCCTCAACCCAAGACCCCGCAGGATCTCGCCCAACACGAATGCATCAATCTGCGCCTGCCCACGCTCGGTGGACTTTACGCGTGGGAATTGGAGCGGCACGGGCGCCAATTGCGCGCCCGCGTGAGCGGCCAACTGACCTTCAACCATGTGCGTCCATCTTGCGCGCCGCGGCGGCAGGTTTTGGACTGGCCTGCGTGCTGAACGACCAGACGGAGGTGTTGGCCGCCGAGGGCCGTCTCGGACGCGTGCTCGAGGATTGGTGTCCGTCATTCGCCGGCTACCACCTCTACTACCCGAGCCGACGCCAACCCTCAGCCGCTTTCGCGCTGCTCGTGGACGCGCTGAGATATCGGGGATGAACGGCGTCATCTCAGTGGGCGGAACGGCGGTGGCGGCGCCGGTCAGCGCATAGGCTGCGGCGTTCGATATTTGCAATGCATTCGGCGGCGTGGTCCTGACTGACGCCAGTCGGTTCAGCGAAGGAAAGCGGGAAATGAACCAGGCGACCACCGACAAATATCAGGACATCAGAGACGCCGTCCGCGCGCTCTGCGGAGAGTTCCCCGACGAGTACCATCGGAGGGTCGACGAACGACGCGGCTACCCCGAAGAGTTCGTCGAGGCGCTGACAAAAGCCGGTTGGATGGCCGCGCTGATTCCCGAGGCCTATGGCGGGTCCGGGCTCGGGCTCACCGAGGCGTCGGTCATCTTGGAAGAAATCAATCGCGCAGGCGGCAATTCAGGCGCCTGCCACGGTCAGATGTACAACATGAACACTCTGATCAAGCATGGCTCGGAAGAACAGAAACGCAAGTTCCTGCCAAAAATCGCGACCGGGGAATTGCGGCTGCAATCGATGGGCGTGACCGAACCGACGACCGGATCCGATACCACCAGGATCAAGACGAACGCCGTCAAGAAGGGGGATAGCTATGTCGTCAACGGTCAGAAGGTCTGGATCAGCCGAGTGCAGCATTCGGACCTGATGATCCTGCTGGCGCGTACGACCCCGCTTGATGAAGTCCGCAAGAAATCGGAGGGCCTGTCGATTTTCCTCGTCGATCTCAGGGAGGCGATCGGCCGCGGCTTGAGCGTGCGGCCCATCCTCAACATGGTCAACCACGAGACGAATGAGCTGTTCTTCGACAATCTGGAGATTCCGGCGAAAAATCTGATCGGCGAGGAGGGGCAAGGGTTCAAATATATTCTCACCGGCCTCAACGCGGAACGCGTGTTGATCGCCGCCGAATGCATCGGCGACGGCTATTGGTTCACTGAAAAAGTGAGCAAATACGTCAAGGAACGTAATGTCTTCGGCCGAGCCATCGGTCAGAATCAGGGCGTGCAGTTCCCGATCGCCGAAGCCTTCATCGAGGTCGAGGCGGCCAATTTGATGCGCTTCGAGGCCTGCCGTCTCTATGACGCCGGCGAGCCCTGCGGCGCCCAGGCCAACATGGCCAAATATCTGGCCGCCAAGGCGTCGTGGGAGGCCGCCAATGCGTGCTTGCAGTTCCATGGGGGCTTCGGCTTCGCCTGCGAATACGATATCGAACGCAAGTTCCGCGAGACGCGTCTCTATCAGGTGGCGCCGATCTCGACCAACATGATCCTGAGTTACGTCGCCGAGCACGTGCTCGGCCTGCCAAGGTCGTTCTGATGCCCAGCGCCGTCCACACTCTTCCGCTGTCAGGCTTGACCGTGGTGGCGATCGAGCAGGCTGTGGCCGCGCCGTTCGCCTCGTCGCGTCTGGCGGATGCCGGAGCCAGGGTCATCAAGATCGAGCGGCCCGAGGGAGATTTCGCGCGGGGTTACGATCGCGCCGCCGCGGGGCAATCGAGTTATTTCGTCTGGCTCAATCGCGGCAAGCAATCGGTGACTCTCGATCTCGGTTCCGGCGCGGGCAAGGCCGAGTTGGAGCGCTTGCTGGCGGGCGCGGACGTGGTGATTCAGAATTTGAAGCGCGGCGGGCTCGATCGACTCGGTTTCGGTTTCGACCGGCTTCAGCGTGATTTTCCGCGCCTGATCGCCTGCTCCATCAGCGGCTATGGCGAAGACGGCCCTATGGCCGAGCGTAAGGCCTATGATTTGCTGGTCCAGGCGGAATCAGGGCTCTGTTCGATCACTGGGGGGCCGTCGGAGCCGGCGCGCGTCGGCATTTCGATTGTGGACATCGCCACCGGCGCGACCGCCTATTCCGCGATTTTGGAAGCCCTGATCCGCCGCGGCTTGACGGGAAAGGGCGCTAACATTTCGGTGTCGATGTTCGATGTCATGGCCGATTGGTTGACCGTTCCGCTGCTCAATCACGAAGGCGGCCAATCGCCCAAGCGCATCGGCCTTGCGCATCCCTCGATCGCTCCCTACGGCGTGTTCAAAACCCGCGACTACCAGTCGATCCTGATTTCGGTGCAAAGCGACCGCGAGTGGCTCCGTCTTTGCAACAAGTTCCTCGACCGCCCCGAACTGGGCCCAGATCCGCGCTTCGCCACCAATGTCGCGCGTGTCGCGCACCGAACCGAAACCGATGCGGCCGTGGCGGAGGCGTTTGCCCGGCGCGATGCGTCGGAAGCGGTCGCGGCGCTTTTACAGGCAGATGTCGCGATCGCAGAAGTCAACGACATGGCGGGCCTCGCGCGCCACCCGCACTTGCGCCGCGTCACGGTCGACACGCCGAACGGACCTGTGTCGTTTCCCGCGCCCGCGCCCATCTTCTCTGACGAAAGTCGGGCCTATGGGCCGGTTCCGGCGCTGAACAAAATCTGAGGTCGCCGGACACACCGGGGGCAATGCAGCAGGGTTTCCGTCCAGACCACCGTACTAACATCATGAAATGTTGACAATAATTGGTCGGAGTGAGAGGAATCGAACCTCCGACCCCCTCGTCCCGAACGAGGTGCGCTACCAGGCTGCGCTACACTCCGACTGCTACCGGCGAACCGTTTGCAGGCGCTGTATAAGGCGACTCAGGCTTTCGCGCAAGCTGTGTCTGTGGGCGCCAATTCTAAATGGCTTCGCTAAGCTGGATTCTTCGCTATTCTCGGAAAAGGCTTTCTGATTTAAGGTCGTGATGGCGATCCGGGATCGCCTGCTGAACGTCCTGAAGCCTTTCCCGACCGGCGCAAGGCCGGGGGCGACCCTACGGTGGCGGAAATAGGTTGGGACAATTTCACCCCCGCCGTCGGGCGCGCAAAGCTTCGGCTCCCACGGAATCTTCGAAATATTCCCGGTGCGTCGCTCGCGCCTTGTCGACGAAATCCAGGATGCGCCGCAGATGCAGTTGCAGGGCGAGGACCGCCGCAGCGGGATCGACCGCGTCGATTGCGTCGACGATGGCCGCATGTTGGCCGAGCACGGTCGGCAGCGATTCCAGGCCGGTCAGCATCAGGTGACGGAAGCGGTCCATGTGGGATTTCGCGCGCGCCATTTCGGGCAACACACTCGACATACCGGCGTGTGCGGCGATGTCGCGGTGGAACTGTTCGTCGGCGGCATAGAATCGCGCCACGTCGCCCGCCTCCACGAAGGTGCGCTGAACCGCGATGTCAGTGCGCAGGCGGCGTGCGAGTTCCCCCGTTTGTCCCCGCTCCATGGCGCGGCGCAGAAACGCCAGCTCGAGCGCCTCGCGCAAAAACTGCGATTTTTCGAGATCGGCCAGCCTGAGCGGCGCTATGATCGTCCCGCTCTGCGGAAATATGTCGACGAAGCCGAGTTCCGAAAGCCGCGCCAGCGCCTCGCGAACCGGCGTGCGGCTGACGCCGAGATCGAGCGCCAGGGCGTTCTCCGAGATCGGCTCGAAGGGTTTGAGTTGGAAGGTGAGAATGCGTTCGCGCAGCAACTCATAAACCTGGCGCGCCAGCGCGAGGTTGGGCCGCACGCGCGGTTCGCCGATTGCGTCAACGATCGCGGGCTTGCCGCTCATAGTCCCGTCACCTTCAGGCCTTCCATGAAGTGACGCCGCAGGGCGAAGAACATCAAAAGTGAGGGCAAGCTCGCGATCAGCGCCGCCGTGAGCACGACATTGGGGCCCGTGGAGGCGTAACTGCCCTGAAACACCTGCAGCGAATTCATAATCGAGCGCACCTCCGCACGATTCCCCAGGACGGTCGAGAACAACAGATCGTTCCAGATCCATGTGAATTGCAACAGGAACGTCGCGACCATGGGGCCGGCCGCATTGGGCAGCACGATGCGCGCGAACACGGTGAATTCGCCCGCGCCCTCCATCCGCGCCGCCTCGTCCATTTCCCGCGACAGGCCGCTCATATAATTCCTGAGGACGAGCGTGGGGAACGGGATGCAAATGGCGGTGTAGAACAGCATCATCCCGAAGCGCGTGTTGAGAATGCCGATCTTGCCGTAAAGCAGGAACAGCGGGATCAGATACATCTGGAACGGAAACACCGTGCCGGCAAAAATGGTCATGAAAATCAGCGTCTTGCCGCGATAATCGAGCCGCGTGAGCCCATAGGCGGCCATGGCGGCGAACAATACCGCGAGGCCGGCGCCGACCCCGCCGTAAAGCGCGGAATTGCTCATGCCGTAGGCCATCGTCGCCTCGTTCCAGGCCGTCACGGAATTGCCGAGGATCGGCGCGAGGCCCCGCGGCGGCGCGAACGGATCGCTGTGCGTGTATTCGTCGGTCGTCTTGAAAATCGTCACGACGAGATAGTAGAACGGCGTCAACCAGAGCAGGCTGACGAAGCCGCTGACCGCCAGCACGGCCCAGGACGAGCGGCGCGCCCGTCGCTCACGTTTTTCGATCGCGTCGAAGTCCAGTGTGTCGACGAGGCTCGTCATCGGGGTCCTATTTCAGGTTCTGGTCGATGCGGTGCTGAAGCCAGGCCTGCAACCAGGTGACGCTGAGCACGATCAGGCCGATGACGACCGCCACCGCCGATCCGAACGACCAGCCACCCTTCTGGAAGGCCTCGAAATACATGAAGATCGCCAGCGACAGCGTGCGCAGGCCGGGATAGCCGGCGCCCATCACCCAGAGCAGGTCGAACACCGTGAAACCGGCCAGCACGCAAAGGATCGAGACCATCAACAGCGTCGGCGCGAGCAGCGGCAACACGATGTGGCGGAAGCTTTGAAACGGGCTCGCGCCGTCGATCCTCGCGGCCTCGATCGGGTCCTTGGGAAGGGCGTTCAGGCCGAGCAACAGCAACACCATGACAAGGCCGACAGTCTGCCAGACGAAGGTCACGATGATAGAGGCCGTAATCGTCGATTGTTGATAGAGCCAACCGATGTCGACGTCATGTCCGAGGACCATTTGCAGGATACGGTTGACGACGCCGTGCGGCGCGTAGACGTAAATCCACAGCACGGCGACCGCGGTGGGCGCCAGGATGCGCGGCAGGAACACGATGTTCTTGAACGCATCCTCGAAACGCGCGCCGCGAAACAACAGCGCTAGCGCCAGACCGATGGCTATCGGGAACGCCAACGACGCGGCGACCCAGATAGCGGTATTGGCCAGCGCGTCGAAGAAATACGGGCTCGAGCCCATGTCGAAATAGTTTCCCGCGCCGGCGAACTGGTCGAAGCCCTTGAACTTCCGCCAGTTCATCACACTGAGATAAAGGTTGTAGCCGACCGGAACGAGCAACACGCCGATCACCAGCACGAGCGCCGGCGCCATGAAGGCGAGCGCGACCAACCGATTGTGGTTCTGGCGCGCGCGCTCGCGCCGCGCGACCGCGTCGAGGCCGATGCGGGCCAGCAATTGCGCGTCGGTTTCGCGGCGTCGGGACATGCGGGATCTCGGGGAAAGAGGCGACCGCCTGGCGGCGGCCGCCCCGTGCGCCTCTACTTATGGGTCGCCCAATATTTGGCGTTGAGCGCCTGCATCTTGCCCATGATGTCGGCGGCGTTCTTGTCGGAGGGGTCGAGTTCGAATCCGTTGAGCAGGGCGACCATTTCACCCTGGAGATCGGCCGGTACGGCTTCCCACCAACGCAAGTAGCTCTGCGTCTTGTTGGCGGTCATCGCGGCGGTGATATAGGAGACGTTCGCGTTCGGCGCGTTGGCCTTCAAATTGCCCATGTAATTGCCAGACGCGGCGGCCCACGCATTGGCGCCATCGACCGAGGCCCAGAAGTTCAGCGCGGTCATGACGGCGGGCTTTTTCTTGCCGTCGTTGGAGACGACGATCGGGGCGCCCTCGACGATGACGGCGGACGGCGCGGCGGCGTCGATATTCGGCATGATGAAAGCGCCGATCTTGTCGGCGGGCATGCCGGCCTTCTCGACGATACCCTGCGCCCATTCGCCGATCAGATACATCGCCGCCTTGCCCGAGGCGAAGTCCTTGGCTTCCTCGTTGGAGCGCGGATCGGACATGTATCCTTTGGCGTAGAGGTCGCCCCAGATCTTGAACGCGTTCTTCACCGCGTCGCTGTCATAGGCGACCGAACCGTCGAACAGACCCTTGAACGCCTTCGGGTTGCTTCGCAGCATCATCTCCTGGAACCAGATGAAGCCGCGCCAGCCTTCCTGCACCGTCGCCTCGAAAGGCGTGTGGCCCGCGGCCTTGAGCTTGGCGGCGTCCTGCATCAGATCGTCCCAGGTCTTGGGCTCGGCGATGCCGGCTTCCTTGAACATGTCCTTGTCGTAGAGCACGACCCAGCGCGCCAGCAGCATCGGCACGGCGTAAATATGCCCGTCGACCTTGAAGAGATCGGCGGAGCTGGGATCATATTGTCCGCTGGAGACGAGCTTCGACCAGACGTCGTCGAGCGGCGCAATCTGTCCGGAGCCGACGAGATCGTTGAAGGTCTGACCCGTCCACCAACTGAACATGTCGGGAGCGGCGCCGCTGGTCAACGACGATTGTATGAAGGCCTTGTATTGCTCGGGCGAGGAATAGGGCGAAGGCGTGATCTTCACGCCCGTCTTCTTTTCGGAGGCGTCTCCGACCGCCTGCATCTGCGCCGCCCAGAAGCCCTTGTCGTTGTAGAGCTTCACCTCCTCCGCCTTGGCCGTCGCCGCGCCGACGAGCCACGCGGCCGTGACCGTCGCCATCAGAGCCTTTGCTATGAGTTTCATCGCTTCCTCCCTTAAAGGTCGTTGTTGCCGAAGATGAGGTTTTCCTCTGTTTCAGAATCGAAGAGATGCAGCCTGTCGACGTTCACGTCGAAGGTCATCGCTTCCTCCTGTTCGATCAGCCGGGGTTGTTGCATGCGGCTGACGAAACTTTGCGCCCCGAGCGCGCCAAACAGCAGCGTCTCGTTGCCCAGCATTTCCGCGAGACTGACGATGCCGGAGATGGTCACGGCTCGCGAGGGGGGTAAGCCGTGGCCGACAGGCACGATGTCTTCCGCTCGCAGCCCCGCCCAGACTTTCTGGCCCTCGATCAGCCGGCCGCCATAGCGCTCGGCCGCCACGGGCAGGGTGAGGACGGGGTTCTCGAACCTCCAGTCCACCCCATCGCGCTTCACAGCGCCTTCGAAGAAGTTCATTTGCGGCGTGCCGATGAAACCCGCGACGAAACGATCCGCGGGCCGCTCGAACACCTCCAGGGGCGTGCCGACCTGGGCGACGTCGCCGTCCTTAAGCACGACGATGATGTCGGCGAGCGTCATCGCTTCCACCTGATCGTGGGTGACATAGATCGTGGTCGCTTGCAGCCGCCGTTGCAGCCGCTTGATTTCGACGCGCATCTGATTGCGCAGCTTGGCGTCGAGGTTCGACAACGGCTCGTCGAACAGGAACACTTTTGGCTCGCGCACCAGCGCGCGCCCCATGGCGACCCGCTGCCGCTGCCCGCCCGAGAGCTGCGAAGGTTTTCGCTTCAGATAAGGTTCGAGTTCCAGCACCGAAACCGCCCGCGCGATGCGCCGCTCGATCTCGTCCTTCGGCAAGCCCGCGAGCTTGAGCGAGAACGCGAGATTGTCGCGCGTCGTCATATGAGGATAGAGCGCGTAGGTCTGGAACACCATGGCGACGCCGCGATCACGCGACGGCACGTCGTTCACCAGCGCGCCGTCGATGCGCAATTCTCCATGCGAAATCGTCTCGAGGCCGGCGATCATGCGCAAGATCGTCGACTTTCCGCAGCCGGACGGGCCGACGAAAACCACCAGCGCCTTGTCGGGAATGTCGAGATTGATTCCGCGCACGACGATGTGGCGGCCATAGACCTTGACGATGTCTCGCAGGGTCAACGTCGCCATTGCCTCAGCCTCGCTCGAACGGAGGCGCGGATTTCAGGCGCGGATCGGCGTAGCGCGTCTCCGGCAGCATGGCGAACCAGTCCGGCCGGCCAGGATCGCGATCATAGGCGTAGCCGCCAACCTCTCGATAATGTTCGGCATATTGCCTCAGCTTGTCGCGATCGACCTCGACCCCGAGACCGGGGCCTGTCGGCAGGGCGATGCAGCCGTCCTGATAGATCAGCTTCCCGCCCTTCAGGATATCGTCGGTCAGATGATGATAATGCGCGTCGGCCGCGAAATTGAGATTGGGCAGCGAGGCGCCCAGATGCAGCATCGAAGCCAGTTGGATTCCGAGTTCGCCCGAGGAATGGACGGCGGCCGAGAACTGGAAAGTCTCGAGCACCGTGCCGGCTTTGTAAGCCTGCCGCAGGCCGCCCCAGAACGTCGTGTCGAGCAGGATGACGTCGACCAGGGTGTGGCGGATGCATTGCGCGAGTTGCTCGAAATTGACGACGACGGTGTTGGTCGCGGTCGGAATGCGGATCGCCGCGCGGACGCGCCGCATGCCCTCCAGGCCCCAGGTCGGATCTTCGAAATAGTCGTTGTTGAGATGTTCGATGGCGCGCGCGACGCGGATCGATTCCTCCACCGACCAGGCCGCGTTCGGGTCCAGCCGCAACCGATCGCGCGGCATGGCGTCGGCGAGGGCCTGCATGACGGCGACGTCGTGATCGGGCGAGAAATGGCCGCCCTTCAGCTTATGGACGGTGAAACCGTGCTTGGCCTTGAGATCGAGCGCATGCGTGGCCATTTCCTCCGGCGTCGTTTCGCCGCCTTTGTCGCCGTTGCGATAGCGGTAAAACAGATAGGAGGCGAAAGGCACCTTGTCCCGGATCGCGCCGCCGAGCAGGTCGCAGGCGCGGATGCCGAGCTTTCTGCCCGCGATGTCCATGCAGGCCATCTCGATGGCGGCGTGGACCTGCCCGCGGTTGTTGTAGAGGCTCGCCGTCGGATTCATGATTTTCCAGCGCAGTTGTTCGAGTTGCAACGGGTCATGGCCCTTCAGATAGGGCAGCATCGCCCGCGCGGCGTTTTCCGCCGACTCGCCGCCGCCGCCGAGTTCGCCGAAACCCGTCAGGCCGCTGTCGTCGACGACTTCGACGATGGTGCGGATGAAGCGGCCCCAATGCGCGCCCGCGGCGTGTCGAAGCGGCGCCTCGAGCGGCACCGCGACCGTAGTCGCCTTGATGTCGACAATCGCCATGGGCTCAATCCTCCTTGGGCGACCCGCCAATGACGGAAAGCAGGCCGCCATCGACGCGCACGACTTCGCCGGTGATGAACGACGCCTTCGGCGACAGCAGGAAAACGACGAGTTCCGCGACCTCTTCCGCGCGCGCCGAGCGTCCCAGCGGGTGCATCGCGTTGATCGCCCGCGTCACCGCCGCGGGATCGTCGGCGAGCGCCACCGCGTTACGCAACATCGGGGTGTCGACGGAACCCGGCGCGACGGCGTTGGCGCGGACGCCGTCCACCGCGAAATCGACGGCGATGGACTTCGTCAGGCCGATCAGCCCGTGTTTGGCCGTCGTGTAGGCGGCGACGCCGCGCTGCGTCGCCAAGCCCTGCACCGAGGCCATGAAGACGATGGCGCCGCGCGTTTTGACCAACTCGGGCAGCGCGGCGCGCGCGAAATAGAAGCCGCTGTTGAGATTGACCGCGATGACTTCTTCCCAGGTCTCGTCGGGCGTCGTCACGGCGCTTCCGTAGCGCTGTATGCCGGCGTTGTGGGAGAGGCCATCGAGCCGGCCGAACGCCACGCAGGCGCGCGCGACCGCCTCGCCCGCGAGGGCTTTGTTCGACACATCGCCGACGAGCGTTTCGACCTTTACGCCCGCCGCCTGGGCTTCGCGTTGGGTCTCGCTCAACGCGTCCTCCGCGCGATCGACGAGCAAGAGCCCCTGGCCTTCGCGCGCCAGTTGAAGGGCGATGGCCTTGCCGATCCCCATCGCCGCGCCCGTCACGATGACCGCCACGCGCCCTCTCCCCTGTATATTTTGATTAGTACCATACTAGTGTGAGCGGAAGGGATGTCAAGAAAGCCGCGCCGATCGAAGCCACATGCGGCGGCGGCAACGAGCGCCTTGGGGTGATGGGTTCCATGAGCGCGTCAATCTGACGCAACGCATTCGTGAAACAGACTCCGGCTTCGCCAAAATCCGAGCTTACGCTCGTTCAGGCCGTCTCCGCTTCGACTTGAAGCCCGGCGGGTGATAAGCACCCATTCACGGGGGGTGCGCGGGCAACTTGTGCAATACCAAGGCCGCGCCATTGATTTCCGACCCCTTGCCAGGTCCTCTTACGATTCGCCGCGCGCTTCGTTATGACGTGCGTCAGCCTCGTATCATTTGAGCTGCTCCTGCAATGCCTGGAGGGAAAGGTCCGAAAGCCATGAGAATCCTTGCCATCGCTCTCGCCGTCATCCTGCTGGCGCTGGCCGCGGCGTCGTTGACGGTCGACGCGGCGCTGACGCCGGCCGCGCTGACACCCTATGCGGCGATGGCTCGGCCCTTCGCCCCGTGGGCGATCGCGGGGCTCGCTTTTCTGCTTTTCGTCGCCCTGCTGTTCGACCGGCGCAAGGCGGCGCCCGCCGCGATAGTCGCCGAACCGAGCGCGCCCATCGTCGTGGCGACAACGCCGAAACAGGCCGACGCCGAGGTCGTCAATTTTCTCGGCTTGCTTCAGGAAAAGGGCCGCCTGGTCGATTTCCTGATGGACGACATCACCGGCTACAGCGACGCGCAGGTCGGCGCCGCCGGACGCGTGCTGCACGAGGGATGCAGGGCCGTCCTGCAGGAGCATTTCAAGATACGCCCCGTGCGCGAGGAAGGCGAAGGATCGAAAGTCACCGTCCCGCGCGGCTACGTCGCGGACGAGTACCGTTTGGTCGGCAGGATCAGCGGCGAGGCGCCGTTCACCGGAACGCTCGTCCATCACGGCTGGAAAACGGAATGGGTGAAGCTGCCGCGCCTCATCAAAGCGGGCGCCGACCGGCCGCCGGCGATCGCCCCGGCCGAGGTCGAACTCGGATGACCGCCGGCTGAGCCGGCCCCATTGTTTGCCCAACGAATTGGCTTAGCTCCCATGGATCCCAAGTTCAGTCTCGGCATCGACCTCGGCACCAGCAACAGCGCGATCGCGTTCTCCGAAGTCGAGAGCGATCAAACCGAAATTCTCGAAATCACCCAGATATTGGGCCCCAACCGAATCGGTGGAAAGCCGACGCTACCGTCCGCCCTCTATATCTCGCACCCGCAAGAATTTTCCGCGGACGCATTCCCCTTGCCGTGGCGGACCGCCGACGGCGGCGATGCGATCATCGGCCAATTCGCGCGCGATCATGGCGCCCTGGTTCCCGACCGCTTGATCACCTCGGCAAAGTCCTGGCTGTCGAACCCGCATATCGATCCCCGGCAGCGAATCCTGCCTTGGAAATCGATGATCGAGCAGGAGAAACGATCCGCGTTCGACTGCTCGCGCCTCTATCTCGAGCATATCCGGGAAAGCTTCCTCCATTCGCTGCGCGGCCGCGGCAAGGAGATCGCCCTCGAGGACGTAGAGGTGGTGCTGACGGTCCCCGCCTCGTTCGATGAAATCGCCAGAAACTTGACGGCGGAGGCCGCGGAAGCCGCGGGTTTCGGCAAGGTCACCTTGCTGGAGGAGCCGTTGGCGGCGTTCTACGCCTGGACCGCTCAGGCCGGAAAGGACTGGCGCGCTCAGGTTCGTCGCGGCGACATCGTCCTGGTCTGCGACATCGGCGGCGGCACCGCCGACTTCAGCCTGATCGCCATCTCGGAGAAGGACGGCGTCCTCGATCTCAACCGCATCAGCGTCGGCGAGCACATCCTGCTCGGCGGCGACAACATGGATCTGGCGCTTGGCCTTACCCTGCGCGGAAAATGGGAGGCGGAGGGCAAATCGATCGGCGAGACGCAATTCCTGGCGCTGACCCATGCCGCCGCGCGGGCGAAGGAGGCGATGTTCGAAGACGAAGCGCTGACTGAGTTCCCCATCGCCGTGCCGACGCGCGGATCGAGCCTGCTCGCTCGCACCCTTTCCACCAAACTAGACCGGCAAACACTCGATTCTGTCATCCTCGACGGCTTTTTCGCCCGGACCGAGGTTACCGATCTGCCGCGGAAGGCGAGGCGGACGGGCTTGCAGGAATTCGGCTTGCCCTACGCGAGCGACGCGAGCGTCAGCAAGCATCTTGCCCGCTTTCTCACCCGCAGCCTGGAGAACGTGCTGGCGAGCGAGGCGCTGCGCTCCCTGATCGGCGCCGAGGCCGCCTCAAAACCGTTTCTGGCGCCCACCGCCGTCCTGTTCAACGGCGGCGTCTTCAAGGCCGCTCCGATCCGGCGGCGCGTCCTCGATCTGCTGACGGCCTGGAACGAGGGCCACCCGGTTCGCGAGCTCGCCGGCTACCAACCGGACCTGGCGGTGGCGAAGGGGGCGTCTTTCTACGGACGCATTCGCGTCACGGGAAAGGGAGTCCGCATCAAGGCCGGCGCCTCCCGCTCCTATTATATCGGCCTCGAATCCTCGATGCCGGCGGTGCCCGGCTTCACGCCGCCGCTGAAAGCCCTGTGCGTCGTTCCGCAGGGCATGGAGGAAGGCGCCGAAGTCCTGATCGAGGGACGCGATCTGGCCCTCGTCGTCGGGCAGCCGGCGGAATTCAGGTTCTTTTCTTCCGAAGTGAGAAGCGGCGACACGCCCGGACAGATCATCCCCGACGCCGAGCGTGAATTGCTGGAAATCAGCCTCCTCGAAGTCGATCTGGCGGCGGTCGAGGACCTTCCCGCGGGACAGGCGGTCCCCGTGCAGATCAACGCTGTTGTCACCGAGCTCGGCGCTCTCGAACTGTGGATGAAACACACCAAATCCGACCGCCGCTGGAAGGTGGAGTTTCAGGTCAGGACGGAATAGCGAGGCGCGTTATTTCATGCGAGTTCATCCCGAGGAGCGGCGGCCTCCAGGCCGCCGTCGTGGGGGCGCCAAGTCGACCTGGAGGCCGACGCTCCTCGTGTTTCTATTGAGACGGATAGCTTGTGGGCAGGAGGCGAACGCGGTTTGATCGAATTTGATCGCGACCACTCCGGCGTCGAGCAGCGGTTCAAGGCGATCGGGCCGCTTCCGACGGGAAAGTTCGCAGTCGTGGCATTCACATATCGCGACGGTCGTGTCCGTCCCGTGAGCGGTCGGCGCATGCACGAAAAGGAAGTCGCCAAATGGCTAAAAAATTACCGGTCCTGACCACCGACGCGGAAGCGGTCGAATTCATAGAAAATGCCGATCTTTCCGAGCACGATCTCAGCGGCTTCATCCCGTCCGCGGAGTTCTTTGCGCGTGTGGACGCAGAGCGAAAATTGACGCCGGTCACCATCAGGCTTCCGGTCGCGGTGGTGGAGAAATTCAAGGCGCGCGCCAAGGCGACTGGTGTGCCCTACCAGCGCCTGATGCGCGTGACACTGGAGACGGCAAAGTGACGGCGATGTCACCGTAATAGCCGCCGGGAATTCAAGATCAAACGCCTTCTTCGAAATACTCGCCGTCATGACCGAACCCGGAGCCGAACAGCTGTTTGTTTGCGTCGATAATGAGGGCTTTCCGGCCTCGCTCGAGAAACGGAAGATTTATCTCGCGCTTCCGGACGTCCATGCTGAAAGGCTCGGGTTGCTGAGGATCATTGACGAGTCGGGGGAGGATTATCTCTATCCGAAGGCTTTGTTCCGTTCGTTCGATCTGTCGCTCGCCGTCAAAGAGGCAGTCCTGGCGGCAGATTGATGTATACCGGGTATGGTGACTGGTGGCCGGTGGTATGCATGGCTAACGAGCTGCGCGTCCCCGAGATCGCCCTATGCCATTGCGACGCGTTCGATTGCAGGCGCCTGATCTAAAGCGCCAGATCGAAATACAACGCCTTGAGCGTCATGGCGAATCCGACGCCGTCGAGCGACAGGGTTTCCGTCGGCTTCGTCAACGATTCGAAGCGCCAGACGTCTGCGCTGCGTGCGTAATGCTCCACCCGCATCTGATCGGAGTAAACGAGCACGATGTGGCGCAGCGAAGCGCGCAATTTATAGAATTTCAGCTTCGGCCCCCGGTCGTTGTCCATCGTCGAAGGCGAAAGAACCTCGACTACGACTACGGGATCGACGATGTAGGTGCGCTTGTCGTCGCGCGGGCCGCAGCGCACGACGATATCGGGGATGTATTTGTCGCGGGCGCTGGCGTCGTCCCCCGCCTGCACCCTCATGCCGCCGAGATAGGTGCGGCAGCCGCGTGGGTCCATCGCCAACTTCAGCGGCGCACCAAGGTTGGCGGCGAGTTGCTCGTGCGCCTCGGTCGGATTCGTCATCATAACGATTTCGCCGTCGATCAGCTCGAACCTGGCGCCCGAAGCGTCGTCGTCGACGAAACGGTTGAAAGCCTCTATGGTCGTGCCTTGCAGATCCGGGGCCGCGCCGTCCATCGGCTAAATCCTTCGCGTTCCGTGCGCGAATTCTAGCCTTTCCCCCGCAAAAAGGGAAACTGCCTCGCCCCCGCGACCACCGCCTCAAACGTTTGGGCTTCCTGGCCGGGGCCGCTATATAGATTTTCCGCAAACCCGAGCGACCTCGTGGGGTCGAGCGCTGTCCTGCGACAGACGATCGCGCGGGCGCCAACCGAGAGATTCGAACCCCTAGGCAAGCACAGATGGCGCAGCGCAAATTCAGCATCGGCATCGATCTCGGCACCAGCAACTCCGTGCTGGCCTATTCCCCGCTCTCAGGCGACGGCGAGACGCAAGTGCTTGCTATCCCCCAGTGGGATACGCCATTGACGGTGAACGAATCAGAGACGCTGCCGTCTTTCCTCTACCTGCCCGAGGAAGCGGTCGCCGCCCAGATCCGGGGCAGGGGCCCGGGCGCCGGCGATTGGGTCGTGGGCAGGCTCGCGCAACGCAAGGCCAGCGAAACGCCGGGGCGCGTCGTCAAGTCCGCCAAATCCTGGCTCTGTCATCATGCCGCCGACCGATCGGCGCCCTTCCTGCCGTGGGGGTCGGATGCGCTCGCTAGCCAAGACAAGATTTCTCCCGTCGCCGCGTCGGTGGACATTCTCGCCCATCTTCGCGCCGCGTGGAACGCCCGATTTTCGAGCCAAGGCGCCGATTTCGCCTTCGACGCCCAGGACATTACGATCACCGTCCCCGCCTCCTTCGACGCCGCGGCGCAGCGGCTGACGCTGGACGCGGCGCGGCTGGCCGGCTTCCCAGGGGATGCGCGTCTGCTCGAGGAGCCGCAGGCGGCGTTCTATTCCTGGCTGGAGAGCCAGACGGATCCTTGGAGCGCGCTGCCGGATTCGCGCAACGCCGCGCGCCATGTCCTCGTCATCGACGTCGGCGGCGGCACTTCGGATTTCAGCCTGTTCGAGCTGAGTCAGCATGGGGACAGCCACGAACCCGCCATCAAGCGGGTCGCCGTCAGCGACCACATCCTGCTCGGCGGCGACAATATCGATCTGGCGATCGCCCATCTCATCGAACCGCGCCTCGTTACGGCCGGGGGCGGACTTTCGGCCGGGCAATGGGACCAATTGGTCGCCCGGTGCCGGTCGCTCAAGGAAAAGGCGCTCAGCGGCGAAGGCGCGCCGGACGAGGTTTTCGCCGTTTCGATCCCCGCGCGCGGCTCGAGCCTGTTCGCGAACACGCTGTCCGCGCAGCTGACGCGCGCAGAGTTGGAGGGGCTGATCCTCGACGGATTCTTCCCCGATTGCCGGCCGGACGATCAGCCCAGGCGGGCGCTCGGCGCGATCAAGGAATTTGGCCTTCCCTACGCCTTCGACGGCGCGATCACCCGGCACCTCGCCGCCTTCTTGCGCGATCGTCCGAGCGTTGACGCCGTGCTGTTCAACGGCGGCTCGCTGCATTCTCCCCGCTTGCGCGACCGGCTGCGCGAACAGATCGGCAGATGGCGGGAGGGCCATCCGCCGCGGGCGCTGGAGAACGCCCGGCCCGATCTCGCGGTGGCGCTCGGCGCGGCCTATTCCGGCGGACTCACGAGCCGAAAAGCGCGCCGGATCGAAGCCGGCGCCGCGCGCGCGGTCTTCCTGGAAGTGCATCGGAAGGCGGCCAGCGGCGCCGGCGAGGCGCGCACGCTCGTCTGCATTCTTCCGCACGGCGCGGCGCCTGGACAGAAGTTCGAACTCAACGACCTCGATCTGCGCCTCCGCATCAACAGACTCGTCAGCTTCCAAATCTATACCTCGACGCGCCATGAGCAGACACAAGCCGGCGACTTCGCAGCGCCGGCCCCGGAAGCGTTCCTCGCCCTGCCGCCGCTGGAGACCGTCGCAACGGTCGCCCAACCGCCGAGAGGGGAACTGGCCGCCTCGATTCCTGTCGAGTTGATCGCCGAGGTGAATGAATTGGGCTTGCTGCAGGTGTCCTGCCGCAGCATCGCCGCCGATATCCGGCAATCCTGGCCGCTGGAATTCAACCTGCGCCGGCATGAGGGCCCTCGCGCCGCGCCCGCGCGGGAAACCGCATCTCTGACGCCGGCGGCGCCGCAAGTCGCGCCGGCCGCGCTCGCCGCCGCCGGGCGACAGATCGCCGCCGCGTTCAGCCAGCCTCTCGGCAAGAAAGACAAGCTGACGGCGCCGCGGCTGCTTCAGAGCCTGGAGCAGAGTCTCGGCCGCGCCAAAGGCGATTGGAACGGCATCCTGCTGCGCGACCTCTGGACGAGCCTGGAGGCGAGTGGAAACGGTCGCGCGCTTTCGGTCGAGCACGAGGAAGTGTGGCTGATCCTCGCCGGTTTCCTGCTGCGTCCCGGCTTCGGCATGCCGATGGACGCCGCCCACATCGACGGACTGTGGCGCATCTGGGGCGAAGGCTTGCGCTTTCCCGGCAAGCGAACCCGGTTTCAGGAATACATCCTGTGGAGACGGGTGGCGGGCGGCCTGTCGGGGGAGAGGCAGGAAATCGTGCTGGCGACGGAAAAGGACAGGATCCACCAGTCCAAAAACGTCGCTCCCGAATTGATCCGCATGGCCGGTTCGTTCGAACGGATACGGCTCGAAGGCAAGGCGGAGCTGATCCAACGCTTCACCGAAACCGTCGTCGAACTCGCTTCCAAGAAGGAGCACTGCGCGCCCTATCTGGCCGCGCTGGGGTTGCTGCTCAACCGCACCCCATTTTACGCCGGACCGGAGAGCATCGCGGCGCCGTCGCTCGTCGAAAGCGCCTACGAGGCGTTCAGCCCGTTTGATTGGAGCGACCCGGCATTCTCCGAGGCGCAGACGCTGTTCCTGCGCGCGGCTCGCGCCATCGACGACCGGCGCCTGGATGTGTCCAGATCCCTGCGCAACAAAATCGCCGACAGGTTGCAGAAATGCGGCATTGCGCAGGTCAAGATCGAACGTGTCAGACATTTCGTGCCGGTCGAGCGCGCGGAACGGCTCAGTCTGTATGGCGAGGCTTTGCCGCCGGGGTTGATCCTGAGCGAATGAACAGCGAGCCGCGCCGCTCGCGCTACGCGGAAACGCGCAGCATCAGCGCCGAAATATTGTCGTGCCCGCCCTCGGCGTTGGCGTAGGCGACGAGGCGGCGGCAATAATCCAGCGCCGAGCCTTCCGGCGAAACGCACGCGGCCAGCGATTCGGGCTCCTCGGCGTAGTTCCAGAGGCCGTCCGAGCAGAGCAGGATTCGCGCGTTTTCGGGCAAGGTCGTCGCCAGGATATTGGGCGCGAAGACTTCGCTTTCGTCCAACGCGCCGAGCGACTTGACGATCGCGTGGGCGTATTTATGCGCCTTGGCCTGTTGCAGGGTCAGCGCGCCGCTTTCAATGATCTCGTTGATCCAGGAATCGTCGCGCGTAAGCTGCGACGGGCTAGGGTCGAGCAGAAAGGCGCGGCTGTCGCCGACCCAGACGAGCGCGGCATCGAGGCCGCGCGTCAGCGCCGCGACCAGCGTCGCCGCGGGAGCGGCTTCGTCGCGGCCAAAGGGAATGGCGAGCACCGTCGCCTGCGCGGCGTCGACGGCGCGCCGGGCGGCGGCGGCGAGCGGATCGCCGCTCGCGACGCCCGCGAGCGCCGCCTTGGTGAACGCTTCCACGGCGGCCCGGGAGGCGCGCGCGGCCGCGCTCGACGTCGAGACGCCGTCACAAACGATTCCGAGACGCACGACGCCCGACGGGCTCGGGCCTTCGGCGATGCCGATGGCGTCTTCGTTGACGGAATGGCGACGGCCCTTGTCGGTGACGCCGGCGAAATTCGCGTCGATCGCCAGCTCTTCGTGATCCTCGGGGGCCGCGTCGATTTGACGAACGCCGCATTCCAGGCAGAAGCCCGCCGCGTCGATGGATTCCGGCCCCGCGCCGCAGCGGCAGGCCGCGACCGCGACCGTCTTGAGTTTCACTCCGCAGCGACCGCAGAAATTGGCGCCGGCAATCGTATCCGAGCCACAGGAGGGGCAGTCGAACATCGCGCTCTCCAATTCCGGAACGTTCAGAACAAGGTGCAGGGGCGCGCTTGATTGGCGCGATCGACCAAGGCGACCAGCGCGGCCGGATCGCTGGCGAAGCGCGCGGCGCGGCGAAGCGCCTTTTCGGCGCCGAGGCGCAGCGCCTTGGCGTTCGCGGCGCAACCCAGCAGCGTCGTCCCTGGCGACCAGCTACCGGCGACCTGGTCCGCCGCACTCAACAGCAGGTCGGCGGCTAGCAGATGCGAGCCCTGCGTATCGAGACCGAGCGAAGCGTGAACTTCCGACGCCTGTTTGAGTTCGTCGAGGCCATGCGGCTGCGCCGCTTTGCCCGGAACGTCGGAAACCAGGAGGCGCACGATCGCCATCCGCGCGGCGACATAAAGCGCGCTGGTGCTGGGAATGCGCTGAAACGCCTGCACCGCCTTTGCCCGGTCGTCGGCGGACACGGTCGCGCCGGAAAGCCGGCAACGCGCCAGACCGAAGGCCGCGGAGGCGTAGGAAGGGTCGGCCTTACTGACGCGATCGAATATCGGCTCGGCGGCGGCGGGTTCTCCGAAGGCTTCGAGCGCCAGCGCGAGCGCCATTTGCGCGGCCGGTTCGCCCGGCAATTCGGCGCGGATGCGAGCGAAGCGCTCGGCGGCGAGCTTGAAGTCGCCGGCCAGGAAGGCGATGCGTCCTTGCAGGAACCATGCTTTCCAATCGTACGGGTTCGCCTTGAGCAGCGCTTCGGTATGCTTGCGGGCGCCTTCGAAATCGCCGCGGCTGATCAGAAGATCGAGTTCGGAATAGGTCAATTCCTTCGAGTTGGGGAACTGTTGGCGCAGCGCGGCCAGATACGGCCCCAGTCTGTCCGGCTTCAGCCCGGCGCTGGCCATGATCGCGCCCGCGGCGGAATCGTCCGGGTCGGGCTTCAATCGCGGCAGCGACGCCGCGATCGGCTTCCAGATCGCCTGCTCGTTCGGCTCCACGAGGCCGTCGCCGAGGAAGCGGGCCGAGGTCGCAGGCTTGGGTTCGTCGGTGTCGAGGCACACGACTTCGCGCAATACGCCGTAGAGTTGCTCGAACATCTCGTCCGCGTCCTGGAACCGCAGCGCCGGATCCTTGGCGCAAGCGCGATCGAGGAACAATTTCAGCGATTCGTTGTCGAGGAGCACGGGATCGTCATCTGGCCAAGGCGCCTCGGCGTCGCCCTTGGCCATTCTGAAGTTCATCACCAGTTCGGCCAGCGAGCGGCCGATCGTGTAAAGGTCGGAAACGGCGGTGGGGTCCTGATCGGCTTCGGGCGCCATGTAGCCGACGGTGCCGAACACCGCGCCGTCGGGATCGCCGATGCGGCGCACCGCGCCCATGTCGATCAACTTCACGTCGTCGCCTTCGAGCATGAAATTGTTCGGCTTGAAGTCGCAATAGACGAGGTTCTGTTGGTGGAGATAGCCGAAGGCGGGCAGAATTCCCAGGATGTAGGCGATCGCCTCGGCCACGGGCAGCGGGCCGCGCTCCTTGCGGATGGCGTTGACCGTCTTGCCGCCGACATATTCCATCACGATGAAGCCTTCGGCTCCCTGATGGGTGAAGTTGAAGATCTGGACGATCTTGGGATGTTTCACGGCGGCGAGGAATTGCCGCTCCGCCATCGCCGCCGCGGCCGCTTCTTCGTCCTTGCTGTTGAGCAGGCCCTTCAGCACCACCCAACGGTTGAGCAACTCGTCGAAGCCGAGATAGATCCAACCCAGACCGCCATAGGCTACCGGGCCCTTGACGCGATATTGTCCTGCGACGACGTCGCCGGCCTTCAGGCCGGGCACGAAATTGTATTCGGCGCCGCAGTTCGTGCAAAAGCCCTTGTCATATTGCTCGGCCGTCCCGCATTTTTGACAGATGCGTTTGTTGGGCGGAACCGTCGGGTCCTTCATCAGCAGGTCGAGCGGCTCGGCGGTGGGCTGAAACGGCAGCGACACGAGCCCGCCGCCGAGCGCGCGGCGCCGGCTGGTGGATCCGCGGGTCGCAGGCACGCGCTTGGCCGCGCCCTGCCCCAGCGCCACCGTGACCCGGATGCTCGAACTCGTCGTGGTCCTCGCGCTGGCGCGGCGCGACGAGCTGGAGCGGGTGGGCGCGGTCGAGGGTCCGGCATCCGGACCGATGAGATTTTTGCCCGCGGGAACGCGTCCGCAATCCTCGCAGGCGCCATCGACGATATTGCCGCCGCAGGACGCGCATTTCAAATTCGGGCTGGGCATGACGATGTTCTCAACTATTTTCTAGAGCGTTTCGCAGCGCCGCAGCAGCGAGACCGCCTCGGGCAGCGGCGAGGCGGCGCCGAACAGCAGCGCCTGGGTCTGTTTGAAGAGCGTCGCAGTCTCGGCGTTCAGCCGGCCCTCGGCCGCGCGCGCTCGAGCCTTCGCCGAAAGGGCCGAAAACCGGCCGCGCAGATCGTCGCGGACATCGAGCAGCCGCTTGTCCTCTTGGGCGATGCCATCGAGTTCGGCGACGCACCTTTCGGCCTGCGCCGTCCAGGACCTCGACCCGACAAGGGCGGCGTGGGGACGCCCCGCCGCGACGGTCTTGGCGAGCGTCGAAAGCCACGTCCGCAGTTCGTCCGTGGGATCGGCAGGCAATGAACCGCTCGGCGCGGGGTTGCTGATCTTGGCGATCCGATCGGCGCGAAGACCCGCGGCGCGCGCGACGAGCGCCGCCAAATCGGCGAGCCGAGCGTCCGCTTGCGCCAGAAACGCCTTCGCTTGCGTCAAGTCGGCCCTGGCCGAGACCAGCGCCTCGTTCGCCTTGCCGATCAGGGCGGCGACTTGCGCCCGCGCGTCGTCGGCGCCGATCGGATCGGAATCGAGGTTGGTCAAGGCGGCGGCGATCTGGCTGGAGGCCTGCGACAGAGCGGGCGGGCGCGCGCCGCCCAGCGCGTCCGCCTCGATCTTGAGGGCGCGGACTTGATCGCCGAGCGCCGCGAGATCGCCGGTTTGCGCCCAGGCGCGCCCCGCCGCGAGCACCGTGTCGCGCGCGCCGTTGAAAGCCGCTTGCATCGCCGAAGACACTTCGGCAAACCTCACCGGACGGTCGGGCGCGCCCGTCAGCGTCATCTCAGCGAGGCCCAAGGGTTCGCTCGGCAGCGCGACCGAAGGGCCCGTAAGGATGGCGTCGATTTTCTCGAACCGCTCCTCGCGACCGAACGGATTGTTGGAGCGGCGCAGCTCGGCGGCCTCGGCGAGTTGCTTGTCCAGGCTGAGGTAGAGCGTCCACAATTGCTCGGCGGCGTTGACGGCAGCCTGTGCCCGCGCCGTAGTCGCGCCCGTCAGGCCGCCGAGCCGGGCCTGCGCCTTCAAGCGCAGAAATGCCGGGTCTTGGGTCAGACCCTCGATCGCCTTGCCGATCCGGCCCGCAATATCGGTCCAACGGGTGAGATCGGCGTCAATTTCAGCGTGCGGGCGCGGCATGAGGTTTCGACTCTTGGCAGAGGGCGTGGCGAGGGGCCATGACGACATCAAGAGCGATATTCATTCAAACGCGGACGCAAGCCAAGGAAGGCGAGCGCCAGCGCCAACAGCCCGCCGACCCCGATAATCCATGTCAGCGGCGCCAGATGGTTTTCAGCGGAAACGATCGACGCATCGAACGCCGTTTGGTTGATGTCGATGATCGCGCCGAGCGCCTTGTCGAAAGCGTCGAAGGCGAAGTTGCTTTCGCCGGGCTTGACGCCGACATTGAGCCCGATGGCGGCGTCGTGTTGTCCCGAGGCATCCAGGGCGCGAATTTTCGAGTCGATGTCGAGATACGCCGCCAGGGTCGTATAGGCGTTGGCCGCGGCGGCGCATTCGCCCTCGAAAGTGACGTTCAGCAATTCGGCGCCGAGCAGTCCCGCGTAGTGCGAGTCCTTGTCGGCGGCGCAATCCTGGGAACGAAACTGGACGACATTGGCGAGGACGCTTTTCCGCGCCGCGGCGTCGAGGAAGCCGTCGTCCGCGAGCTCGGCGATTTTCTTGCGGAAGCTCAGGCCGTAGGCGACCTTGCGGGCGCCGTCCAGCAGGAAATAACTCTCGTCGGCGTTGGCGGAATAGGCGACCGCGCGGCTCTTCCAGATCGCGCGCACGCTGTCGAACGCGTCCTGCTTGGCGCTGGTCAGCGCGGCGTTGCTGGCGCCCAGATCGATCGCGGCCCAAGCCGTGACGACGACAATCAGGACCGTAGCCCCCAGCGCGCCGGGATTGAGCAACCGCTTCGTCCGCGCCCGCAACGTCCATTGCAGCCAGACCAGCACGATCAACGCCGGAAGCGCCGCGGCGATGAGCCAGAAGCGCATCTTCCCGAAAGCCGATTTGCGACTCTCCCAGGTGTCGTTCAGCACCGATTCGTTGGCGTCGTTCAACGCGCCCGCGGCAGGCAGAAGCTCGTCGTTGATGAGAGCGTTGGCGCGCCGGAACAGCGCCAGCGCGGCGTCGGGAACCGAACCCTGCTTCAGGTCGACCGATTCCATCAGGGCGCGCGCCTGACCTATGAGGTCCGCGTATTTCTGCACCCCGGTCTCGATGGCGAGGATCGGCTTGCGCTCGGCGTCGCCAAAGGTGATGTTTTGCGCGGCGCTGACGAGATAATCGCTCAAGAGAGCCTGCTCGGCGGCATAATCCTTCCAGGCCTGGGCTTGGGCCTGCCCGCGCGTGAGGCCGGCGTTGGCGGCGTTCGCGTCCAGATTGGCCAGATGCGCGCGGATGGCCTGGGCGGCGACGACGCTGGGCGCCGTGTCGTGGCCGATGGTCTGAACGCCGTACTTGGACTCGGAGATCGCCATCGCCCCGACGATCCAGAACATTACGACTGCGACGGCTAGCCCCACCAGACTCGCCTGCAGCAGTCTCGGCGTCGACAGCGGCGGCCTGGCGAGCGTGACCGGACTCGCGCCGCTTGGCTGGACGACGGGGACCACGAGCGATCGGACTTTGGGGCTGGTCACGGACATGGACGAGGGGCTTTCAGCGAACGTCTCGGGACTTCGTCGACAGGGTCTTGGCCTATTTGGCCATAATCGTCATCCGGGTCCAGCGGCCCAGGACGATCTGGTCGCCGGATTTCAATGCCAAAGCCAGCCCCGGCGTCGCCGCGTCACCATTGACCCGCGTGCCGTTGGTCGAACCGAGTTCGAGCAGGGTCGGGTCGCCAGCCGCGCTGAAGATGATCTTGGCGTGACGGCTCGAGACGCCCTCGTCCTCGATCGGAATTTCCGGGTGGCCTTTGGCGCCCGCGCGGCCGATCAGCAATTCGGGTAAGTCGAGCGGAAACGTCAACCGCGGCCGGGGACGGCTGATGTCAGGCGTCGCGACCGGATCGATCGTCGGATCGAAATCGATCAACACCGTCCAAGCCGTCTGCGGCGCGCCAACTGCGGGGGCGATTTCGACGGTCGCTTCGGGCGGCGGCGCGGCGGCCTCGGCGGTCGGGGCCGGAGACGCCGACGGAGGCGCAAAGGACTGGCCGGTCTCGAAATTGTAACGGCACACCCCGCAAAAGCGGCCATTGTTGTCGCGCGGCGTCCCGCAATTGGGACACAGCATCGGCGAGAGCGAGGCGGCGCTGGCGGGCGGCGGCGGCGCCGGCGGCGCCGCGGCGGGGCGCATGCTGGCGCCACACTCCGAGCACCAATCGGGATCGTTGGAAGCGCAACCATTCTTGGGACAGGTATAAGTTGACATGGAACGCGAAATCCGATCGTTCGGAAAATGTCAGGTCGTCGTCTTCGCGGGCGAGCGCCGCACGGTCCGCGTCGCGCCGACTTCCGCATCGAGCAGATCGGCCTTTTGCACGCCCGAGCGCAGCCGGACCGTGCCGTTGTCGGCGTCGACGACATCGACCACCTTGCCCAGGCGACGCGTCGCTTCCTCGTTGCCTGAATCTTGCGCCAGTTTCATCGCCTTGCCGAGCTTGACGGTCGCTTCCTGCGTATTGCCCTTTTCGAGCGCCTCGAAGCCTTCGCGGGTCGCGTTCGCGAGATCTGCCTGTCCGGTGTAATGCGCGACCTGCGGATCGATGCGCGTCGTCATGCGCGCGTCGTTGCTCCAGGTGACCGTGACCGCCGGTTGATCTTCAATCCTTTCGCCGATCACCAGCGCCGTCCGCGTGATCCGCATTTGCTCGCCGATCGCCCCGGCTTGTTTCATCTCGATGACGACATGAAAATCGCGCTCTTCCGCGCTCCAGGCGCCGGTGGGATAATCGAAAGTGCGATCGTCGATGGCGATGCCGTCCTTGGTCAGGTCGATGACGGTCGGCGAGACGCGTTGCACCCGGACGATCGACGCCATTTTCGGCGGTACGATAAGACGCAATTTGACGTTGGCCGCCTTGCGAGCCGCCGCGTGGTCGAAGGTCTCCTTGAGGTCGGCCGCGATGTCGGCGCCGCTGGCAACGAGCTTGGCGGTTCCCATCAACGCTTCGGCGATTTGCAGCAGTTGCGTCGGTTTCCAATCGTCGCCGATGCCGCGGCATTCGCATTGATACCTTCCGCGCAGATCTGTGAGCAGTCCTTCCAGGACGCCCGGCCGGTCGCCATTGTCGCCGTCAGTGTAGAACTGGCAAACGCGCACGCTGTCGGGCCGGGCGCTGAACTGCTGGTCGGCGGCGTTCAGGCCGCCGGCCATCGAGGTTCCGCCGTTCGCCTCGATGGCGGCGACGGCCTTGCTGGCCGATGCGCGCGTCGCCTCGGTGGCGGCGGTCGCATTGACCACCAGATGCGCCTGATGGTTGAAGGCGATGACGAAAAATACCACGCCGTCGGGAATGCGGGCGATCGCGCCGCGCGCGGCGAGTTTGGCGGCCGCCATCTTGCCTTTCTCGCTCATCGAGCCGGAACAATCGATCACGATGCCGAATTCGAGCGGCCCGCGCGCTTGCGTCGACGTCCGCGTTTCGACGGCGCGGACCGTCATGATCACGTCGATCCGCTTGTTGCCGTCTTCGAGATAGGCGTTGCAAAAGGGTTGAAGGGAGAATTGCATCTGAGCCGCCTTGAAAGCGAGAGGACGTCAGTAAGCGCGCAGGGCCCTGTCCGCGGTCTTGGCCATGCCGTTGAGAATGCTGTCGCGAATCTCGATCAACCGAGCCTCGCTTTCGGCGCGGCTCTTGACGTTCTTGGCGTCGATTTCCGCGCCCTTGTCCAAGGTCGACAGCAGGCGTTGCACCCGCTGCGACAATTGCTCGATTTGGTCTTGCGCGCCCGACTGGCTGCTCTTGGCGGCGAGATAGACGTTGTCGAGCGCGTCGGCGTTGGCCTGCGAAAGCGCCTCGCGGTTCTTGCGCCGCAGATCGTTGGCGATTTGCGACTGCGAGATGTGATACGACGCGACGAGGCGTCCGATGGCGCTGGCGAGGTCCGGCAGATCGTTCTGGATCGTATCCATCGTGTTCGACATTTCGATCCGCGCGGCGGTCTGGCGCGCGCGGAGGTCCGGCAGCGACAACATCTTCTCGAGGAAGCTCGCCTTGGCGTTGATCAGCCGCGTCTCCATCATCACGATATTGTCGGCGAAATCGCGCAGCTTCTGGATCTGGAAGGGATCGGGATCCGCGGCGAGCGCCTGGGCGCGCATCTTGTCGAAGCGGTCACGGGCGGCCGCCGTGGCTTGCTGGCAGGCGCAGATATGCGCCATCATCTCGCGAAGCACGGTTTCGGTCGCGCGCTCCTGCATTTCCAGCTGGTGATGGACGCCACGCAGCCGGGTGATCTCCGCTTGCGCCTGATCGCGTATGCGGTTGAGCTCGCTCACCAGGCTCTTGTGATTGAGCTGGAAATGCCGGATCGCCGAGACGTGCGAGCCGACGATCGGCAGCGAGCCGAAATTCGCGGCGACCCAATCCTCTCCCTTGGTCTCGCGCTGCATCTTGGCCAGATTGGCCGATTTGATCTGGCGCGAGAGTTCGAGAATGATCCCCGCCGCCGCGCCGGTCTCGTAGACTGCGACGTTTTCCAGTTCCTTGGTGATCGCGTCGGCGAATTTCTGGTTGGGCGCGTTCATTTGCGCCATAATCGAATCGGCGTCGGTGAAATCGATCCCTTTGGCGATCGTGTCGATCTGGGCGAGTTCGGTCGGGTTGAAACGGCTCATGGGAATGAGCTGCCCGAGTTGCGGGGCTGGCAGGGCCGGCACATTGGCGGGAGCCGAGCTCGAGGCGATGTCGGGCGCGGTCGCCTGGGCGGGCGTTTCATCCATGGGGCAATCTCACTTCCGGGCGTTGGCGGGATCTATCATTGGCGAAAAGGCGTTTGCGAACTTACGACATGTCTTCGTCGCCGGGAACCTCGCGGAGGTTCAATGACGCGCCCGGTCACGGTCGATTAGCGAAGATGTGAACAATGCGAAAGCAGGTCCGTCGGCTTTCTTCCCAGACCCGCTTTGTGATCAAACACGAAGGCCGGCGGATTCCTATGGCCGTAAAGCAATGGCGGGGTTTTCTCATAACCGCTCCTGCCTTGATTGCGAATTAACGAGGCGGCGCCCTGTCCTCCGGAACAAATGTCGGCGCCGCCGCCCATTCTGTGCCAAGTTCGTGAAAAATGCGCGCATCGGGGATCGCTCATGAGTTTCGTCGAATCTGCGATCGAGGCATCGGTCGGAACCATTTGCCTCGACCATTTCGAGAAGCGCAACGCCTTGTCCGCGGCGCTTGTCGAAGACGTCGCCCGGGCGCTCGAAGGCTTTGCGCAGGCGCGCGTCCGCGCGGTGGTGCTGCGAGCCAAATCCGGCGTCAGGATCTGGTCCTCCGGCCACGACGTGGCCGAATTGCCGGAGGGGCGACGCGATCCCCTGGGCTGGGACGATCCGTTGAAGAAGCTGGTAAGGTCGATCGAGAATTTTCCGGCGCCGGTCATCGCGATGATCGAAGGCGGTGTGTTCGGCGGGGCCTGCGAAGCGGCGATGGCCTGCGACATCATCGTCGCGGCGCCCAACGCCACGTTTGCGCTGACCCCGGCCAGGCTGGGCGTTCCCTACAACCTCTCGGGCATGCTGACGTTCCTGAACGCCGCTTCGCTGAGGATTGTACGCGAGATGGTCTACACCGCGCGGCCCATAGCCGCGGAGCGCGCGCTCGCGGTCGGATTGATAAATCACGTGGCGCCGCTAGACGAACTCGAAACGTTCACCTGCGCGATGGCCGCCGACATCGCGGAGAATGCGCCGCTCTCGATCTCGGTGATGAAGGAGGAACTGCGCATTCTCGCCGGCGCTCATCCGATGAGCCCGCAAGGCTTCGAACGCGTGCAAGGGCTCAGGCGCGTCGTTTATGACAGCGCCGACTATGCCGAGGGCATCAGGGCGTTCAAGGGAAAACGCAAGCCGGTCTTCAAGGGCGAATAGTCTTCCACGGCCGCCGGCAATGCAGGTCTCCCTTGCGGGCATCGTTGCCAGCGATATGGAACGCTATCCTTCCCGGGCGCGCCCCAGGCTGCTGGAGGCGACGGCGGCGATGATGATCGAACCGGTAATCATGTCGCGGACATAGCTGTCGACATTCATCTGCGTCAGACCATTGCCGAGCATTCCGAGAATGAGCACGCCCGCCAGGGTGAAGATCACGCGCGGTTGGCCTTCGTCGCTCATCGTCATGCCCAGAAACACCGCGGCGATCGCGTCGAGCATCAGGCCCGCGCCTTGGGTCGGATTGGCCGAGGCGACACGGCTCGCGTACATGAGGCCCGCGACGGCCGCGCCCAGCCCCGACAGAGCGAAGGCGCTCATCCTCAGCGGCTTGATACGGACGCCCGCCAGCCGCGCCGCCTCCGCGTTGCCGCCGATCGCATAGAGGCGCCGGCCGTAAACGCTGTGTTCGAGCACGACGTGAATGACGACCAGCGCTCCGAGCGCGACCAGGGTCAGATTGGGCGCCGCGAAGGTCGCGCCGCGCGCGAATCCCGAGAACGACGAGGGTATGGCCGATCCGAAAATCGTCTTGCCGCCGGAAAGCCGGAACGCCAGTCCGCTGAGCACGGTCAACGCGCCGAGCGTAGCGATGAAAGGCATGATCCCGACATAGCTGACGAGAAATCCGTTGATCGCCCCGCCGACGAGACCGGCCGCCAGCGCGGCGGCGATGGCGAGCCAAGAAGGTCCGCCCGCGACGAACACCAGCGCGGCGACGACGCCGGCGAGACTCGCCATGGAACCGACGCTGAGGTCGAAATCGCCCATCGCCATGACGATCGTCATCGTGAAGGCGACGACGGCGAGCATGCTCATTTGCTGGGTGATGTTCATGAGGTTGCGCGACGTGACGAACGTGTCGGGCAGGTGGATCCAGAAATAAACGAACACCACGCCCATGCCGATCCAGGTCCCGTAGCGGCGTGCGAATGCGAGCATCTGGCTATCCGCCCCTCGGCTCGCCGTAACAGCGCGCAAGCAGCGCATGCGGCGTCAAATCTTCGTTGGCGACGATCTCGACCAGCCGTCCTCCGCGAAAGATTCCCACGCGCGAGCAGAGGCCGAGCACTTCCTCGTGATCTGAGGACACGACGAGAATGCCCGCGCCCGTTGCGGCGAGCTCGCGCAACAGTGCGTAGATGTCGAATTTCGCGCCGACGTCGACGCCGCGCGTCGGCTCGTCGAGCAAAAGCGCGCGCGGCGCCCCCGCGACCGCGCGCGCGAACATCACCTTTTGCTGATTGCCGCCGCTGAGCGTGCGCGTCTTCTGCCGCGGCCCGCTCGCCTTGAGTTTTACACGCACGCCCATGTCGATCGCTTGCGCGCGTTCGGCGCTCCGGTTCAGGAAAGTCCGCAGCCGACTGAGCCTTCGCAGATGCGGCAACGCGACATTGGCCGCGATGTCCTGCGTCAGCAGCAATCCCTCGGAGCGGCGCTCGCGCGGGGCGAGCGCCAGCCCGGCGCGCCAGGCGTCCGCGGGCTCGCGCAATCGAACGACGGCGCCGCCGATCGCAATGGTCCCGGCGGCCGCGCCGCCGGTCAGCGCCTTCAGCAAATGTTCGGGCCCGGCGCCCGCCAGGCCGACAAACCCCAGGATCTCGCCCGCGTGAAGATCGAACGACAGTTCCCGTAACCCCGGCGCCTCGAGACCGGCGACCGCCAGAACGACGTCGCCGCGGGCGGGGGCGGCGGCCGGCGGCGGCGCTTCGGCGTTTTCCCGGCCCGTCATCGCCTCGATCAGCGCTCGCTTCGTCGCCTGCGCGGCCGGAAGGTTCGCCCGGCTTTCGCCATCCCTGAGAACCACGATCCGATCGGCGATGGCGAGCACTTCATCGAGGCGATGCGAGACATAGAGGATTCCGCATTGGCGACGTTTCAATTCGGCGATGACGCGGAACAGACGTTGCGATTCCTCTCCCGCCAGCGCCGCCGTCGGCTCGTCCATGACGAATATGCGCGCCGGCGCCGATGCGTCCTCGAGAAACGCGGCGGCGATGCGGATCAACATCCGATCACCCACCGAGAGCCGCGAGACCCGAGCCGTCGGCGCGATGTGACTGACGCCGAGCGAAGCGAGACAGGCGGCGGCGTGCGCATGGAGCCGACGCCAATCGACGAGACCAAATCGGCCAGGATAGGCGCGGCCCAGGAAAATGTTCTCCGCGACGCTCAGCGTCGCAACGACGTTCAATTCCTGATGGATGAATCGCAGGCCGTGCTGATGCGCCTGTCTTGGCGAGGCGAGGCGGACAGCGCGCCCCTCCAGATGGACTTCGCCGCCATCGGGCGAGACGGCGCCGGCGAGAATCTTGATGAGCGTACTCTTGCCCGCGCCATTCTCGCCCATCAAGGCGACCGTCTCCCCCGCATGCAGGTCTAGCGAGGCGTCCTTCAGCGCGGTTGCGCCTGCATAAGCCTTGCGGAGGTGGGAGATCGATAGGAGGGCGCCGGCCATGGGAGAACCTTCGCGCCGACGCTCCTCGAACCTACTTCACGTTCTCCACGGTGATGAGCTTCGTGGGCACGTAGATCACGCGTTGTTTGATCGTCTGGCCGGCGAGCTTGCGTTTGACGGCGTCCGCCACGGCGCGCCCGATGCCCTTGAAATCCTGCGACATCGACGCCTCGAAATTGCCGCCCTTGGCAATGGCTTCGCGCGCCTGCGGATTGGCGTCCATGCCGGTTATGACGATGCCCTCGTCCGTGCGCCCGGCCGCCTCGATCGCCTGCAACGCTCCCAGCGCCGGCTGATCCCAAGCCGCCCAGACGGCGGCGATCGAGCCCTTTTGCGGATGCGCCGCGAGGATCGCTTCCATCTTGGCGCGGGAATCGGCGATGCCGCCATCCTGCACGTCGGGCGTCACGCGTCCCAGAATCTGGATATCGGGGTTGTTCTTGAAAATGGCGTCGGCGACGACGCCGCGCACTTGCACGGGGGGAAAGGCGTCGAACACGAACATCACCACCCCGCCCTTGCCGCCGATGCGGTTGGCGACATAGGCGGCGGTATCCGCGGCCATCTCATAGCCGTTGCTGGTGACGTTGGTGACGAGCAACGGGCTCGCGCCGGAATCCATGCCGAACACGGGCACGCCGGCTTGTTTGGCGGTCTCCAGGCCCGCCGTCACCTGCGAAGGATCGACATTGATGACGATCGCGTCGACCTTCTGGTTCGCCGCGTCCTCCAGCCGGCTGATGACCGCCGCGACGTCGCCCTTGGTGTCGATGACGTTGACGCTCCAGCCGTTCTCCTTCGCCGCCTCCTGAAACGACTCCACGTAATATTGCGTGCCGGGTTGGGCGAGATAGGGCGTGATGATGGCGATCTTGCTCGCGGCGAAGGCCGCCGTCGACGCGAGCGCGAAAATCGCGGCCGCCGTAAGTCCCTTTGCAAGTGTCCTGAACGCCATGGCCCCCTCGTGAGTTCTTTTCTCTTCGCGCTTTGACGCTATCATAGCAGCGGTGGTCCCGCGCGCAACCATGGCCCTGTCGATCTCGAGGACATGGAAACTTCGCCGGCCATCGAACCAAGGCGCGGGGTTCGTGGTTGCAACCAAACGATTTTCGGCGTTTGCTCCCGGGCTCGCATTCCCTTCTGGCCGTGTATTTTCCGGTCGGAGATCCGGAGTTCCCAATCGAATGGCTCGACGTCTATGCTGAAAACGGCGTCGATATCGTCGAGTTCGGTTGGCCGGCGCGCGTACCTTATCTCGATGGGCCTGAAGTGCGCGCCTCGATGCGGCGGGCCCTGTGCGGAGACGCCGCGGACGCGTTTCGACGCGCGCTGCAACGGCTCGCCCGGAATTCGGCCGCGCCAAAGGCGCTTTTGATGACCTATGCCGAGGAAGGCCACCCGGCTTTCGCCGACGCGGACTTGTTTCGCGGGCTCGACGCCCTCCTGGTGGTCGCCAACCCAAGCGATCCGTTGCGCGTGGCGCTCGAGGCGCGCGCCCGCGCCGCCGGCGTCGCGGTTTCGGCGTTCGTCCCGCTGCCGATCGACGACGAAAATGTCGCGGCGGCGCGGCGCGCGGATTTCTATACGATGTTGCAGGCCGCGCACGGGGTCACCGGCCCCCGCGCGACGCTCGACGAGGACAATCGCGAACGCATCGCGCATTTGCGCCGCGCGGGCGTCGCCGGGCCGATCCTCATCGGCTTCGGCATATCCGACGGCGCCCAGGCGCGAAAAACGGTCGAACTCGGCGCCGACGGCGTCGTGGTCGGCTCGGCTGCGTTGCGCGCGGCGAGACGGGGACGCGAGGCGCTCGACATGTTGCTCAAAGGTTTGAGGGACGGATTGGATGGCTGAGAAGGATCTGTTCATCGGCGTCGATGTCGGCACGACGGCGGTCAAAGCCGGGCTGTTCGACGCTGAGGGCCGCGCGCGCGGGCATTTCGCGCGCCCCTATCCAACCCTTCGGCTCGGCGACGGCCGGGTCGAACAAGACCCGGAACAATGGACGAACGGCGTAACGGCGGCGATCGACGCTTTGCTGGCCGATGGCGACGCCGATCGTATCGCCGCGGTCGGCCTGTGCGGTCAGGTCAACACCGATGTGTTCGTCGATGCCCAGGGGCGCGCGCTCGCCCCCGCGATCCTCTGGCAGGACAATCGCGCGGCCCATGAGGCCGAGGAGATCGACGCCGACATTTCCCCGGACGAACATTTGGCTTGGTGGGGCGCGCCGATGCCGGTCGGCGCCAGCCACGTGCTGGCGCGCATGACCTGGATGGCGCGTCACAGGCCGGAGGTCTACGCCGCCACGAGACTCGTGCTGACGCCGAAGGACTATTGTTTGCGGGCGCTCGCCGGCGCGCAAGTCTCGGACCCGATGTCGAACTTCTTCATCGTCGGCCGGGACCTCGCCTATGTCGAACCGCTCATCGACCGCGTAATCGGCGCCCGCGAACGTCTGGCGCCGCTGAAGGGGTTCACCGACATTGTCGGCGAAATCGCGCTGGGTTCGAGCGGAAAGCGTGCACCGGTGGTCGCCGGGACGATGGATGCCTGGAGCGGCCTGTTCGGCGCCGGCGTGCGCGAGGCGGGGCAGGGCGTCTACATGAGCGGCACCAGCGAAATTCTCGCCGTCGCCAGTTTTACGCAGGGCGGCGCCGCGGGTGTCGTCAGTTTCCCCCGGGCGGCCGGTCTCAACGTCCACGCGGGCCCGACGCAGAGCGGCGGCGACAGCTTGCGCTGGTGGGGCGAAGCGATCGGGGTCGATGTCGCCGGCGTTCTCGCCCGCGCCGCCCAGGCGGATCGCAGCGGTCGCCCGATCCTGTTCCTGCCGCATCTCGAAGGCGAACGGGCGCCTCTCTGGGACGCGCAATTGCGCGGCGCCTTCATCGGGCTGGACGCCGCCTGCGGCGCCCCCGACTATGCCCTGGCGGTGATGGAAGGCGTGGCGCTGTCCGCGCGTCTGCTGCTCGGCTCGCTCGACGCGGCCGCAGGCGATCCGCCCGCGCGGCTTTTTCACGCCGGCGGCGGCGCGCGCTCCGATCTGTGGGCGCAGATTCGCGCCGACTGTCTCGGCCGCCCCCTCGATCGCGTCGCCCATCCCGATGTCGGCTGCCTCGGCGCCGCGATCATGGCGAGCGTCGGCGTTGGCGCCCATGCCTCGCTGGGGGGAGCGATGGGCGCCATGACGAAGGTCGAGCGGAGTTTCTTACCGAACCCGCGTTTTTCGCAGCGCTACGACGCTATGTATGACGCCTACCTGCGAGCCACGGCGGCGCTGCGGCCTATCGGCAGAATAACTTATTGACGCGCGCTCCGGCGTCGGGGGCTTGCATCATTATTTTGTGGCGTCGCCTTTCAGCGTTTCCAGGCGAGTAAGCGTCCAGGCGATAAATGTTTTGATAATTCCGAAAATTATGCTAGAATGGGATTTTGACATTCGGGAAAGACGAGTGTTATTTCCGAGTTCCGCGTTTGCAACACGGGGGAGCGTCCGGGTCGCGGCGGCAAGGGCGCGAAAACAGGCCGCCGCGCCCTGCAAGGCTTTGAAATGTCACGATCCGACCTCCTTGTTATTTGCTCTTGTTTGGTCTTGTTTGGGGTTGTTTGCTTTTATTCGGGGTTGTTTGGGGTCGTTTGCTCTTGTTTGGCGCCATTTGCGCTTGCGCCCCCTCATCTGGCCTTGCAAGGCGGGAGCGCCGCTTGCTTTTCGCCTGACGGCCGGAAGGGGGCCGGCGCCCGGGTCGCGAGCCGGGCCTGACTCGATGAGCAAAGACAGGGCGCCCATCGCCGGCGTTCCGCCCTCAGTGGACCATTTCGGTGATGATCTGAACGATTTCGACGTAGCTCTTGGCGAGGAAATAGACGAAGACGAAGACGAAGGGCGCTTCGATCAGGGAGGGCCAGCCGAGGCCGCCCCAACTCCTGGCGATCACCGACACCGTTACGACCAGGGCGAGGACGCCGGCGCCCGCCCGACCAAACCGCAATATCATGCGCAGCGCGGGGAACCGCTCCACGACACCACCCTAGATATGGCTTTGCACGCGCTTCCAAAGCGAATTGGCCTTGCTCGGCGGCGGAGCCTCAACGGTCGGGGCGAGTTTCGCGACCGCGTCCGCGACGCCCTTGCAGCCCGGCGCGCAATTGCGAGCGACGCCCATCAATTGGTCGACGTCGTCGTCCTCCGCGAGCGCCAGTTCCTTTTTGTGCTCGGCGCGATAATCGTCGAGCGCCAGCAGGGCCGCACCCAGCGCGCCCGCGGTCTGCGGGTCCTTGGGCAGGATCACCGGCATGCCCAGGGCCAGCTGGATATGGTGCACCGCGGCGGGATTCTTGGCGACGCCGCCGGTCATCACCACCGGGCCCTTCTTGCCGACGCGGCCGATCAGTCCGAGCGTGCGGCTCGCAATCGCTGCGTGGACGGCCCCGAGCACGTTGGGCTTGGTCTTGCCCTCGGCGAGCAGCGAAATGACTTCGGTCTCGGCGAAGGTCGCGCACATGCTGGAGATCTTCAGCGTCTCCTCCGCCTGCAGCGCGATGGCGCCCATGTCCTCGAGTTTGATCTCCATGGCGCGCGCCAGCACTTCGAGGAATTTGCCGGTGCCGGCCGCGCAGCGGTCGTTCATCGCGAATTGCGCGACGAGGCCGTTGGAATCCACAGCGATGACCTTGCTGTCCTGGCCGCCGATGTCGATCACCAGCCGCGCATCGGGCGTCATGGCGACGGCGCCGCGCGCGTGGCAGGTGATTTCTGTGAAGTTCTTGTCGGCGACGTCGATCATGCGTCGCCCATATCCGGTGCTGACCACGCGGCCGACATCGGCCTGGCTGAGGCCCGCTTCCTCGAGGGCGCCAGCAATCGAGGCCTTCAGGCCGTCGCCGCTGACCGCGCCCATGTGCGAGACGTTGGAAGCCACCACGCGGCCCTTCAGATCGAGGATGACCGTTTTGGCGGTCGTCGATCCGAAGTCGATGCCCATCACAAAGGATTTCATAGTGGTTCTCCCTCAGGCGGCGACCATGCGACGGGCGTCGATGGATTCCAGCATCGCCTCGACGCGGCTGTTCAGCAATTCGTCCTTATAGAACGACTCGTCTGTGACGTCGCCTTCGAACATGCTGGTCTGGATGCCCAGCCGCTTGGTCGCAGCGTCGGCGATCAGGAATTGCGGATTGGTGAAGGCGCGGCAAGTGCGCGAGGCGTGGATCACCATGCCGTCGACTTCATATTTCCGGCAGAGATCCATGATCAGGTCGATCAGGATCGGCGCGCTGTGGTTGTTGGGGCAGATCAGATAGTTCTGCGCCATGCCGAGCACGGGATCGCTGGCCTTGATGAGGTCGGGCTCCTGCCAGAACGCCATGTGGGTGTAGCGCCCGACGACCACGGCGGCGTCATAGGCGGCGAATTTCTCCGCGAGCCAGCCCACCTTGTTCCAGTTCATGATGCCATCGAAGAACAGCCGGTATTTCTCCTTCGGCACCGCGCCTTCGCCCGCCCCGACCCGCGCCGCGACTTCGTCGCGCACCGTCTGGAAATAGCTGACGATCTCCGGACCGACGGGAAGATTGTTGATCGGAGCGATGCTGACCACCCAGTCGAAGAAGCTCGCGGGCGCGGGGCGCGCGGTGCACATGTCCATCGCTTCCAGGCGAAGCTCGGAAGCGCGCTTGACCTGGCCCATCATCTCGCGCAGGCGATCCCAGGGATAGGGCTTGCCGGTGCGCTCTTCTATGAACTTCACCATGTCCATGAGCTGGCGCGCGACGTATTTGGAGCTCTCCTCCCACTCGCGGCCATGGAGATAGCGCGCGTCCTTCTTCGAGCCCCATATCCAGGGAATGGAGACGTTGAAGATCGGGATTTTCTTGCCGAACACCCGCGACGTCATCTCGTCCCATTGCTGTCCAGTGCTGCAATAGGCATAGGCGCTGATGATCATGTCGGGCGGCGGCAATTTCGACGCCAGATCGCTGTCGTCGGGGGCGTTGCTGACGCCGGTGTCGGTGTCGTTGCGATTGCGCTGATTGGAGATCGCGCAGCCCAGATGCGTGCGCGCGTAGGAGCAGAGCTCCTTCATGTAGCCGCGATCCTCGGCGGCCTGTTGCGCCGGACCTTCCTGATGGCGCGCGGCGAGCATCGCCGAATAGGCCTCGCCATGCACCCAGCAGATGTCGGCGGCCTGCAGGAACGGATTGATCGCCGAGCCCTCGTACCAGCAGATCAGCTTACCCTCCGCCTTGGCGCGCCAGACCATGTTCCAGTAGTCGTTGACCAGCCCTCCCGCGATGCGGGTGGATTTCAGCTTGTTGGCGCGATTCGGTTTGGCGACGGCGACGTTCATGACAGCATCTCCCAATCTCGTGATGGTTCAGGTCGTCACGCCGCCTCCCTGCGCTTGACGATTTCGATGAAAGTCTCGACGCGGGTCTTCAAACCCTCGAGCGCCATGGATTCGTGCTCGGTTTCGATCAGCAGATGCGGCACGCCGCGGCGCTCGAAGGCTTCTTTGACTTCCGGATAATAATACATATGTGGCTCACAGAACTTCGCCATCAACACGATCATCCCCTGCGCCTTTTCACGCGAGATCGCCTTGAGCAGATATTCGTCCCAATCAACGTTGTTCTGCACGCGGGTGGGGCAAGGCACGCCGGTGTTGCGCGCCATGTACCACTGCGCGAGCGCGGCGACCGGATCGCCTTCCGGGTTCACGTCGGTCGAGATGTAGCGGAAGCCATGGTAGAGATCATCACCGACGATGATGGCGCCGCAACCCTCGATCATGTCCAGAATCTCGGGCTTCGGCGCCTGGCAAAAATGACCCGACAGATGCAGCCGCAATCCTTCGGGACGCGGGCGGGGATGAAGCTCGACGTCGGCAAGCAGCGCTTCGATCAACTCTGTATGTTCGGCCTTGTCCATGATCATGCTGGACTTGACGGCGTGCTGCATCTGCGTCGCCGACAGCGCCAGCGCGCCGGATTCGCGCATATCGTAGAGCTTGCGCAGCAACTGACGGTTGCGATTGAACAGGCGCACGCTAGCGTGCAGCGCCTCGTCTTCAATCGGCCTTTCCATGAATTCCTCAAGCTCGGCCTTCAGTTCGCCGAAGCTCTCGATCGAACGGCCGAGCGTCCAGGGATCGCACATAGACGAGATCAACTGAAAGAAGATGACGCGCGTGTTCGGCAGCTGCATGCGGATCGCGTCGGCGGCGCCGAGCAATTGAACGCAATGATCGCCGAACATGATCGCGTCGAGGCCGCTCAAATCGCCCTTGGCGGCCTGATCGACCATGCTGCGAGTGTAACCGCAATAGAACGGAAACAGCAGGCCGTGGCCATAGGTGATGGGATCGGAAGATTCCTGCAAAATGAGCGGCAAGGCGCCTGCGGCATGGGCGAGTTCGCCGGGAAAATTCATCGGAAAGGAACCGATCACCGGTCGGCCGGTCGTTTGCTTCCAGGCCCGCGCGTAGCCCAGCGGGTCTGTCGCGCAAGCCGCGAGTCGGGCGAGAATCCGGTCCGTCTCCACATTCATCTCCCGATCGGGACCGCGCTCGACGGGCGCACCCGTCAAATCGGGTAGCACATCCATGTTAGTGAGTCAAACTCATTTAATAACGCCATCGAGCACCGCGTCCGCGCCTGGACCCGCTTCCAGGCGGCATTGCCCGACGAGCTCGAGCCCCAAAGGAACGCAGGTTCCCTATCTATGAGACGTCGCGCTCGCCCGGAGGCCGGGACCGTCCTTCGCAAGTGACCTGCATTCACTTCGTATCGGCGCACACCTCCGATTCAAATGCGAAGCCGGCCAGATCCTCGCGCAAACGGGTCAAGGTTTCCGCGTCAGGCGCCGCCCCGTAGAAGCGAATCTCGACCTTCGGGCGCTTGCCCGAGCCGTCGATCGTCGTCGTGCAGCGGCAGCCGTCCGCGCGCGTCCGCACGATCGCGTCGACCACGCGGCGTAAAATGTCGAGCTTGAGCGCCGGCTTGGAGATCTTGCCCACCGCGGTCAGCGGCACGGGGTCGATCGGGATGATCTCGACCGGCAGACCGGCGCGCTCTTGCGCATGCTTCACACAAAAGCGCATCAGAGCTTCGAGGTCGAGTGTCGCGCCCGCGCTAGGCTGGACATAGGCGACCGGCAACTCGCCGAGGCGCGCGTCGGGCTTGCCGACCATTGCCGCGAGCTGCACCCCTGGATATTGCGCGAGCACCTCTTCGATCGGCTTGGGATCGATATTGTGTCCGCCGCGAATGATGACGTCCTTCTCGCGGCCAAACAGCCAGACGTAACCCCGTTCATCGATGGCGCCGACGTCTCCGCTGTTTCCCCACCGCGACCCGTCAGGCATGCCGGCGATGAGATAAGCCGAGTCGAGTCGCGGATCGACATAGCCGGGAATGACGGTCGGGCCGCCGAGGGCAAGAACGCCGCGCTCGCCGGGCGCGCATTCGCGGACGAAACGGTTGCTCTCGTCGACCTCGATCGCCTTGCAGCGAAAGAAGGGGAGCGTCGTTCCCACGGAGCCGATCACGGGCTGCCGTGCGTCGTTGGGGTGCCCGGTCATCGTGCCGTGAAGCTCGGTCATGCCCCAATTTTCACGCAGCCAAACGCCGAAACGGTCATGAAAACCGTGCATCAGCGCGATAGGCACGGTGCTGCCGCCACAATGGAAATCGGTCACGCCATGCCCCTGGGCGCTCGCCGCCTTGTCAGCCAGCATCGCGGCGGCCGTGGTCGGCGTCGCCAGCACCGAGGTCATCCGGAAGCGCCGCGCGATATTCCAGAAGTTCGCGATGACCCCGGGATCGCGAAAACCGTCGCGCGTCAGCGTCAAAAGGGTCTGGCCATACAGCAGCGTGCGCAGAGCGAGCGTGCACGTTCCGCCAATATGGAAGTTTGGCATCGCGTGGCCGACCACGCCATCCTCCGTCGGCCCCATCAGCGCGCCGACCGACCACGCCACGGTCAGCAAACCCATATGGGTGAGCTTGGCGAGTTTCGGCGCGGCGGTCGTGCCGCCCGTCGGCATATGCATGACGACATCTTCACGCCGCGAGGAGGGCGCGAAATCCAAGGCGTCGGCGCGATAGCCGCGCACGGCGACGTCGAAGGCGTCGAGGAACAACACGTGACGCAGGCTCGGGACTTCGTCCCTGAAGCTCGCCAGCTTGGCCCGCATCGCGTCGTCGCTGGTCACGAGAATGTTGACCCGGGAGGACCGCAACAGCGCCGCGATATGGTGGGATTCCAGGAAAGGATTGATCGGCGTCGCCAATCCGCAAGTCGCCGCCGCGAAGGCCGCGATCAAACCCTCGGGAACCATCGGCAACAGGATCGCAACGGAAGGCGCCCCGCCTCCGCTCAGATCATGGAAAAGATTGGCCGTCTGCGTCAGCGCGGCCAACAGGTCCGCGTAGGACAGCACACGCGGCGGAATGGAGAGATCCGACGAACTCAGCGCGATCATCGCCGACTTGTCCGGATCGCGCGCGGCGGCCGCTTTCAGACAATCGAAGATCGCGTCTCCGGGCAACAAATCTTCCGGCCGGAAACGCTCGATTTCGGCGACATCGGCCGGCTTGGTCAACCTCGCGCGCGCCAGTCGCCCAGCGCGCGGGCCCCAGCCCGGGAGCCACGGCGGCCCCTCGGCGCCCGGGTTGACGGGACGATCGCCTGGGCCGAGCATCATTCCCTCCCTGTTCGTGTTCCTGACCCGCGCCGCGCGCGATTCCTGGAATAGTTCACTAGTGTATGATATGCGCGACGCAAGGCAAGCCAAAAGGGAGGCAGGAATGGGTCCGCTATCGGGATTGCGCATTGTCGAGATGGCGGGCATTGGTCCGGCGCCGTTCTGCGGCATGCTGCTCGCGGATCTGGGAGCCGAGGTGATACGGGTCGACCGCCTGACCGCCGCGGATCTCGGATTCGACATCGATCCGCGATTCGATTTTCCCAACCGAAGCAAGCGCGCCATCGCCGTGGATCTGAAATCGCCCGCGGGCGTCGCCTTGGTGAAGGAGCTGATCGCCTCGGCGGACGCCCTGATCGAGGGGTTTCGCCCTGGCGTGATGGAACGCCTCGGTCTCGGCCCCGAGGTTTGCCAGGCCTTGAACCCTCGCCTCGTGTTCGGCCGCATGACGGGATGGGGGCAGGAGGGCCCGCTTCGCGGCCGCGCCGGGCACGACATCAACTATATTTCGCTGACGGGAACGTTGAGCGCCATTGGCCCGAAGGACGGCGCGCCGGTCGTTCCGCTCAATTTGATTGGTGATTTCGGCGGCGGCGCGCTCTATCTCGCCCTGGGTCTGCTCGCTGCGCTGCATGAAACCAAGGCTTCCGGCAAGGGCCAGGTCGTCGACGCCGCCATGGTCGATGGCGTGGCCAGTCTGATGACGATGCATTTCGGCTACCTGCAAGCCGGCTTCTGGCGCAACGCGCGCGGCGAAAACGCCGTCGACGGCGGCTCGCCCTATTACTCCACTTATCTCACCCGTGACGGCAAATACATGGCCGTCGGCGCGGTCGAGAAGCGCTTCTTCGGCCAATTGCTGCAGCGATTGGGCCTCGCGAACGCGGGGCTTCCCGATCAGAACGATCGCTCGCGCTGGGACGAATTGCGCGCCCGCCTCGCCGAAGTCTTTGCATCGAAGACGCGCGACGAATGGACACGGGCTTTCGAGGGGAGCGACGCTTGCGTCTCGCCCGTGCTCGACATGGAGGAATGCGTCGACGATCCGCACCTGGCGGCCCGCGGAACCTTCGTTCGCCGCGACGGCGCCATCGAACCTGGGCCCGCGCCGCGCTTCAGCCGCACGCAAGCGGAAATTTCTCGTTCGCCGGTCGAGCCTCGCGCCGACACGCGCGGCGCCCTCGCGGCCTGGGGCTTGGCGCAAGCGCGGATCGACGAACTCGCGGCTGCGGGCGTCATCGCGCCGGGCTGAATGCTCAGGCGTCTCGGTCCGCGAGACGCGGCGACGGGCGCGTCACCGCTTCCAACCTCGTTGCGACCGTCTCGATTCGCGCGACGGCGCTCTCCCAATCCCCCGGCGCCGCGGCGGGACGGGCGGCGATGCCGCGAAGCACGACATCGGTGATGCCCTCGGCGGAATCCTCCACCGAAAAATCGCCTTCGCCGCGCAAAAAAGCCCAGGTCTGATGTTCGATCGCGCCGAATATCATGTCGCGGATCAGTTTGAGCGAGATGTCGCCGCGCACATCTCCACGCGCGACGCCGTCCCTGATGACCTCCATCACCTTTTCGGCGATACGTTTGTTGATCTCATAAATGCGCATCGAACGAAAATTCGGATCCGGGCGCAGCTCCATCAAGACGAAACGGCTGAGCGTGGGTTGCCGGCGCACCAAAGATAGGTTGTTCCAGATCACGTGGAAAAGCCGGTCGCGTATAGGCCGCTGCACGTTCGGCGGCGTTTCCGTCGTCAAGAATTCCTCGAACCACGCCTCCGCGACCTGAATCAGCAGATCGCGTTTGGTGGCGAAGTATTTGTAGATCGTGCCTTCCGAAATGCCGCATCGCTCCGCCACTTCCGAGGTCAGGAACTGCTCGTAACCCCGCTCGCGCAACACGTCGCGCGCGCCTTGCATGATGATCGCCACCCGTTGATCCCTGGGCAATCGGCGCGTCCCGGGCCGAGTAACGCTAGCCTCCGCCATCACGAACGCTCCTTGAGTTGGGAATCGCGCGGCAGCGCGCCCGAACGGCAACTTCGCATGTTGCGCATCGGCGCGAGAAAGGAAAGCCGCGCGCGGATTCACTCGGTATGGGCAGCTTTCACCATGAAAAAACTTGCGGACATGAAAATAGTAAAGTAGCATATTTGATTAGCGGCGCGCGTCCTCTGGTGGACGTCGAAGCCGGCGGCGGCGATGACAGGGCGAAGAGCTTTCGTCGCCACGCGATCGATGTCGGGAGGAAGATCATGAGACGTCAATATGGGATTGGCGCCCTTATTTGCAGGCGTCCGCTCTGCGTCGCGTTGGCGGCCCTAGGTTCGCTTGGCGCGACGGGGCTCGCCTTGGCGGACCCCTTGCCGCTGAAAATATGCATGATCGACGACCGATCCGGCGCGGCCGCCGACACCGGCATCGAAAGCCTCAACGGTTTCAACATGGTCATCGAGCCGCTCAACGCCAAGGGCGGCATCAATGGCCGCAAGGTCGAGTTGGTGGTCTATGACGGCAAGACCGATCCGCAGCTCACAGCGACCTACGCCACGCGTTGCGCGGAGGACGATCAAGGCCTGATGATCGTCGGCGGAAGTCCGTCCGCGCCCGCAGCCGCGATGGTGCCGGTCGCCGCGCAGAACGAAATTCCCTATTACATCCTTTCCGCCTCCGCCAACAATCTCACGGACGACGCTCAATGGCAATTCCGCTTTGGACCAAAGGCGGCGCAAGACGCGATCGCGGTCGCCGACGCCTTCGCGGCGATCGGCTTCAAGAAAGTCTCGGTCATCAACAATTCGACGCCTTTCGGCACCGACACCTCGCGCTCGACCATCAAGGAGTTGACCGCCAAGGGCGTCGCGATCCTGACTCAGCAAACCTACGACATCGCCGCCACTGACGTTTCGCCGCAAGTCGTCAATCTGCGGCAGGGCGATCCCGACGTCATTCTCGTCTTTCCCTATCCCGCCGACGGCGCGCGCGTCGCGCGCACCATTCGACAACTTGGAATCAAGACGCCGATCGTCATGCCGCGCGTCGGCGTCATGGCCGCGTTCCGCAAGCTCGCCGCCGAGACCGCCGACGGAATTCTCGTGCCAATCTCGGTCGACGTGACCCGCCCTGAAGTCGCGAAGCTCTACGCCGACTACAACGCGAAGTTCAAACCCATCGCGCCGTCGCCTTCGCCCGCGCAAGGCTATGACGCGGCGACGCTGACGGTCGCGGTGCTTTCGGACGCTTTGGTGCAAAAGGCCATAGATAGCGGCGACCTCGCCGCGGCGCGCAAGGCGATTCGCGACGCGACCGAGCGGCTGGGCAAGTTCCAGGGCATGCAGGGACAGGCGGGCGTCACTTATCAATTCAGCGCCAGCCAACACCACGGCCCTCCGGACCAGGGCTTCTTCGTGTTCACGCAAGTCGCTGACAAGGGCGAACGCCTCGTCGCGCCGGACATGAGCCAATTGAAACCGAAGAACTGAACTTGGCGCGTTCGCCGTCGCGCTGGCGGCGGCGAACGCGCCCAACGCGAGCGCGGCTTTGGAAAAACTCGGCTATCTCCTGCTGGCGGGCGTGACGAACGGCAGCGTTTACGGGCTCGTAGGGCTGTCGCTTTCCATCATTTACGGTTCCAGCCGCGTCATCAATTTCGCTCAAGGCGACTTCGTCATGCTCGGCGCGATGAGCGCCGTTGCTTTCGTCGCGACGGCGGCGCTGCCATGGCCGTTGGCGATTGCCGGGACGGTCGCCGGCGCGTCGATCGTAGCGCTCGCGCTGGACTATGTCGTCTACCGCCCCCTGGCGCGACGCAAGGCGCCGCCGCTGACGATCATGATGGGCACGCTCGGCGCCGCCATCGCCATCTACGGCGCGGCGCTGCTGGCCTGGGGTCCCGATCAGCAATTCGTGCCGGCGCTGTTTTCGCTCGATCCGATGAACCTCGGCCCCCTGGTCACCAACTCCCAGCAATTGGCGATCATCGGCGCTTTCGCGATGTTTCTTGCCGTCACCTGGTTCACGCTCTTTCGCACACGCCTGGGCCTCTCGATCCGCGCGACCGGCGTCAACCCACGCGTCGCTTTGCTGATGGGCATTCGCTCTGAACGTATCGTCCAGTTCAGCTTTCTGTTCAGCGCGCTGATCAGCTCGGTTTCGGGCATCCTGGTCGGACCGTTGCTCGGCGGCCAGATCGGCATGGGCCTGTTGTTGACAGTCAAGGGCTTCATGGCGGCGATCCTGGGGGGCTTGGGCAGTCCGTTCGCCGCCGCCGCGGGCGGGGTCGCGATCGGCATGCTCGAGGCGTTGATGGCGGGCTACGGCACGAGCCTTTACGCGGAGCCCGCGATCTTTCTGATCATTCTGTTGCTGCTGTTCGTCCGCCCCTATGGTCTGCTCGGAGACTACGAGGCGCAAAAGCGATGAGCGCGATCTTTTCGCCGCCGCGCCAAGCCTCGATCTATCCGGCGCTTGCCGTGCTGGCGCTCGGCGCAGCGCTACCGTATTTGCTCCATGGCGGCTTCCAATTACGGCTCGCCATGTTGGTCTGGATTTATGCGATCCTGTGCATGGGCTTCAACCTGCTCTATGGTTACGCGGGTCAGATATCCCTGGGTCAACAGACCTTCTTCGCCATCGGCGCTTACGCCTTTGCGTTGTTGCAACTCGACCTCCATTGGCCGGCGGCCCTGGCTTTCATAGGAAGCCTGATCGTATGCGCCGTCGTGGCTCTGGCGCTCGGCGTGCCGCTGTTGCGCCTGAGAAGCCATTATCTGGCCATGGCGACGCTCGCCTTTGCGTTGATCTTTTATGGCGTAACGACGCGCTGGATCGATTTCACCGGCGGTTCCAGCGGGCTCGCCGCGCCGCCGCTGAAATTCGCAGGCGCGCCGCTCGGCCGCATGGCTGTCTATTACCTCGTGCTCGCCTTCGCCGGCGTCGCGCTGCTGCTGCACGATTTCGTCGCGCGTGGCGCGATCGGGCGCGCCTTGCAGGCCATTCGCGACGACGAAATCGGCGCTGCAGCGTTAGGGGTCGACGTTATCAGATACAAGCTGCGCGTTTTCGTTCTGGCGGCGGTGTTCGCGGGCATGGCGGGCGTCGCCTTCACGATCGTCAGCTTGCGCGTCGATCCCAGCATGAGCGAGTTTCACGTGCTGGTGACCATTCTAACGATCGCGGTGGTCGGCGGATTGGGCTCGCGCTTCGGCGCGCTTCTCGGCGCCGCGGTCGTGATCGTGTTGCCGCAAACCTTGGTGCGCTTCGGCGATCTGGAAACGCTGATCTACGGCGTCTTCATCGTCGTCTTTCTCGTGTTTCTGCCCAATGGCCTGGCGGGCTTGCCCGACCGTGAAACCTGGCGCGGCGTCGCGACCTTCCTCAAGATGAACCGAGGTCGCTCGTGACGGCCGCCTCGCCTCTGCTGCGCGTCGAGAACGTCACGCGACGTTTTGGCGGCCTGGTCGCGGTGGACGGAGTGAGCTTCGAGATCCCGCGCGGATTCGTCGTCGGCCTGATCGGACCCAACGGAGCGGGCAAATCCACGATGTTCGATCTCATCACCGGTGTGAGGTCGGCGAGTTCGGGCGAGATTCACTTCGACGAACGCCGCGTCACGCATGAGCCCACGCACATGCGCAGCTCCCGGGGTTTGGCGCGAACTTTCCAGATCGTGCGTCTGTTTCCCGGCCTCAACGTGCTCGAGAACGTGCTGCTGGGTCTGCATCCCAAATTCCCCGATGGCTTGTGGCGTTCGCTGCTGGCGGGGCGGGCGCGCATGCGGCAGGAGGGCGAAGCGCGGGCGCGCGCCATGACTCTGCTGGAATTCGTCGGCCTCGCGCATCGCGCCGACGACCGCGTCGGCGAGCTCACCCTCGGCCAACAGCGCCTCGTCGACGTCGCGCGCGCCCTGGCCAGCGATCCCAAGCTGCTGATGCTCGACGAGCCCGCCGCCGGCCTCAACGATGCGGAAACCGGAAATCTCGCCGCAATGCTGTCGGGCCTGCGCCAGGGCGGACTTTCGATGCTGCTGGTGGAACACGACATCGATTTCATCATGAACGCCTGCGACCGCATCGTCGTGATGGACCGCGGCGTGAAGATCGCCGACGACGTTCCGGGAAAAGTGCGCGCGGACGAAAACGTCATCGCCGCCTATATCGGCAGAAGAGCCGCCCATGCTGCGCATTGAAAATCTTCGCGCTGGCTATCGCGGCTCGGACGCGCTGCACTCGGTTTCGATCCGGGTCGAGCGTGGCTCGATCGTCTCTGTCGTGGGCGCCAATGGCGCGGGCAAATCGACGCTGATCAACGCCATCTCGCGGTTGGTGACGGCGAACGCCGGCGCGATCGTCTTTGAGGGCGAGAACATCGTCAAACTAGGACCCGCCGACGCGGTCGCGCGCGGCATCGTCCAATCGCCCGAGGGACGGCAATTGTTCGCGCCGTTGACGGTGCGCGAAAATCTGCAACTCGGCTTCCACCGCCTCGCGGCTTTGCGGGAAAGCGCGGCCGTGTTTCGAAGGCGGCTCGACTACGTCCATTCGCTGTTCCCAATTCTGGCCGAGCGCGCGGCGCAGCGCTCGGGCAGCATGAGCGGCGGCGAACAGCAGATGCTGGCCATCGGCCGCGCGCTGATGGCCGACCCAAAACTGTTGCTGTTGGACGAACCGTCGCTGGGTCTGGCGCCGATGATCGTGGATCGCATCTTCGAAATTCTTGGCGCGCTCCGCAAGGACGGCCTGACGATCCTGCTCGTCGAGCAACATGCCGACGAGGCGCTGCGGTTGGCGGATTACGGCTATGTGTTGGCGGTCGGGCGCGTGCGCGCGGAAGGCGCAGGCGAAGGCTTGCGCGACGATCCGGCAGTGCGGCAGTCATATCTAGGAAAGCCGCTAGAGAGCTGAGAAACCCTAAAACGTCTTCAGGGACAGCCCGCCGTCGATGTTCAGTGTCTGGCCTACCGCGAAGCTCAGCGCGCCGTCGGCGAGATTGGCGACGACATCGCCGACCTCGGCGAGTTCGCCCCAGCGGTGCGCGGGGACGAAGCCGGCCGCGATGAGCGGGTCGTATTTTTCGCGCCTCGTAGCAATCTGTCCCTTCGGTCATCAGCCTTGTCGCGAAATGCTTGACCATATGCGACAGCCCGGCCTTGGAGATGCTGTATTCGGCGAGCGCATTGCCGACGACATGGTCGACCGCGACGGTGCTGATCGAGACGATCGCTCGCCTTTGGCCCTCCGGACGCCGATCCCTCAACATCCGCCGCGCGACTTTCTAGGTCAGGAAGAACTGCGCTCGTAGGTTGATCGCGAGGCGCCGATCGAAGCTTTCCGGCGTGACCTCGAGAATATCGCCGCGACAGCACCGACACACCGGCGTTATTGACGAGACAATCCAGCCGACCCAGAAGGGCGTGAACGCGCTCCACGAAGGCTTCGAGTTCGCTGACCGCGCCGATATCCTGGATCGCGATCTCGGCGTCCCCAATCTCCGCTCGCAATGCGCTCAGCGCCGGCGTTTCGTGTATGTCGTTGAGCGCGAGGGCGAAGCCCTTCGCGGCAAGAGCGCGCGCGATGGCGCCGCCGAGACCACCGCCGGCGCCGGTGACCAGCGCCACGGGCTTCATGGTCATTCCCGCGCTCCTGATTTGGCGGGTCGGGTCCAGGCCTCCGGCGCGATCTTGCCCGCCTTCACCCAATCCAACAGCACGTTCTTCTGGATCTTGCCGGTCGACGTCAGCGGATATTGGTCGACGAAAAACCAGCGCTCCGGCGCCTTTTGCGGCGACAGGTTGGCGCGGCAATAGGCGTAGAGTTGATCTACGGACGGCGCGGTTCCGCTGGCTTTCGGCATCACCACCGCGGCGACGATCTCGCCCCAGGTTTCGTCGGGCACGCCGATGACCGCGATCTGCGCGACCCCGGGATGCCCGAACAAAACATCCTCGATCTCCTTGGGATAGAGATTCATGCCGCCGCGAATGATCATGTCCTTCAGGCGTCCCGTGATCCTCAGATACCCCCTGGCGTCCAGCGTGCCGAGATCCCCGGTGCGGAGCCAACCGTCGGGCCGGATGGCCGCCTTCGTCGCCGCGGGTTGGCGATAATAGCCGGTCATGATCTGATAGCCGCGCGCCCAGATTTCCCCGACCGTGCCGACAGGCGCGGTTTCCTCGGTTGTGGGGTCGACAATCTTGACCTCGACCTGGATGAGCGGACGGCCAACGGTCTCCGTCTGATCGGCGATTTCGTCGTCGGGCGCGGTGACGGCGATCGGGCCATTGCTCTCGGTCTGGCCATAGATGTTGCAGAATTCGCAGCCGAAGGCGGCCTGCGCGCGGCGGATCAGCGCCGCCGGGACGTTGGCGGCGCCGGAGAGGATCGTGCGCACGCTGGCGACGTCGCGTCGGGACAAATCGGGATGATCGAGCAGCGCCAGGATCATCGTCGGCACGATCAGCGTCGTCTGGCAACGCTCGGCCTCGATCAATTCCAGCATCAGCCCAGGGTTGAACTCGCGCATCAGCACGAACGTTCCTTGTTGAGCGAAAGCGCCGATCTCGGAGACGATATCCCCCGCGATATGAAACATCGGCATGGCGTTGAGCCATACGCCGCCTTCGGGGAAACGGGCGCGCAGCGCCACATTGCGCGAAGTATTGATCACGCCGCGATGATGTAGACAGGCGCCCTTCGGGAAGCCCGTCGTGCCGGAAGTGTATTGAATCTGGATCGTGTCGTCGGGCGTGATGGACGGCAGCGCGCTTCGCGGGTCGGCGCTCGAGACCAGAGCTTCGTAGTCCGCCATCGAGATCCGCTCGCGCAGCATGGGAAGGCGCGGCGCGACTTCTTCGACGAGCGCGCGCAGGTTCTTGCCCCGTGAAGTCTCCGCGAACACGACCCCGGCGGACTCCGAATTGCCGAGCACGAATTCCAACTCCCGGGCGGTATAGGCGGGATTGATCGGCACGAGCACGAGCCCGGCAAAACTCGCGGCATGCTGCACGATCACCCATTCCGGAGTGTCGGGCGCCAAAAACGCGACCCGCTCGCCCGGTTCGAATCGGGCCAACAACGCGCGCGCCCCCCGCTCGGCGACGGCGACCAATTCCCGGTAGGTCCAACACCGCCGCGCCGCCGGATCGGCCGCGCCTTCGATCAACGCGACGCGATCGGGATGTTTGGTCGCGACCTCGCGCATGAGATCGCCCAGCGTCGTGTCGAGAATGTCACGCGAGCGGTCCGCGGGAAAATGCGAGAGTTGAAGCTCGCGAACTTGTGACACCACGACCTCCCCTTGATGGCGCCGCGGGCGCCGTTATTCGCCTTTGACGAGAACGTCCGGCAATTTCGCGCGATGAAAACCTTCATAGGGCTGGCTTTTGGCGTGCGATTCCAGATTCCAGGTCGCGCGCGCGTTGGGCGCGCCGCCGTCGATGCGAATGCAGCTTCCGGTAATGTAGGCCGCGGCTGGCGAAAGCAGGAAAACGATCGCCGCCGAAACTTCCGCTTCCGTGCCGAAGCGTTGCGCGGGCACGCGCGCGGTATATTCGAACAGCTTCTTGCGCGCCTCGGGAGTGTAGGTGTCGAAGCCGCTGGACGCTATGCCGCCCGGCGCCACCGCATTGACGCGCACGCCCGAGGCCGACCATTCGCAGGCCGCCGTTTCGGTGAGCGTCAGCATGCCGCCGCGCGCCGCGCCGGAATGGGCGAAATCCGGCCAGCCGTTCCAGATGTCGGCGATCATGTTGACGATGGCGCCGCCGTTAGCCTCCATCCAGCGCGAAAAAACCTCGCGCATGAAAATGAAGCCGCCGGTCAGATTGTTGCGCACGACGGCCTCGAATCCCTTGGTCGAGATCGTCTTCATCGGCGTGCGATATTGGCCGCCCGCATTGTTGACGAGTCCGTCGATGCGGCCGTAGCGGGCGAGCGTCGCCTCGATGGCGGCGATCACCTGCGCTTCTTCCCGGATGTCGCAGATCTGCGCCGCGGCCTCGCCGCTGTCCTCACGGATTTCGGCTTCGACGGCGGCGAGCTTTTCCGCGTTGCGGCCGACGAGCACGACGTTCGCGCCCAGCGCCGCGAACTCATGCGCGGCGCATCGCCCGATGCCGCTGCCGGCGCCGGTGACGATGACGGTCTGGTCCTTGAACAAATCCGGTCTGAACACCGATCGATAGGGCATGGCTCAAGCCTCCTCGGGCGAACTGACGCGCAATGCCGTCACAGCACGAAGCGCCCGAAGGGGTGGGTCGCGCTGATGCCGCCATCGGCGGCGATCAACTGGCCGTCGACATAGGCGGCGTCGTCGCTGGCGAGAAACGCCGCGACGGCGGCGATGTCCTCGACGCGGCCGGCGCGCTTCATCAGCGTCAGCGCGCCGAGCTTGCTCTCCGAGCCCTTCGCGCGCGCGTAGTCGAAGGTCGCCTGGGTCAGTTTCGTCTCGGTGAGCCCCGGCAGCACCGCGTTCACGCGGACGCCCGTGCCGGCGAAGGCCGCCGCCGCGCCCATGGTGAGCATGTTTACGCCCGCCTTCGCGGCGCTATAAGCAATCGTTCCGCCATTGGCGCGCAGCGATCCCGTCGAGGAATTGAGAATGATCGAGCCGCCGCCCTTGTCAACCATGTGCCTGCCGGCATGTTTGACCGCGAGGAACGCGCTGATGACATTGTCGCGAAACTGGGTTTCCCAGGCCTCGACGGTTTGCTCCAACAGCGAAACCATGGCGTCGGTGTTGCCGGCGTTGGCGAAACAAATCTCGAGGCCGCCGAAGATTTCGATACAATGCGCGACCGCGGCGGCGACGTCAGTTTCCCGCGTCGCGTCGGCGACGAAAAATTCGGCGATTCCGCCGGCGGAGCGGACGAGACTCACCGTCTCCTTCAGCGAGGCTTCCGTCCGGCCGACCGCGAGCACGTGCGCGCCTTCCGAGGCGAATCGCAATGCGCTCGCGCGGCCGATGCCGGAGCCCGCGCCGGTGATGATTGCGCGTCGGCCTTCGAGTCGCTTCACCTCGCCCTCCTCATTTCAGGCGGCGGAAATGCCGCCATTGACACTGATAGTCTGGCCGGTCAGTTTCGCGGCCTGTGGGCTCGCCAGAAATACGATGAGCGCGGCGAGATCGTCAGCTTGAACCACGCCGAGCTGCGCCATCTTGATCGCCTTGCCGAACAGTTTGCTGGAGAACTCGTCGGCCATGACCTTCTCGTAATTCGCCGTGCCTTCGATGATCGACGGCGTGACGGAATTGACGCGAATGCCGTCGCGCTTGCCCTCGATCGCCAGCGCCCGTGAAAACATGACGATGCCCGCCATCGCGGCGCCAATGACAGTCTCTCCGGGCGTCGCGACCTTGGCGGCGTCCGAGGCAATGTTGATGATTGCGCCGCCGCTGCGTTTGCGCATCCAGGGGGTCACCATCCGGCTCGTGAGCATCGGCGCCAGCATTTGCATCGCTGCGATCCGCGGAATGTCTTCGAGGGGAATGTTGTGAAACAGCTTGGGGCCATAGGGGCCGACGGTCGAATTCACCAGCACGTCCACCGAGCCTAGGCGCTCAAGCGCCGCTTCACAAACCGCGCGAACCTGTTCGACCTCGTTGCAATCGCCCGCAATGAACTCGACGGTAGCACCCGGCGCGCGGGCCAACACCTTCTGTTTCGCGGCCTCGCCGCGTTTGCGGTCGCGCCCGTTCAACCCGATGCGGGTGACGCCGGCTTCGACGAACTGAATCGCGGTCGCCAGTCCGACGCCGGACGTGCCCCCGCAAATGAGCACGCCGCATTCCGAGAGCGGTAGAGGATTGCGCTTGACCGTTTCCGCCATCACCGGCTCCCCGAAATTCTTGGTTGCGAGCGATGATAATACACTAGTTTACGTCTTGCAACGTCTAACCGACCGACCGCACGCGAATCAGGCCGCGCGCCGACGGGCGTCCATCGTTTCGATCATCGCCTCGAGCCGCGTGTTGAGCATCTCGTCCTTATAGAACGACTCGTCGGCGACATCGCCCTCGAAGAACAAGGCTTGCCGGCTGTGGCGTTTGGCGGAATCAGCGATCAGGAATTGCGAATTGGTCATGCCGCGACAAGTCCGCGAGGCGTGCATCACCATGCCGTCGATTTCGAACTTGTCGCAAAGTTTGTTGATCTCGCCGATCATGATCGGCGCGCCATGGTTGTTGGGGCAGATCAGATAGTTCTGCGCCATGCCGAGCACGGGATCCCTCAAGTCGACCAGTTCCGGCTCCTGCCAGAACGACATGTGCGTGTAACGTCCCGCGACGACGGTCGCGCCCACCGAGGCGAATTTGTCGGCGAGCCATCCGACCTTGTTCCAGTTCATCATGCCGTCGAAGAACAGGCGGTATTTCTCTCGCCTGACCGCGCCTTCGCCATTGGCGACGCGCTGTTGGATCTCGTCCTTCACCGCCTGGAAATAGTCGACGATCGATTGCGTGCCGGGGAGGAAATTGACGTGGGCGATCGAGACGATCCAATCGAAGAAGCTCGCGGGCGCCGGGCGCGCGGTGCAGAGCTCCATCGCTTCCATGCGCAACGTCGCCGCTTTCTTGACGAAGCCCATGACTTCGCTCAGCCGGTCCCAATCGTATTTTCGACCCGTATGCTCTTCCATGAACGCGCACATCGCGCGCAATTGCTTGGCGACATATTGCGAGCGTTCGTTCCATTCCTCGCCCCTGAGATAGGCAGCGTCGGGCCGGCCGCCCCAAAGCAGGGGAATCGAGACGTTGAAAATGGGAATGCGCTTGCCGAACAGCCGATAGGTGATCTCGTCCCATTGCTGACCGGAGCTGCAATAGGGATAGGCATTGATCAGCATGTCCGGCGGCGGGAGCTTGGCCATGGTCAATGCGCGCGGATCGTCCGGCGCGATGCCGAGCTTGCCTTCCTTGAGGTCGCGTAGATCGATCAGCGCCTGACCGATATGGGTCCGGGCGTAGGAGCACAATTCGCGGTCATAGCCGCGCAGTTCCCCCGCCGCCTGCGCCGGCAGTTCCCCATGTTTGGCGGCGAGATAGGCCGCCCAGGCTTCGCCATGCACCCAGGCGACGTCATGGGCGTGGAAAAATGGCGGGATATAGGTGCCATTGTACCAGATCACCTTGCGGCCGTCGTCCTTCGCCGCGAACAGGTCCGACCAATAATCATTGACGAGCTTGCCGCCCTGCTTTGTCGTCTTGAGCCGATTGGCGCGCGTTCCGTCGCCGAAGGCGGGGCTTGCGGCGTTCGGGGCCATACGTTCCATTGTCGTTTGCATGGTCAACTCCCGTTGTTGGAGAAACAAGACGGATCAGGCCGCCGCTTTGCGCTTGACGATTTCCATGAAGGTTTCCAGCCGCGTCTTCAGCGCTTCCATCGGCATCTGCTCGTGCTCGGTTTCGATCAGCAGATGCGGGACGCCTGCGCGCTCGAAGGTCTCCTTGATTTCCGGATAGAAGAACATATGTGGCTCACAATATTTGACCTGTAGGATGATCAGGCCTCGAGCCCGAGCGCGCGCGACCGCGCCCAGCAGGAATTGGTCCCAGTCGGCTTTCTCGTCGCTCACCGTCGGACAGGGCACGCGCCTGTTGCGCTCCAAATGCCAACGCGCGAACGCGTCGAGAGGATCGCCGGTCTCGTCGATGTCGGTCGCGACGAAGCGATAGCCATGATAAAGATCGTCATCGGCGACGATCCCGCCGCACTCTTCGATCAGGTCGAGAATTTCCGGCTTCGGCGCCTGGCACAAGTGTCCGGAGAGATAGACGCGGACGCCGCGCGGCGTGGGCGATCGCATCTCGATCCCGGCGAGAAACGCTTCCAGCAAGGCGCAATGCGCGCTTGCCTCCATGGTCATGCTGGATTTGACGATGAGCTGCAGACTTCGCCCCGAAATCGAGATGCGGCCCTCGCGGCGCATCTGATAGATCTGCCTGATGAGCGCGCGATTGCGATTGAAGAGCCGGATGCTCACATGCGCGTCTTCCGCCGAGATCGCGTGGCCGACAAGCGCCTCCAACTCCTTCCAGAGCTGAGCGAAGGCCTTGCGCGTCTCCTCCTCGGCCCATGGCGCGCTCAGCGAGGTGATGAGTTGGTTGAAAAGGATCGGCGGTTTGGGCGCACGATCCCGCAATATGTCCGCGGTGCCGAGCAATTGCACGCAATGATCGCCGAACATGATCGCGTCGAGAAACTCGAACTCCCCCCGCAGCGCCTGATCGACGACGCTTCGGTTATAGCCGCAATAGAAGCTGAACAGACTGCCGAGCCCGACCGTAATCGGCTCCTGATCTTCTTGAATGACGATGGGCAGCGCGCCGGCGGCATGGGCGAGTTCGCCGGGAAAATGCATCGGGAAGATGCCGATCACGCGGCTGCCGTGGGCGCGCTTGTATTCGCGGGCATAGGCGAGCGGGCGCATCGCGGCCTGTTCGAAAGCGGCCAGGATTTCGTTCATGGCGATTTTCGGTCCCTTCGCTCGATATTTGGTGGAGCATGTTACTAAGTTGAACTCACTAAGTCAACAGCGGCGCGGTCGCGAGCCGGACGAAGGCTCCAGGGCGATATCCGGTCAACTGGGATCGGTTTTTGTCATCGCCGCGAAAGCGGGGACCCGGAGGAACACGCCGCGCGCTGGCGCTGGATCACTGCTTTCGCGGGGATCACAGGGACTCCCAGGACCACGCCGCTACTCAAATGACGTCGGTTCAGTTTGCTCGGACCGGCTCTGAAGGCCTCCTTTTGCGCATGCCTTGCAGACTAGATCTTGGGGTCGTCACCACGTCAAAGGAAGATAAGTGAGCTACACTCACCACTTTGGCTCAAGTCTTGGCTGCAAGAGCCAATCGCCCTTCTCGAATCGCTTGCGCGAGCTTGAACTTCTGCAGCTTGCCTGTCTCGGTGAACGGGAACGTATCGACAAAATACCACAGTCGCGGAGTCTTATACGCGGCGAGCCGCGCCCGGCAATATTCGTGCAGTTCTTGCGGGGTGGGTGGATTTTCCGGCAATTTGGCAAGAATCACAGCGCCCACCTGTTCGCCCCAATGAGCATCCGGCACGCCGACGACCCCCGCCATGGCCACGCCGGGATGTTCGAGCAGCAGAGTCTCGATTTCGCGCGGATAGATATTCTCGCCGCCGCGAATGATCATATCCTTGATGCGGCCCGTGATCTTTAAGAAGCCGCGCGAGTCCATCGTCCCGAGATCGCCGGAGCGCAGCCAACCGTCTGAGAGCAGCGTCTTGGCCGTTTCCTCGGGCAGATTGAAATAGCCGATCATGGTCTGATAGCCTCGCACCTGAATTTCGCCGATCTCGCTGAGCGCCATGACGGCGCCGCTCCTGGGATCGGCTATCTTGACCTCGACATGAGGCATCGGCTGGCCGATGGTTTCGGCTTGATCCAGCGCTTCATCGTCGCGATGCACGCCCGAGACGACGCCCTGCATCTCCGTCTGACCAAATATGTTGCAGATCGTGCAGCCGAGTTCCGCGTAGGTCCGGCGTATCAGGCTCGCCTCGACGACGGACGCTCCGGAAACGAGGTTTTTCAAGGTCGAGAGATCGCAGACGCCGCGTTCGGGATGCGCGAGCATCGCTTCGATCATGGTCGGCACTAGCAGTGAATATTGCCCGCGTTCGCGAGCGACCAGCGACATGAACAATTTCGCGTCCCATTCCGCCGCCAGAACGTGGGTCGCCTTGCGCATCACCGCGCCGACGCCGGCATGGCCGAGCGCGCCGATGTGGAACATCGGCATCGGATTTACGAACACGCCGCCCTCGGCGAGGCCTCCGCGCTCTTGCGTGAAGAAGGACATGTTGATCACGCCCTTGTGGTGAAACACGACGCCCTTTTGCTCGCCCGTCGTGCCCGAAGTGAACATGATGACGCAAGGATCCAACGGATTTACGCGCGGCAGGCTTGGCGCGTTCGGCGCGGAATCGACTAAGGCGTCGAAATCGGCGACCCGGATCACCTCACGAAGCTGGGGCAGCGTCTCGCGCGCGCTATCGAGCGCCGCCAAGGCGTCATAGCCACGATAGGAATCCATGCAGAAGACGCCCGCCGCTGCCGATTTGCTCAGAACGTGGCGCATCTCGCGCACCTTGTAGGCGGGGTTGACGGTGACCATCACAATCCCCGCCAACGCGCAGCCATAGAAGGCCAGCACCCATTCCGGCTCGTTGGCGGCCCAGAACCCGACACGTTCGCCAGGCTGGAATTTCGTCAACAGCGCGCCGGCGACGCGCTCGGAGCGCGCCAACAATTGCGAATACGTCCAGCGGCGACATCGCGCGGGATCGGCGCGCCCCTCGACGAGCGCACATCGGTCGGGCGCGTCGGCGACAGCGGCGCGCAACGCTTCGCCCAGCGTCCAATCCAACAAGGGCCGCGATTCCTCGGCGGGCCAATACGATTGCGTCAGGCGACGATCGCGATAGGCTTCCCTCGGCTCCATGTCCGCGCCTCCCTTGTTTCGCACGCGAGACCTTGTTGAGCCGCCGCATGTCGGCTAACATATAGTACACTACAATACGAAAGAGCAAAGCGGAGGAGGCCTTTTGGTCCACAAGCTCGATCATATCGCCATCGTCGTCAATCGATTGGAAGAGGGCGTCGCCTTCTACCGGGACGTCGTCTGTCTGGGCCAGCCGATCATCAAGGCGATTCCGGAGTTGAAAATACGCTGCGCTTTCTTCGATCCCGGCGACGCGCCGATCATCGAACTCGTGGAGTTTTCCGGCAAGGGAGAACTGGCGCAAGGCGATGTCGTGGTGGCGATCGAAGTCGAAGATCTCGACGCGACGCTCGCGCATTTTCGCGCCGCGGGGGTGCGCGCTTTCGATCAGCCGCCGACGCCGAACCTGCCGCTTCGTCGCGGCTGGGTGCTCAAAAAAGATGGCATGGGCGCTGTTCTCGAACTTTGCCCGAAGGGCGAAGTCGGCAAATTCGTGCGCGCCGCATTGCGCGCGTAGCTGGAGCGCGAAATGGATTTTTCGTTTTCCGATGAGCAGAGACTCGTCCAGGAGTCGATTCGCGCTTTCGCCGCACGCGAGCTTCTACCCAAATATGCCTTTTGGGATCGTCACGACGAATTTCCAAGGGAGCAATGGCTCAAAATGGGCGCCATCGGCGTGCTCGGGCTGCGGGTTCCGTTCGCTTACGGCGGGCAGGACGCCGCCTGCCTGACGGCGGGAATTGCGATCGAGGAAGTCGCGCGCGGCGATTTCAACTGCTGCTATGGCATGCTCAATAGCTGCCTGATCGGCGACATCCTCGGCAAATTCGCGTGCGAAGCGATCAAACAACGGTGGCTTCCGGCGATGGCCGCAGGGGAAAAGGCGCTCTGCGTCTGCCTGACCGAGCCGCATTGCGGCTCCGACGCCGCCGCAATCAAGACGCGCGCCGTGCGGGACGGCGACCATTATGTCCTCAATGGCGAAAAGTCGGCGATCACGCTGCTCATGGTGGGCGAGGCGGCCGTGGTGTTCGCCAAGACCGACCCGGCCGCCGGCGCCAAGGGTGTGTCCGCCTTTTTCGTGCCGCTGGATCTGCCGGGGATTTCTCGAACCGCATATTCCGACATGGGCGCGCGCGGCATCATGCGAGGTTCGTTGTTCCTGGACAACGTTCGGATCCCCGCGGAGAATCTCATCGGCCCGGAAGGCGGCGGTTTCTCGGGGGTCATGCAGGCCTTCGACTACACCCGCGCGCTGATCGGCCTGATGTGCCTGGGCGCGGCGCGCGCGACGCTCGACGAGACCGTCGAATACGTCAAACAACGCCAGTCCTTCGGCAAGCCTTTGTCCAAGAATCAGGGCGTCGCGTTCCCGCTCGCTGAATGGGCGGCCAAGATCGAGATGGCGCGTTGGTTCTGCTATCGCACACTCTGGCTCAGGGATCAGGGCTTGCCGCAGACGACCGAGGCGGCGATGTGCAAGATGGAGGCGCCGCTCATCGCCTCCGGCGCGGTGCATGAATGCCTGATCCTGCATGGGCATTACGGTTACACCAAGGATTTCAAGGTCGAACAGCGCTTGCGCGACGTGATCGGCCAGGAGATCGCCGACGGCGCGCCGCAAATCATGAAAATCATCGTGGCTCGGGATCTGTTCGGCCGGGAGTTTGTTTGAGAGCGTGGCCGCTCAGAAATCGATCACCACCCGGCGCGCCTCGCCCTTGGCGAGCCAGTCGAATCCCTGCCCGATATCCTCCAACTTGATGCGGTGCGAGATGAGCGCGTCCAGCGACAGCTTTCCGTCCATGTACCAATCGACCAACAAAGGCAGTTCACTGCGCGTCTTGACGTTGCCGAGATAGGAGCCGATCAGCTTGCGGCCCTCCTGGATGGAGCGCGGCCGCAATGTGATTTCCTCGCCGCCCGGCAGAACGCCAAGCATGACGGTGACGCCCCAGCCGATTCGCGTGCTTTCCACGGCCTGCCGCAACAGCCTGGAATCGCCGACACATTCGAAGCTGTAATCGACGCCCCCGCCAGTGATTTCCTTGATGCGCTCGACGACGTCGCCACCCGCGCGGGACGTGAGAAAGTCGGTGACGCCGACCGCGCGGGCCGCGGCCTCTTTTTCCGGATTGACGTCGATGCCTATGATCCGCGAGGCGCCGGACAGGCGCGCGCCCTCGACCACGTTGAGACCGATACCGCCGAGGCCGAACACCGCGGCGGTCGTTCCCGGCTCCATGCGCGCGGTGAAGATCGCGGCGCCTATGCCGGTCGCCCCCGCGCAGCCCAGGCAACACACGACGTCGAGCGGCGCGTCGGCGCGAATCTTCGTCACCTGCATTTCGCGAACGACGATCATTTGCGAGAATGTGCCGAGTTCGCAAAACGCCCGCGTCGGTCGGCCCTGCAATTGGAAAGGCCGGCGGCTGGTCGGCTGAAAATAAGAATCGCACAGATTGGTGATCCTACGTCGACAGGCCGGGCAAGTCCCACATTCGGGTATGGCGACGGGGATGACGTGATCGCCCGGCCTGACGCTCTCGACGCCGGGCCCACATTCCCTGACGATGCCAGCGCCTTCGTGCCCGAGCACGATGGGATAGTCTGCCCAGTCGCGCGCGCCGTTGAAAAAGGACATGTCGGAATGGCAGAGACCCGCCGCCTTGATCTCAATCAGCACCTCGCGCTCGCGGGGACCGTCGAGCGCGAAATCCCCGACTTCGATCGGGGCACTCTGACGTCGGGCGTAGGCGGCGCGCACTTGCATGGTCGATTTCCTCTCCAGACTCGCGCCCGGAGCGCGAAGCGAGCGCTTCACGTTTCTCCCGTCGAAATGCGCCGAACTTTCGCCATCGTCGCCCAACGCATGCACTCGGACAAGGGAAAACATAGGCGACTTCAATGTGATTTTTGCGAGATCGCTGGAGCCCGACCGCAGGGATTCGATCGAACATTTGTCTGCCTTGGAGTTGATCCGTCCCGTGCGCGCCGAAGCTCCGCGCGCACGCTTTGACCGGATCTTCAAATGCGTCAAGACCGGCTACGCCGCGCTCGACCGACGGCTGACTCGATTGTTTCGTGATAAGGCGAAACACCTTCCCTTTGCTCGAGCGGCCGGAAATCCCACTAAACGCCAACGTGACCAATGCGACAGCCGCGTCTATTTCATGAAGCGAAGTGCGCATACAGATGAACCGGCAGCGCGCGCGAATCTGTAGTCAGTTCCAGACGAACCGCGGCCCGCACCCGTCAGCGGCAGCCCGAACTCAACGGGGGAATGGGAACTCGCGTAGATTCTTACCCCGCGATCGGAACCAACGATGTACGCTCTCTCGCTGAGGCGAATGCCGTACCTCGGCGCGACCTTGAATAGTTTCCGGGGCTGTCGCGCTCGTGGAACACGATCCTAGCGTACCGTCAAGTCAGCGCCGCCACGTCCGTTCTTATAGCGATCGGTGAATGCTGCCCGGCTTTGCGAACGTTGAATTGCGGGACCGTCAATAGCGTAAAGGCCGCCTTGGACAACAGGAGAGTGGACGCCTGGATGACGCTGAAAACAAACTGGGTTCTTGCGCGGCAGTCTGGCAAGGCCGGTCATCCCGTCGGCTCCATGCGCGCATTGTTCGCCGAGCGGCCCCACCGGGCGCGAATGCCAAATCGGCTCTCTCCCTCGCAGGCGCCCGCGGAAAGAACAGTGCCATGAACGCAATTGGTGGTTACGAATTCGCCGATCTTCGAATCGGCATGTCGGCGACTTTCGCCAAGACGATCACCGAAGCCGACATTGTCCTTTTCGCCGCGGTGTCGGGCGACAACAATGCCCTGCACATCAACGAGGAATACGCTGCAACGACCATCTTCGAGACCCGTATCGCTCACGGCATGCTTTCGGCAAGCGTGATCTCCGCCGCAATCGCCAACAAGCTGCCCGGTCCCGGCAGTATCTACCTATCGCAAAGCTTGCGTTTCAAGGCGCTCGTACGCGCGGGCGATACCGTACATGCCGTCGTCACGGTCACCAAGCTCCTCTCTGAGCGATCCCGTGTGCTGCTCAGCACGGAATGCATGGTGCGGGGGGTCATCGTGATTTCCGGCGAGGCGCTGGTGCTGCTTCCGGCGCCGGTGCGGATCCTCTCGAGCCTCGAGCGCGCCGAACCCATGACCGCCTGAACCTCCGACGGGCGGTCCGTCCTACCATCATGTCAAATCGAACGAACACGACAACAAAGTCAGTTTGGAGATAGCCAATGCCGACCGTCCTCGAAGCGACCCCGAAACGGGCGGGTCCCTACCGAGATAGCCTCGGCAAGCGGACGGCGAATTATGCGCCGTTGACGCCGCTGAGCTTCCTGGCCAAGGCGGCGATGGTTCATCCGGATCGGATCGCCCTGGTCCACGGCGCGTGGCGCAGCACCTGGGCTGAGACCTACGACCGCTGCCGCCGGCTCGCGTCCGCCTTGACGCGGCATGGCGTCGGGCCGGGCGACACCGTCGCCATTCTCGCGCCGAATGTGCCGGCGATCTATGAAGCGCATTTCGGCGTGCCTATGACCGGCGCCGTGCTGAACACCCTGAATATCCGCTTGGATGCCGAGGCGCTCGCCTTCCAGCTCACGCATGGAGAAGCCAAAGTCTTCATCACCGACCGCGAATTCAGCGCCGTCGCCAAACGGGCTCTGAGCATGCTCGAACACCCGATTCTGGTCATCGACGTAGACGATCCCCTGCACCAGGGCGACGCGCTGGTCGGCGCCATGGACTACGAGGCATTCCTCAATGAGGCCGCCGCGGATTTCGACTGGGCCGCTCCCAACGACGAATTCAACCCCATCGCCCTCAACTACACGTCCGGCACGACCGGCAACCCCAAGGGGGTGGTCACACACCACCGCGGCGCCTATCTCAACGCGGTCTCGCAGATCCTCTCCTGGGGAATGCCGGCGCATTCGGTCTACCTCTGGACACTGCCGATGTTCCATTGCAACGGCTGGTGCTTTCCCTGGGCGATGGCGGCGAACGCCGGAACCAATATCTGCTTGCGAAGGGTCGACGCGAAGCTGATTTTCGAGGCCATCGAGGAGCATCGGGTCACGCACATGTGCGGCGCGCCCATCGTCTATAATATGTTGATCAACGCGCCGTGCGAGTTGCAGAACAAGACCCCGCGCAAAGTGTACGGCTACATCGCCGGCGCCGCCCCGCCTGCATCCACGATCGAGGGAGCCGAGCGCATTGGATTCGAGATCACGCATGTCTACGGACTGACGGAAACATACGGTCCCGCGGCGATTTGCGCCCCTCAGGACGAATGGCGCTCGCTGCCGCTCGCTGAGCGCGCGAGGTTGAAAGCGCGCCAAGGCGTCGCCAGTCCGATGCAGGAAGAGATGATTGTGCGAAACCCGGTCACAATGGAAACGGTCCCAGCCGACGGCGAGAGCATCGGTGAAATCATGTTCCGCGGCAACATCGTAATGAACGGTTACTTGAAGAACCCATCCTCCACTGACGAGGCCCTCGCCGGCGGGTAACCGTTCACACCCCCTCAGACTAGCTAAGATATTGATAATAAATTAGTTTTGTCGACGGCAATCGTGAGCCAATTTGGGTTGGCATGACAATGCTCAAATATAACGTCGCGGGAGCCTAGCATTGGAGCGACTTTTGTCTACAACTGTTTTCGACGATCGGAAGAGTCATCACATGTATTCAGTATTCAAAAAAATATGCTTGTGGCCAGATATTGCGTAAGCGTTCAGAAAACGCGTTTAAAATCAGATGATTGTGATGCTTGAGGGGGGGCGTGTGAACGGTTACCTAAAAACGCATTTGTACCGACGACGGCGAACTCGGTTTGCCGTGTAGGGACAGGGCGAGATGTAAATCGGAGAGGGAAGCTCAATGCGCTTATTCGATCTCGTAAAGCGCGCATTGGTTCCCGCGCGGAGGGGGTGGATTACAGTTTCCCCTGTTTTTAACACACGACCAAGCCGCCGGCTAATGAAGGCGGTGAGTTTGGCGCTGTTGGTCACATTTGCGAGCGGCGGCGCTATGGCCGCTTCGCCGACGCCCCCCGGTAAGATACCTCCGAAGATGGACCCTTGGTTGGGATAATTTCAACGGGCCGCTAGATTTGGTCCACAGTCAAACACACAAACCAATTGCGGCGCCGACTTCCAATCTCCCGGCCCCATCTACGGCGACGCGACGAAAATCACACTACCTTGAGTGGGGGACAGAAATGCGCGCCGACAGTTTTCTAAAGTCATTGCCGCCGTTGCCCCGTTCAACCTCGCCCCCTCACACCGCCACGTCTGGCGCCGTCGCCTTGCGCTCCATCCATTGCGGAATCGGCAGGCCCTTCGAGCGCATGAACTCGGCGTTGTAGAGCTTCGAGGCGTAGCGGGCGCCGGAATCGCAGAGGATGGTGACGATCGTGTGGCCGGGGCCGAGTTCGCGGGCGAGCCGGATGGCGCCGGCGATGTTGACGCCGGAGGAGCCGCCGAGCAGCAGTCCCTCGTGCTCGACGAGATCGTATACGATGTGAACGGCTTCTTCGTCGGGGATATGATAGGCGAAGTCCACCGGCGCGCCCTCGAGGTTGGCGGTGATGCGGCCCTGGCCTATGCCTTCGGTTATCGACGAGCCCTCGGCCTTCAGCACGCCCTCGGTATAAAACGAATAGAGCGCCGCGCCGGGCGGGTCGGCGAGCGCGATCTTGATGTTCATGTCGCGCTGCTTCAGCGCCATGCCGACGCCGGCGATCGTGCCGCCGGAGCCGACGGCGGAGACGAAGCCGTCGATTCGGCCGCCGAGCGCCTCATAGATCTCCGGCCCGGTCGTCTCGTAATGGCCCTGGCGGTTGGCGACATTGTCGAACTGGTTGGCCCAGATCGCGCCGTTGGGCTCGGTCGCGGCGAGCGCCTCGGCGAGGCGGCCGGAATATTTCACATAATTGTTGGGATTGGCGTAGCCGACGGCGGGGACTTCGATGAGTTCGGCGCCCATCATCCGCAGCATGTCCTTCTTTTCCTGGGCTTGCGTGTTGGGAATGACGATCACCGTTCGATAGCCCAAAGCCGAGGCGACCAGCCCAAGGCCTATCCCAGTGTTGCCCGCCGTGCCCTCGACGATGACGCCGCCGGGCCGCAACGTCCCTCGCCGTTCCGCGTCGCGGATGATGGCGAGCGCCGCCCTATCCTTGACCGAGCCGCCGGGATTCATGAATTCCGCCTTGCCGAGAATGCGGCAGCCCGTGGCCTCCGAGGCGCGGCGCAGCTGGATCAAAGGCGTCCGCCCGATAGCTTCGACCACGGAAGGCTTCAATGGCATGGGCTTCTCCTCTGCGGCGCGACTTCGTTCCTGTAGCCCGGCATCCTAACAGCCGCAAAGTATATACGCCAAACCGAAGTAAGTCTATGCACTAAATCGACTAATAATCATCCCGCTTTCGCGGAACCATGGCGCGGCGCGGCGTCAGGCGCTATGGGGAATAGGCCGCGCGCGCCCGGGTTCGGGCCCGCCGCGACGATTCCCCCGAATCGGCGCGACGCTCAAGCGGTGGAGCCCGCGATGTCGTTTTTCTACACCTCGAAACTCGGCTGGTTGTTGTTCGCGCCGCTCAATCTATGCCTGCTGTTGGCATTGGCAGGGCTGGTCGCGCTGAGTTGGGCGCCCAGGGCAGGGCGGATACTGGCGCTGCTGGCGATCGCGGCCCTGATGATCATGACCTTTTCGCCGCTGGGAAAGCTGATGCTGCGGCCGCTGGAGGCGCGCTTCCCAGTTCCATCGCTGGAGACGCCCGCGCCCTATGGAATCATGGTCCTCGGCGGCGCCATCGACGACGAACTGACGATCAAACATGGCAAGGTCGACTTGCTGGAGGGCGCCTCGCGGCTGACGGAAGCCGCGCTGCTCGCCAAGCGTTTTCCCGACGCCAAGGTGTTCTATACCAGCGGCAGCGCCTATGCGAACGGCGGCGTGTCGCACGAGGCGGACGAGGCGCGCGATCTGCTGATCGGTCTCGGAATCGACAAGGAACGCATCGGGATCGAGACGCAATCGCGCAACACCGACGAAAACGCGCGTTTCAGCGCCGCGATCCTGAAGCCACGGCCGGGTCAGGTCTGGTGGCTCGTCACCTCGGCATACCACATGCCGCGCTCGATGGGCCTGTTCCGCAAGGCCGGCTTCGACGTCGTCGCCTATCCCGTCGACTTCCGCACCTACGGCGACGATCGCGACTATCGATCGGAGTTGATTCGCATAAACGAACTGAGCCTGTTCGATCTGGCGCTGCACGAATGGACCGGCCTCACCGCCTACCGCCTGACCGGCAAGATCGATACCTGGTTCCCGGCGCCGTGAGGGCGCCGGCGAATTTCGCGTCATCGAAGATGCGAATACCGGTCGCAACGTTCGTTCATCGATTTTGTGTGACAACCGACATACGACGGTTTACAATTCCGTCATGATCCTGCGGTTTCGGCACAAAGGCTTGGAGCGGTTTTTCACGACCGGCGACGCAAGCGGTATCAATCCGCAATTCGCCAAGAAGCTTCGACGGATGTTGTTGCTATTGGACGAAAGCACGGAACCCGACGGAATGAATCTTCCGGGCTACCGACTTCATCCGTTAAAGGGCGACCGCAAAGGCCAGTGGGCGGTTTGGGTGTCGGCCAATTGGCGGTTGATTTTCGCGTTTGAAGGCGAGAACGCCTCCGATGTCGATCTTGAGGATTATCACTGAGCTGTGGAAACGAGAAGACCA
>Ga0302157_10000227_pt1 | contig 74302 bp, 55 predicted proteins | sample I_Bog_N3_3_FD_193502 | JGI IMG/M metagenome (GOLD analysis project Ga0302157, IMG submission 193502) | Peat permafrost microbial communities from Stordalen Mire near Abisko, Sweden - I_Bog_N3_3 | ecosystem: Environmental > Terrestrial > Soil > Wetlands > Peat | place: Sweden: Abisko, Stordalen... | reverse complement strand
AACCCGAACCGAACGAGCCGATGTTCCACAGCGCATGGGAAGCGCGCGTGCTGGCGATGGTGCGGGCGATGGGCGCCGCCGGCGCCTTCAACATCGATGCCTCGCGCTTCTATCGGGAAACATTGCCGCCCCCCGTCTATCTCGCCAGTTCGTATTATCAAAAATGGCTGCTCGGGCTCGAAGACCTCTTGATCGACAAGGGCTACATCGCCGCCGGCGAGATCGCCGCCGGCCGGGCGATGCAGCCGGCAAAGCCGCTCAAGCACGGCAAGTTCACCCTCGATGATGTCGAGCGCATCATGGTGCGCGGCCAATTCGGCCGCGCCGCGCCGGCGCCGGCAAAATTCAAGCCGGGCGATTTTGTGCGCGCCAGGAACATTCATCCGCGCACCCACACACGGCTGCCACGCTATGCGCGCGGCCATGTCGGCGTGGTCGAACGCGACCATGGTTGCCACGTGTTTCCCGACTCGGCCGCGACGGATTCCGGCGAGAACCCGCAATGGCTCTACACCGTGGTCTTCGCGGGCCGCGAACTCTGGGGTGCGGATGCCGACCCGACGCTGAAGGTATCGATCGACGCGTTCGAGCCCTATCTGGAGGCCGCCTGATGGACACAGCCGTCGCACGCGAGGCCAGCGACGCCGTCCCGGGCATTCCGCGAGACGCCGACGGACCGGTGTTTCGCGAGCCCTGGGAGGCGCAGGCCTTTGCGATGGCGCTGGCGCTGCACGGCCGCGGACTGTTCACCTGGAACGAATGGGCGGCAGCCCTAGCCGCGGAAATCGGCCGCGCGCAGGGCCGCGGCGATCCCGATACCGGCGAAACCTACTACCGGCACTGGCTGGCGACGCTGGAAAGACTGGTCGCCGACAAGGGCGTCGCGACCGCCGAGACGCTCCAGCGCTATCGCAACGCCTGGGACCACGCCGCCGACCGTACGCCGCACGGCGCGCCGATCGAACTGACGCCGGAAGATTTTGCGCCGCGGTCCTGACGTGAGGCCGGAATATCCTTATCCGCGCGGTGTTGAGCTTGCGTCCGCCGATGCCGAGCTTTGCCACGGGGCGGCCGTTGCAGGAGTGACGTCATGAACAGCATGCGCTTCCACCTGTTGCGCGTGGCAGGAATCGGCGTTGTCGCCCTCGCCCTTCCGCACCTTGCATCGGCTTCCGACAATGCCGGCGCCGCCGTCAGGTTGGCGATGGGGCCGATGAGCGCCGCGCAGAAGAACCAGGCCGCGCACGATGCGATATCCGAAGACAAGGTGCCAGGCTGCACCTCCTCTGAGGGGTGCGGGAAGCCGCACCACCGCAAAAAGCACCGGTGGGCCGCCAGGAAGTAAAGTAGCGCCGCGGCGCGATCGGGCCGATCCGGATTTGGCCGGACCAGACTCCGGGTGCGGTTTTTTGCGACCTAGAACCGGCACTCCCAAAAGCCGGGGGCACTTTCCGAAAAGCCATTGTCGCGGTAGAGATTGCGCACCGGGATGTTGCGCGAGCTCGGGACGATGCGGCCGCGGACACCGGCCGCATCGGCCTTGAGCGTATCGAGAATATGACGCAGGAAGGTGTGTTCAACGCCCATTCCCAGCGCGCGACAACTGACCACCAGACCCTGGATTTCCGCGTCCTGAATGACGGCCGCTCCGACCAGTCCGTGATGGCCGAAGCGATCCGACACATCGAGCGCAAACAGCCGGGCAGCCGGATTTCCGGCCAGCGCCGCCAGTTCGGCGGCGGAAAACTTGCGGCCGGTGGTGTTGAACTGGGTGGTGCGCTGGAACAGCTCCTCGACCCGTTCCAGCCGCTCCGAGGTCGGGGTCAGGCCTTCGACCCGGCACTGGATCTGCAGCGATTCGAGATAGCGCGCCTCGTCGGTGGTCTCGGTCCGCAGCTGCTGCCGCTCGATCTGCGCCTTGACCAGGGTGCTGCGCGCGGCCGCCTCCGCCGTGATGATGGGCAGCTGCAAACGCGGATCGTTGAGCAGCCGCCGCCTGAGGCCGAACATGTCCTCGCCCCAGACTTCCACTTCCGGCAGCCGCGCGCGCACCCGGTCGCGTTCGACCGGGCTGTCGTCGATGAACAGGAAGGTATCCAGCGCAAAGCCCAGTTCCTCGGCGATCGAGCGGATGTTGCCGACCTTGTCGTCCCAATTGACCCGCCAGGTCACGAAATCGTCCGGCGTCAGCAGACGCTGGCGCGGATAATGCTCGGGGTATTTCCACAGCTCGCGAACGCTGGCTTCGTCGTTCTTGCTGACGCAGGCCAGCACGATGCCGCGCTTCTTCAGCGACCGCAGTGCCTCGTGCAGGCCGAAATAGAGTCCGATATAGGAAAACGCGCCGCTGATTTCCGGCGTCCAGGCAAAGGGGCTGCCGGTCTCGGCAAGCACGCCCGGCCACAACGTGCCGTCGAGGTCGAGGATGATGCATTTCTTGCGCCCGATCCCGGTCACCGTGACCAGCGCATCGACGTGCTTTTCGGCCATGACCGACTCGCGGCCATAGGGATCGCCGCCGAGCATCTGCGTGAGCGGCGCCAGATCGGGAAAGAGGCCGTGCACGGCCGCCTTTTCGCTTTCCGGCCGCTGCAGCATCCACCCCGGCGAACCGAAATGGGTGAATCCCACCTGCCCGTCGTCGAGCATGCGTTCGGAGCCGACCGCCGCCAGAGCGGCCGCGACGTCGACGACATAGACCCCGGGCAGCGAGCTGGCGAGTTCGGCCAGCGCGACATTGGTCAGCCGGAACCGGGTGCGGTGTCCCTTGATGCCGCGCTCCGCCAGTCCCAGTGGCTGCACGGTCGGTTCGGGCAAATTGTCGATCAGGATCGGCGCCGGCGTCGTTTCGCGCAATTGCGTCAGGAACTGGGTGGCGAAGGCGATGAAGCCGGCATGCGGGTTGAGGCCGTCGGCGAGGTCCTCGGCCACCAGATGCCGGGCCCGCAAGGCGCCGATCAGGACCGCGTCGTGCCGGCGTTCGCCGACAAACCGGATATCGTCCGGAAAGCTCGCCGACACATGCAGATCGATGCCGCGCCGCGCGGCTTCCCGGCGCAGGAAATCGGCTTCCATCTGGATATCGCAATCGCCGAGCAGGATGACGTCGACCCGCTTTCCTCCGGCGCCTAAATCGGCCAGGCCATAGGCGGCGCCGACCGCCCAATAGGACGCCGCACCTTCCTTCAGGTCGCGCCGGTAGCGCTCGAGGATTTCAGCGGGATCGCGCCCATGCTGGGGCGCAAGTTCGGCGCCGACCGCCGCCAATTCCTCCTCGGGGGTCTTCTCGGTCAGGATCTGGCGCGCCAGCAGATCCAATACCGTGCGCTCGACCACCTCGCGCAGATCGGTCGGCGTATTGCCGGCCTCCGGAAACAGCGCCGTCATCGCCGCGCAATCCTCGGGAATGCGGCGCGGCTCGGCAAAATGATCCAGAAGTGCTGCGATCTCGCTGTCGGCGGGCAGCCGCATGTGGCTGATCGCATGCACGATCAGGAACCGATCCTTGCCAACCGGCAATTGATGGACAAAGCGGGAGCGACGCACGATCATGCTTCGCTATAGACTGAATCGGCCTGGTTTTTGGACAAAAAAGTGGCGCCGCTGGTGGAGATGGCGCTTTCCCGCAACGCCGGTTTCGGCCTGATGTCAGCCGATTCGGAGCCGATGGCCCACCGCCGAAGCCGGATGCAATCATGGGCTGCCTCGCCGCCGGCAAGGAATCGCAAGGCCCTCGGGTGAGCGGTGCTGACGCTAAGCTTTCGGCCGCTCCGCGAAGTGGCGCCACCCCCTGGCGCGCAGGGCGCAGGCCGGACATTCGCCGCAGCCATAGCCCCAGGCATGCCGCGCGCCGCGTTCGCCGAGATAGCAGGTGTGGGAGAGTTCGCGGATCAGCTCGACCAGCGCCGCCCCGCCGAGTTCATGGGCGAGCTGCCATGTTGCGGCCTTGTCCAGCCACATCAGCGGGGTGTGCAGCTCGAACGCGGCGTTCATCCCGAGATTCAGCGCCGCCTGCAGTGCCACGATGGTTTCATGACGGCAATCCGGATAGCCGGAATAATCGGTCTCGCACATGCCGCCGATGATGTGACGGATGCCGCGACGATAGGCCAGCGCCGCCGCAAAAGTCAGGAACACCAGATTGCGGCCGGGCACGAAGGTGTTGGGCAGGCCGTCCCCGCCCATTGCGATCGCGACGTCGGCCGTCAGGGCGGTGTCGGAAATGGCGCCGAGGGTCGGAATCGCCAAGGTGTGGCTTTGGCCGAGTTTTGCCGCCCAATCCGAGCGCAACGATTTGATTCCGTCGAGCAATTGGTCGCGGCATGAAAGCTCGATGACATGCCGCTGCCCGTAGTCGAAGCCGAGCATGTCGACGCGCGCAAAGCGCTGAAGGGCCCATGCCAGGCAGGTGGCGGAATCCTGGCCGCCGGAGAACAGCACCAGGGCGGTCTCGGACTGGAGTGGCTCGCTCATGAGCGTGCCCATAGCACCCCTCCACGCGCAAGGCCAAGCAGTGGAAAGCGCAGGCCTGCCGGGCCGGTTTCGCTGGGACCGGGGCGCATCTTGCGCCATAAGACGAGCATCAACTCCAGGCCTTGGTGCAGCATGACCCCTTCCCGCGACATTTCACGGCTGATCGAGATCATGGCGGCGCTGCGGACGCCCGGCAGCGGCTGCCCCTGGGATCTCGAGCAGAATTTCGCGACTATCGCACCCTATACCATCGAGGAAGCCCATGAGGTGGTCGACGCCATCGCGCGCGGCGATCTCGACGATCTCTGCGACGAACTCGGCGATCTGCTGCTGCAGGTGGTGTTCCACGCCCGCATGGCCGAGGAGCAGAACGCCTTCGCCTTCGGCGACGTGGTCGAGGCGATCACCCGCAAGATGATCCGCCGGCATCCGCATGTCTTCGCCGACAAGGACGGCCAGTTGACGCCGTCGCACGTCAAGGAGGCCTGGGACCGCATCAAGGCCGAGGAGAAGGCCGAGCGCGCGGCACGGCGGCCGCCGCCGCAGGCCACCCCCTCATCGCTGCTGTCGGGCATCAAGGCAGGACAGCCGGCCCTGACGCGCGCCATGCAATTGCAGCGCAAGGCCTCCAGCGTCGGCTTCGACTGGAACGATCCGCGGGCCGTGCTGCACAAGATCCGCGAGGAAGCCGATGAAATCGAGGCGGCGCTGGATCGCGGCGACGCCGATGAACTCGCCAATGAAACCGGCGATCTGTTGTTCGCGCTGGTCAACCTGGCGCGCCATGTTGGCGCCGACCCGGAAGCCGCGCTGCGCGGCACCAACGCCAAGTTCGAGCGCCGCTTCGGCCATATCGAACAGGCATTGGCGGCGCAGGGACGCTCGCTCGAAGACGCCTCGCTGGCCGAGATGGATGCGCTGTGGAACGAGGCGAAGGTCGACGAATCGCGCCCTTGATCGGAAGCAACCAAGCCTCTTTGAAGGCTTTGGCTGATGCCGTCAGGCCGCAAAAGCATCCAGCGCCGTCTTGCTCAGTCCCAGGTCCGATCGGCGTTTCCGCGCTCGATAATCGCAAAATGAAGACCGGTAATGGCCGCTGCAAAGGCAAAATAGCCGGAAACGCTGAGAAACAGAATGACGAACGTCGCCGCGGGCGCGGCACCCTGCAATACGAGGTCCAGAAGGTGATGTGCATTCAGCGCCAGAAGGGCTGCCACAAAAAGCGCTCCCAGTGCGGCCCCCATCCCGAATTGGGACGCTACGTGTCGAAATAGCTGGCGGTCGCTCATCTGAGGTTCTCGTCAGGCTGACGACCGGGAACGCTGGAAACGGGCGCGAGTTCCACGGGCCAGGAAACAGACCCCGTGCGCCTCGCAGCTGGCGAACAGCCGGCGCTCCGAATCCAGGCAAATCGGTTTGAGCCGAGGGCCGACGATAAATCTGCGTCAGGTTCATCGAGTCTTATGCCAGCGAGGGACGTTCACATTCGCCAGCAGGTTGGCGAGATCGGACTGCCTGGCTGTTCAGGTTTTGGCAAAAGCCGCCTTCATCTGGCTCCTGATCGTTTCCCGCGACAGGCCGAATTTCGCGGCGAGATCATCGATTGTTCTGCCCGCCAGGAGTCCGTTTACGGCGCGAATTTCCGCCGGTGACAAGTCGAACAGGCCATTGAGCAGATCGTCGGGCAGAGTCTGGGATGACCCGAGCGGTGTCACCACCAGGATACCCAGCGCCGGCCCAAAAATGTCGTGGGCGGAGCGGCGGACCGGAATGAGGTGCACAATTATCGCCGGGCTTTCGTCGTCCGACGGCACGGCGATCGACCTGGCGCCCGAATAATAATGTTCGGAATTCAACCCTTCGATTGCCTCGGAAAGCAGGGTGTTGGCCCCCGCATCCGTGAGCGCGATCCGGCCGAAGGCTCGCGAAACGATCTGCCCGCCCATCTGTTCAAGCAGCGGACTTGCCGCGACCACTTTACCGTCACCGAGCAGAACGGCGGACGGAAGTCCCATGACGGTCAGCGACTCGGCCATCCCGTGAGCGCGCTCAAGGCGAAGCCGGGCCGACATCAATGCAGCACGCGCCAGGTGAGGCCGGAGCGCATTCAACCTCGGTATGTGGTGGCCCTCAATAGGGCCGTCCGCGAAGCGTCGTTCGATACTGAAGGCGAGCATGTCGTCGCTTGGCACCTGCACGACGTTTCCGGCCGCCCAACCGAAGCCTCGCGGACGCAGAAGTTCTGTGAACGTCGCATCGCCATCCATCTCCTCTGCCGTGAACATATCGATCTCTCGCATGAACCCGGCGTGCCGATGCGAAAGCAGCCTTTCCATCCTGGGATTGCGCTCGTGCCAGCGACCCTCGAGAAAATCAAGGCCAAGCTGCCTGACCGACTCCGAAGAAGTCCAGCGAAGCGCGCTGGGATCGGTGGTGATGAGAAATGTCCCGACCGACCCGGTCATGTCAGCCAGGCTGTCAAGAACAGCCGGCCACATCTCGGGGACTGCCGCCGCTTCATAAATGAGGTCCAGCAGCAGGTTCGTTTCGCCAAATGACATCTCATCCTCCGAACCGGCGGTCGCGGCAATTTGCATTCCGAATGGAGAACTCTCCGTCGCGCACCAGCCAGTCGTCTTGATCCAGACCGCTGCCGGGACGCTTCGTCAACCCCGCGCGCATCAGGCCGTGTGCGGCACGGCGTCGAAACGGTTGACGACAATGTCGCGTTTTGTCTCGTCGACCCGCACGGTCATCGCGAAGCGGCCGTCGTGAAACTCCTTGTTGAGAATTTCCGAGTTGCGGTGCAGCCAGCTGATGCCGGCGCCGTCGGCGGCGTCAATCGACAGGTCCAGCGTCATCCGCGTGGCGGCCAGCCGCTCCTCGATCGCCGCGAGCAGCGCATCGATCCCCTCCCCGGTTTCGGCCGAGACCAGGAAACACGGCCGCTCCGGCGGACGCCGCGAGGCGATGTTTCGCAGGTTTTCGCGCTGCTCCGGATCGAAGCGATCGATCTTGTTCCAGACCTCGAGAATGCGCTGCCCCGAATCCGGGTCGATGCCAAGCTGGCGCAGCACGGTTTCGACATCGCGCTGCTGCGCGTCGGCGTCTTCATGCGAGATGTCGCGGACGTGGAGAATGACGTCGGCTTCCTCCACCTCCTCCAGGGTGGCACGAAACGCCGCAACCAGTTGGGTCGGCAGGCTGGAAATGAATCCGACGGTGTCCGAAAGCATCGCCTTGCCGCCATGCGGCAGGCTGAGTGCACGCAAGGTCGGATCGAGCGTTGCAAACAGCATGTCGGCGGCCTGCACCTCGGCGCGGGTCAGCCGGTTGAACAGCGTGGATTTTCCGGCATTGGTGTAGCCGACCAGCGCCACCACCCGGTACGGCACCCGCTGCCGGCCGGCGCGATGCAATCGCCGCGTCGCCTGCACCTTCTTGATCTCGTTCTCGAGCCGGGTGATGCGCTCGCCGATCAGGCGGCGGTCGGCCTCGATCTGGGTTTCACCAGGACCGCCCATGAACCCGAAACCGCCGCGTTGCCGCTCGAGATGGGTCCAGGATCGCACCAGGCGGCTGCGCTGATAGTTGAGATGCGCCAGCTCGACCTGCAGCGCGCCCTCCTTGGTCTTGGCTCTGCGGCCGAAGATTTCGAGGATCAGTCCGGTGCGGTCGAGCACCTTGGTGTTCCAGGCTTTCTCGAGGTTGCGCTGCTGGATCGGCGACAGCGCGCAATCCATCACCACGAGCTCGATGTCATGGCCGGCGATGAGCCCGACGATCTCCTCGACCTTGCCCTTGCCGAGATAGGTCGCAGGCCGGATCTGGCTGACCGGCGCGACCAGCGCGTCGGCGATCATCAGATCGATGGCGCGCGCCAAGCCGACGGCTTCCTCGAGCCGCGCCTCTGAACCGCGTATGACGTCGTGATTCGTTTGCGCTTCGGCATCGCCGCGACGCATCCGCAAATAGGGGCCGATGACAATCACCCGCCCGCTGTCTTGCCCCCCTGCCGCCCGCGGACGGTCGGCAGCCCCTTCAGGTTTTCGGGGTTCCAATCAGATCACTTTCAAGCCGGAGCATCCTCGCCACCCTCGAACAATTGGATCGGAGCTCCCGGCATGATGGTCGAGATCGCGTGCTTGTAGACAAGCTGCGAATGACCGTCGCGCCGCAGCAGCAGGCAGAAATTGTCAAACCAGGTGACAATCCCCTGTAGCTTCACCCCATTGACCAGAAAAATCGTCAGTGGCGTCTTGGTTTTACGAACGTGATTAAGGAAGGTGTCTTGTAGATTTTGTGCGCGGTCTGCCGCCATTGTTTTTGTCCCGCCGTCTTGTTGCTTCTTTTTATTACACCCGGTGCAGTCCTCTTGTGGAACCTCACCCGGTTGCCGGCTTCCCCTGAGATCCCCCTCCGGGGGCGCGGCGGCTTGATTAGAAGGCAGGCGCGGTTTTTAGGCAAGCCAGTTCGCGCAAAACCCGCGCCGAACCACTCTTAATTGGCGAAAAGTCGAGAAATAAACGGATTTTCCCAAGCAAATGCATGGATTGAACAAACCTCAAATCGGGCCCGGGCCGGCATCCGGCGATTCAACCGACTCCGAGGGCCTTGAGCTTGCGATGCAGCGCGGATCGCTCCATGCCGACGAATTCCGCCGTCCGCGAGATGTTGCCGGAGAAACGGCTGATCTGCGCAATCAGGTAGTCGCGTTCGAACACTTCGCGCGCCTCCCGCAGCGGCAGCCCCATGATGTGTTCGCCGTTGTTGCTGGTCGGCATCGCCGGCACCATCGAGCCGACGTCCTGCGGCAGCATATCGGCCGTGATGATGACTTCCGGGCCGCCGCCGGCCAGAATCATGACCCGCTCGACATTGTTGCGAAGCTGCCGGACGTTCCCGGGCCAGACGTGGGATTGCAGTACCGCCATCGCGTCCTGACCGATCTGGCGTTTCGGCAGGCCGGTCGCGACCGAGATCTGATCCATGAAATAGTCGATCAGTTCGGGAATGTCCTCCCGGCGCTCCGACAGCGGCGGCACCCGGATCGGCACCACCGACAACCGATGATAGAGGTCCTCGCGGAACCGCCCTTCCGCGATCTCCTCTTCGAGGTTGCGTGCGGTCGAGGAAACAATGCGAACGTCGACGTTCACCTTGGTGGTGCCGCCGGAGCGCTGGAAGGTCTGATCGACCAGTACCCTGAGGATCTTGTTCTGGGTCTCGCGCGGCATGTCGCCGATTTCGTCGATGAAAAGGGTGCCGCCATGGGCTTCTTCCAGGGCACCCGCCTTACGCTGATGCTCACCATTCGACTGTTCGACCCCGAACAACTCCACTTCCATGCGCTCCGGCGTAATCGCTGCGGCGTTGATGACGACAAATGGTCCCTCGGCACGGCTTGAGGCGTTGTGCAGGGTGCGCGCCGCCAGTTCCTTGCCCGAACCCGACGGGCCAACGATCAGGATGCGGCTATTGGCCTTGGCAGCCCGGTCGATGGTCTGGCGCAGCTGATTCATACAGGCGGACCGCCCGGTCAGCACGCTGGCCGCCGGCGCCAATTGCTTGAGTTCCTTGACTTCGCGCTTCAGGCGCGAAGTTTCGAGCGCCCGCGTCGCCACCAGGATCAGCCGGTCCGACTTGAAGGGTTTTTCGATGAAGTCGTAGGCGCCGCGCTTGATCGCCGCGACCGCCGTTTCGATATTGCCGTGGCCCGAAATCATCACCACCGGCATATCGGCGTGATCCCGCTTCACCTGCTCCAGCAACTGCAACCCATCCAGCTTGCTGCCCTGCAGCCAGATGTCGAGAAACACCAGATTCGGGCGGCGATTGGCAATTTCCGCCAGTGCCGAATCGCTGTCGCGCGCGGTCCGGGTGGTGAAACCTTCGTCGTCGAGAATGCCGGCGACCAGATCCCGAATATCTGCTTCGTCATCGACAATCAGAATGTCATTTGCCATGGGGTCACGCCTGTCTTGTCAGTTGCCTGTTGCGGCTTCGATTCTTGTTTCGTTGTTGGTCGTCTCGGGGGGCTCAACGGTTCCGGATGCCAGGTCCTTTGTTTCTTCGACGCTTGTTTCCTTTGTTGCCGCCGATGTCCCGGAAACAGGCTCCTTGGCCTCGGTTTTCGGCGCATGGCCCGATATCGCGAAGCGCAACCGCATCCAGGCGCCGCGCGCGCCGGGCCGCAGGTCGGCCGCATCGTTCAACTCGATCCGGCCGCCATGGTCCTCCAGCACGCGGCCGACAATGGCAAGGCCTAGGCCGGTGCCCTTCTCGCGCGTGGTGACATAGGGCTCGAGCAGCCGCGCCCGGCTAACCTTCGGCAGGCCGATCCCGTTATCGATGACGTCGATCACGATGTCCTCGTTGTCGCGCGCGGCGATGACATCAATGCGACCCTTGCCCAGGGTGTCGGCCGGTACCGCCTCGATGGCTTCGGTCGCGTTCTTGATGATGTTGGTCAATGCCTGCGAAATAAGCCGCCGGTCGAACTGCGCCCGCAGCGGCTCGTCCTTGATCTCGGCCTCGATATCGATCTCGGGATGCCCGACCCGCATCAGGAACACGGCCTGCCGCACGGTGTCGGCGACATCCTCGCCCTCCATGACCGGCTTCGGCATCCGCGCAAAGCGCGAGAATTCATCTACCATCCGCCTGATGTCGTCGACCTGGCGAACGATGGTGTCGGTGCACTGCTCGAAGATCGCCTTGTCCTCGGTGATGACCTTGCCGAATTTGCGGCGGATGCGCTCGGCCGAAAGCTGGATCGGCGTCAGCGGATTCTTGATTTCATGGGCAATGCGGCGCGCGACGTCGGCCCAGGCCGAGGTGCGCTGCGCCGACACCAGTTCGGTGATGTCGTCAAGCGTGATGATGTAGCTGTCGCGCGACTGGCTGGTCTGCTCGGCGCTGACACGAACCGACAGGTTGCGCTCGTGGCCGTCGCGGCTGATGGTGATCTGGCCCTGAACCAGCCGCTGGGTGCCTTCGCGGGCGGTTTTCATCATGTCATCGAGTTCGGGCAGCACGTCCGACAGCGCGTGACCCAGCGTCTCCGATTCGGCGTGACCGATCAGCTTCTCGGCGGACCGGTTGAGAATGCCGACGCTGCCGGAAGCGTCGACGCCGATGATGCCGGCGCTCGCCGACGACAATACCGCCTCGATGAAGCGGCGGCGGCTGTCGATCAGGTCGCTGGCGCTGACCAGTTCGTCGCGCTGGGTGCGCAACTCCTGCGTCATCTTGTTGAAGGTCTCGCCGAGCTGCGCCAGATCGCCCTCCGAACGATGCACCGGCACCTGAACGTGCAGATCGCCGGTGGAAACGGTATTGGCGGCGTCCATCAGCCGCCGGATCGGCGCCACCAGCCAATTGGCGAAATTCAGCCCGATCAATATTGAAGCCATCAGGATGGTCAGCGCGATCACCGCGAACATCAGCGCGAAATTCACCTGAATGCCGAGCCGGCGCGACTCCAGCTCGGCATATTCGGCGACACTGGCTTCGGTTTGGCTGAGTTGCGCGACCACGCCGGGATCGAGCGGACGCGCCACATACAGGAAGACATCGTTGAAGGCCCGCAGCCGGATCACGGCCGCGACGTAGTTTTCTTCGGGGATCACCGATATCTCGGGTTCGGTCTCCTTGACGCTGCTCAGCAACTCGGCCGGCGGTGGAGCGAAGGTCAGTTCGTTGCCGGTTTGCGCCGACACCAGGGGTTTGCCGTCCTTGTCGATCAGCATCGCACTCGGCAGATTGCGCGCCACAGCGCCCGCCGTGAGCAATTCTAGAAAGGTGCCGCGATCCTGGTCGTACAATGGCCGCGCATGCGCGATGTCGTTGGCCATTGCCAGAATATCGCCGCCGATCAATTGGGCGTGTTCGTTGGTATAGGCGCGGGCGATGCTCAGCGAGTTCTGGATCGCGCCGTGCATCGGACCGGAAAACAGCCGGTCGAGGCCGCGGTCGATGGTCACGTTGGCGACGATAGCCACCAGCACCGCCGGCAGCACCGCGATGACCGAGAACAGGCTGACGATCTGGATATGCAGCCTCGCCGCGGCCCGGCCGCGGCGCCGGGCCTGCATGACCTTCCAGACTTCGCTGACGATGATGCCGACCAGCAGAAGGATGGTCGCCGCATTGATCAGGATGAACGAATAGACAACGACCGGCGTCGGCTCGATCGGAGTCAGGCCAGTGAGCACCACGAAGGTGAGGAAGGCCGACAGCAGTGCGAGGCCGACCGCGAACGGCGCCAGAAATCGCAGGGGATTCCCCTGGGATCGGGCGAAAGACGAGTCGAACGGTGTGGTCGAGGCGTCTGCGCTGGTCATTCCGGCAAAGGGGTGAGCTAAATGGGTCCGCAGGCAGCAGACTGATGCATTCATATCACAATGTTGCCGAATTACGACAATTCCACGGCGCGTTCCGCCGTCACACCCGCATTCTCAGGTCGACCGCCCGGCTAGTTGCCGCTGCGATAGACCTGGATGTCCAGATCGCGAATTTTCTTGCGCAGCGTATTGCGGTTGAGGCCAAGCAGGTCGGCGGCGCGGATCTGGTTACCCCGCGTCGCCGCAAGCGCCGCAGTGAGCAGCGGCACCTCGATTTCCCGCAGGATCCGGTGATAGAGCCCGGGCGGCGGCACCCCGTTGGGAAAACCCGAAAAATGCGATGACAGATAGGCCTCGACGGCGCCTCCAAGATTGTCGACGCCGTGGTGGGCGCTGCCGCCCGAGGTCACGGCGGGCGGCGCCAGTTCTCCATCGATCACCGAACCGGTGATCACATCCTGCGGATACAAGGCCGCGAGCCGGCGGGCAAGGTTTTCGAGTTCGCGGACATTGCCGGGCCAGCGATGCTGCTTCATGCGTTCCAGCGCCAGCGCATCAAGCTTCTTCGGCGGCAGTCCATCCTTCTCAGCCAATGCGAAGAAATGCCGGATCAGATCCGGCAGATCCTCGATCCGCTCGCGCAGCGGGGGCAAGCGCAGCGGCACCACGTTGAGGCGGAAGAACAGGTCCTCGCGGAATAGCCCCTGCTGGATCAGAATCCGCAGATCCTTGTTGCTGGCGGCAACGATGCGCACGTCGGTCTTGATCGGCGTACGACCGCCGACGGTGGTATATTCGCCCTGCTGCAATACCCGCAACAGGCGGGTCTGCGCCTCCATCGGCATGTCGCCGATTTCGTCGAGAAACAGCGTGCCGCCCTCGGCCTGTTCAAACCGCCCGGAGGCGCGGGTATTGGCCCCGGTGAACGCGCCGCGTTCATGGCCGAACAGTTCGGATTCGATCAGATCGCGGGGAATCGCCGCCATGTTGACGGCGACGAAGGGACCGTTGCGCCGCTTGCCGTAATCGTGCAGCGCGCGGGCCACCAGTTCCTTGCCGGTGCCGGACTCGCCTGAAATCATCACCGTGAGATCGGTCTGCATCAGCCGCGCCAGCACCCGATAGATTTCCTGCATCGCCGGCGACCGGCCGACCAGTGGAATCGAATCGAATTCGGCCTCGTCAGGGTGATTGGCCGCCCGCTCCTTCGGTTCCGCCAGCGCGCGGCCGACAATGGCGATCAGCTCCTTGAGGTCGAACGGCTTCGGCAGATATTCATAGGCGCCACGTTCGGAGGCGCGGATCGCCGTCATGAAGGTGTTCTGCGCGCTCATGACGATAACCGGAAGATTCGGCCGCATCTTCTTGATCCGCGGCAGCAGATCGAACGCGTTCTCGTCAGGCATCACCACGTCGGTGATCACCAGATCCCCCTCGCCCTGGCTTACCCAGCGCCACAGCGTTGCCGCGTTACCGGTCAGCCGCACCTCGTATCCGGCACGCGAGAGCGCCTGGTTCAGAACCGTCCGGATGGCGGTGTCATCGTCAGCGACAAGAATGCTACCTGCGGGCATCTGTATTCCTCATCTCGTTCGCTGTGAGGCAGGCGACGACGTCCCCGAAACGTCATCACGATTGCTTTGGTCGAAGTGTTTGGCGGCGTTGAACATCGGCAGCAGCACGCGGAAAATGGTCTTGCGCGGCTGCGACTCGCATTCGATGATGCCGCCGTGGTCGCCGACGATCTTGGCCACCAGCGCCAGGCCCAGCCCGCTGCCGGTCGGTTTGGTGGTGACGAAGGGATCGAACAGGTTCGGGAGCAGGTCCTCCGGCACGCCGGGACCGTTGTCCTTGACGCAGAATTCGAGTGGCAACGACACCCGCGATTTCTTTCCCGGCACCGACAGCCGGACGCCGGGACGAAACGCGGTGGTGAGTTGAATTTCCGCATCGCTGCCGAGATCGACCACCGCCTCGGCGGCGTTCTTCACCAGGTTGAGAAACACCTGGATCAACTGGTCCTGATTGGCCAGCACCGGCGGCAGCGACGGGTCGTAGTCCTCGACGAAACGGATATTTCGGGCAAAACCCGACTGCGCGAGCCGCTTGACGTGATCGAGCACGCTGTGAATGTTGACCGGGCCGCGCGCCACCGGCCGGTCGTCGCCGAACACTTCCATGCGGTCGACCAGCGTGACGATGCGGTCGGCCTCGTCGCAGATCAGCCGCGTCAGCATGCGGTCTTCCGACGACGCGGCCTGTTCCAGAAGCTGCGCCGCGCCGCGAATGCCGGATAGCGGGTTCTTGATTTCGTGGGCCAGCATCGCCGCCAGCGCGATCACCGACCGCGCCGCGCTTCGATGGGTCAATTGCCGGTCCATCTTGTCGGCGATGGTGCGCTCCTGCAGCATCACGACGATGTGGCCGGGCCGCTCGGTGAGCGGGGCGACATGAAGATCGACCTGGCGGTCGCCGCCGATCCGGGGCGTGCCAAGGTCTACCTTGTACTCGTTGACCGGCGAACCGCTGGAGCGCACCTGATCGATCAGCGCCAGCAGCGGGCTGCCGAACGGCACCAGTTCCTTCAACGACTGGCGCTGCAGAAACTGCGCCGAAATCTCGAAAAATGATTCCGCGGCCATATTGGCATCGACGATCTTGCCGTCGGGCGCGACCAGCAGCACCGGGTTGGGCAGTGCGTTGAGGATGGCCTCGCCATCGGACAATACCGGCTGGAAATGCTCTGCGGCTGAAGTCATGCGGCGGCGCTCCATGCAAAGTCGTCGAATGCATCTTGAAGAGAGCGGTGCACGCCGGAGGGATCGTCCGACGTCAGAACCTTCTGTCGCCAGCTCTTGAGCGTCAGCGCCGGCGCGCGGCTGTACTGGGCGGCGATCTCCAGCGCCCATCCGAGATGCTTGCGCGCGTGGCGCAGGCCGACGCGCAGTCCGTAATGGCTGCAGACTTCGTCATAGAGTGTGCGGACATAGTTGAGCTGCAGCGCGAGCGACGGCGAGGATTCGACGATGCCGGATTCCAGGCGGCGCCCGATCTGACCGGGCAACCACGGCTGGCCCTGCGCGCCGCGGCCCATCATGACCGCGTCGGCATCGGACATTTCAAGCGCCACCACGGCGTCCTCGAACGAGGTAATGTCGCCGTTGACGACGAGCGGAATCCGGATCGCGGCCTTGACCGCACGGACCGCGCCCCAGTCGGCCCTGCCCTTGTAGAACTGGCAACGGGTGCGGCCATGCACCGAAATCAATTGCACCCCGGCGGCCTCGGCGCGGCGGGCCAGTTCGGGGGCGTTGAGGGAACGATCGTCCCAGCCGAGCCGCATCTTCAACGTCACCGGCACTTCCACGGCACCGACCGTCGCCTCGACCAGTTTCAGCGCATGGTCGAGATCGCGCATCAGCGCCGAACCGGACTGGCCGCCGGTGACGTGGCGCGCCGGGCAGCCCATGTTGATGTCGATGATGTCGGCGCCCGCGGCTTCGGCGATGCGCGCGGCTTCCGCCATCCAGCGAACCTCGCAACCGGCCAGCTGAACAACATGCGGGCCGATCCCGGTCGCCTCGCATCGCAGCCGGGACATCGGACGCCCGTTGACCAGATCGTCGCTGGCAGTCATCTCGGAGACCACGAGTCCCGCGCCCAGAGCTGCTGCGAGGCGCCGAAACGGGGCGTCGGTGATACCTGACATCGGCGCCAACAAAACCCGGTTGGCGATCGTAATATCACCGATTTTCAATGGCTTAGGCCATGCGGGGGGCGGGCGGGTCACGGATTTCTCGTTGTTCTGACTGGCGCATCATCGCGACAGCCGGCGCTCATTTTGAGCACAATTCTTGGGCAGTCAAGCTCCATGCCTACACTTTAGACAAATCTGCCAATCTTGCAAGTGCAGTGCAACAAAATCTGGCTTTCCCACAGCTATGGGTAATCATCCTGTTTTTCAGGCCTCGGCATGATAAGGGCAGTGCGCCAGCCGCCAACGCCGCCTCCGAGCCCTCCATCATCGAGTCCAATGTCGAAAACACCACGGACTGCAGCCATCCTTGTCGCAGCCGGGCGCGGGCTCCGCGCCGGCACGGGGGGACCGAAACAATACCGCTCGATTGGCGGACAAACGGTGATTTTCCGTGCCATGGAACCGTTCAGCCGGCATCCGCAAGTCCATGCCGTGCAGCCGGTTCTGAATCCTGACGACATTGCCATGTTTCTGGATGCCGTAAGCGCATTGCCCCACGCGCCGCCGGCAACTGGCGGGGCAACCCGCCAGGCCTCGGTGCATGCCGGCCTGGAAGCCCTCGCCGGCCAGCAGCCCGACGTCGTGCTGATCCACGACGCGGCGCGACCATTCGTCACGGCCGCTTTGATCTCGCGGGCGATCGACGCGGCGGCGCGCACCGGCGCGGCGATACCAGCTGTCGCGGTCACCGACACCATCAAGCTGGTCGGCGACACCGGAAACGTCGAAGCGACTCCGGAGCGGGCGCGGCTGCGCGTGGCGCAAACGCCGCAGGCGTTCCGGTTCGACGTGATTCTCGAGGCGCATCGCCGTGCCGCCCGCGAGGGCCGGAGCGATTTCACCGACGACGCCGCGCTTGCGGAATGGGCGGGATTGACGGTGGCGACCTTTGAAGGCGATCCTGCCAACATGAAGCTGACCACCCCTGAGGATTTCGTTCGCGAAGAAGCCCGCCTCGGCGCCATGCTCGGCGATGTCAGAACCGGCAATGGCTACGACGTTCACGCCTTCGGTGACGGCGATCACCTGATGATCTGCGGGGTGCGGGTACCGCACAGCCGCGGCTTTCTCGCGCATTCCGACGGCGATGTCGGCCTCCATGCGCTGGTCGATGCGATCCTCGGGGCGCTGGCGGACGGCGATATCGGATCGCATTTTCCGCCCAGCGATCCCAAGTGGAAGGGCGCTGCCTCCGACCGCTTCCTGAAATACGCGGTCGACCGGGTTGCCGCCCGCGGCGGACGCATCGCGCATCTCGATGTTACCCTGGTTTGCGAGCGCCCAAAGATCGGTCCGCTCCGCGACGCCATGCGGGCGCGCGTCGCCGAAATCGCCGGCCTTGGCCTGTCGCGGGTGGCGGTGAAGGCCACCACCAGCGAACGGCTCGGATTTACCGGTCGCGAGGAAGGCATAGCCGCGCTCGCCAGCGCCACCATCCGGCTGCCCTGGGACGCCAAGGCCGACGACAAAGGCTGGAGCGACTGACATGAGCGGCAGCGACGCCCGCGCCCTCTCCCGTTCGCTGCTCGACCTCTGCCGGATGCGCAAGCTGACCATCGCAACCGCGGAATCCTGCACCGGCGGCCTGGTCGCCGGCGCGCTCACGGATATTCCAGGCTCGTCCGACGTCATCGATCGCGGTTTTGTAACCTACTCCAATGATGCCAAGCGCGCGATGCTCGGCGTCAAGGCGACGACGCTGCTGACATTCGGCGCGGTCAGCAAGGAAACCGCGACCGCCATGGCGGTCGGCGCGCTGGAGAAGGCTGGCGTCGATCTTGCGGTCGCGATAACAGGCATCGCCGGGCCGGGCGGCGCAACGCCGGGCAAGCCGGTCGGCCTGGTGCATTTCGCCGTCGCCGCCCGCGACGGCAGGATCCTGCATCGCGAATGCCGGTTCGGCGCGATCGGCCGCAGCGCGGTGCGCCAGCGCTCGGTGGTGGAGGCGCTGCGGATGCTGATGGAGCTGGCGCGCGGGCCGCAAGTTCAGCCCAAGCCGCGCCGTGAAGCCGCGAGCCGGTTGCGTCCGCGCGCGGCACGCTCGCCGCGCCGGGCCGCTGTCAAACGCCGCCGGCCACCGCGGTCTTAGTGCTTGTTTCGTGTCTCGGGCGCGATGCGGCACGAAGTGCCGCCGCCGAACCGGGACCGACACCTCCTCAACCGTTCGATCGACCCGGATCTGACCACTTCGTGATGCGCCGCGTTCCGGGAACGCTCATGTCTGGCGCGGAGCGCCAATCGCCGGCCGCCCGTAGATCGCGTCGGCCCGCTTTTCGAAAGCGGCCGCAAAACGCTGGAACGCGGTGTCGAACATCGTTCCCATCAACATCGCCAGCATCCGGCTCTTGAATTCATAGCTGAGGTAGAACCCGACATCGCAGGCGGCCTCCGAGCTCGGCTCGAACGACCAGCGGTTTTCGAGATTGCTGAACGGCCCCTGCAGATACTCCACCAGAATTTTCAGGTTGGGACGGTCAAGCGTGACCCGGCTTGTAAAACCCTCGCGCACCAGGTTGAACGCCACTGTCATGTCGGCGACCACGATTTCGGTGCCGTCGGGCCTGGCGCTGCGCTGGCGTATCTTGAGCGAACGGCAGAGAGGCACGAATTCCGGATAGCGCTCGACATCCGCAACCAGGTCGAACATCTGCGACGCGCTGTGCTGAACCCGGCGCCTGCTGGAGAATTTCGGCATCGCCCGGACTCAGCCGGCGATCGCCGCGCGCGCCGCCCGCAGCCGCGCGAAATCATCGCCGGCGTGATGCGACGAGCGGGTCAGCGGGCTGGCGGACACCATCAGAAAACCCTTGGTGTAGGCCACCTTCTCATAACCGCTGAATTCGTCCGGCGGCACGTAGCGCATCACGGCATGGTGCTTGCGGGTCGGCTGCAGATATTGCCCGATGGTGAGGAAATCCACCTCCGCCGAGCGCAGATCGTCCATCACCTGCAGCACCTCGTGACGCTCTTCGCCAAGGCCGACCATGATGCCGGATTTGGTGAAGATGGTGGGATCGATTTCCTTAACCCGCTGCAACAGCCGGATCGAATGAAAATAGCGCGCGCCCGGGCGTACCGTGAGATAGCGCGACGGCACCGTCTCCAGGTTGTGGTTGAATACGTCGGGTTTTGCCTTCGCCACGACCTCCAGGGCGCCTTCCTTGCGCAGGAAGTCCGGGGTCAGGATCTCGATGGTGGTGGTCGGGCAGCGGGCGCGGATGGCGCGGATGGTTTGCGCGAAATGCTCGGCGCCGCCATCGGCGAGATCGTCGCGATCCACCGAGGTGATCACGATATGGGCAAGCCCGAGCTTGAAGGTGGCCTCGGCCACATGTTCCGGCTCCAGGGGGTCGAGCGCGCCGGGCATCCCGGTCTTAACGTTGCAGAACGCGCAGGCGCGGGTGCAGGTGTCGCCCATGATCATGAAGGTGGCGTGCTTCTTGTCCCAGCACTCCCCGATATTCGGGCAGCCGGCCTCCTCGCACACCGTAACCAGGCCGTTTTCCTTGACGATCTTGCGGGTGTCGGCATAGCCGCGGCTGTTCGGCGCCCGCACCCGGATCCAGTCCGGCTTCGGCGGCGATAACGCGTCCGGCCGGTTCACCTTTTCGGGGTGGCGCGGGCGCAGCGGCGTGGCTGAAACGGTATCGACGACGACGACCATGCAATGTCCGTTCTAAGAGATCCCCTAGCTAATCCGCCTAGGGGGGAATCGCAACCGCTCGCCTTGTGCGCGCCAGGCCTTTGGCCTAATGGCGTTGCTGACGCCTTTTCGCCCCCGATCCCAGATTCGCATGGCTCAAAGCCGCACGCCCGGCAGTCAATTGCCGCTCCCTTTGGGCAGGCCCCTGAAGCGGGCCTTCTTCGCCCGCAGCGTGCACGAGGTCGCTCCCGACCTGATCGGCGCCACATTGCTGGTCGACGGCGTCGGCGGCATCATTGTCGAGCTCGAGGCCTATCACCACACCGATCCGGCCGCGCATTCGTTCCGCGGACCGACGCCGCGCAACCAGGTGATGTTCGGCCCGCCCGGCTTTGTCTATGTCTATCGTTCGTACGGCATCCACTGGTGCGTGAATTTCGTCTGCGAAAGGCAGGGTTCAGCCAGCGCGGTTCTGATCCGCGCCCTGCAGCCGACCCATGGCCTGCCGGCAATGCGCCGGCGCCGCGGACTGGACGATGAGCGCTCGCTATGCTCGGGTCCGGGCAAGCTCTGCCAGGCGCTGGGCATTACCGACAAGCACAACGGTCTGGCGCTCGACAGCCCGCCCTTCGCGCTGCATGCTCGGACCATAAAGCCGCACATAGTCAACGGGTTGCGGATCGGCCTGACCAAAGCGGTCGAACTGCCCTGGCGATACGGCCTGGATGGCTCAAGATTCCTCAGCAAGCCGTTTTGAAGCGTCAACCGGCGTTCTTCAGCCGCTCCAGCGCCTCGAGGATTTTTGTCTTTCGCGCGAGCGCGGCTTCGCGTTTTTCTTTTTCCTCTTCGACGATCTCCTCCGGCGCGTTGGCGACGAATTTATCGTTGCCGAGCTTGGCATCGACCCGCTTGATGTCGGCGTCGGCTTTTGCCAGCTCCTTGTCGAGCCGGGCTTTCTCGGCCAACAAATCGATCACACCTTTCAGCGGCAACGCCGCGACCTCGCCGCGCACCAAGAGTTGCACCGCGCCTTGCGGTGCCGTATCGGCAAAGGAAATATCGCCGAGCCGCGCCATCCGCCTGACGACATCGTTCCAGCGTTGCGCACGGCCCTTTGTTTCCGCGGAGGCACCGGCAAGCACCAGCGGCGTCAGCGTTGCCGGCGCAATATTCATTTCAGCGCGCACCGAGCGGATCGCGGTAACGAGATCCACCACCCAGCCGATCTCGGCTTCGGCTGCCGGGTCGCTGAAATCGGCGGGTTGCAGGGCGACGATGACCGGCGGCAACAGCGGTTCGTTCGGGTTTGCAACCGACATCAGCGCCAGTTGCTCCGACGTCAGGGCGTCGGCCTTGCGCGACCATGGCGTCAGCACCAGCAGGCCGTCGCGCCTGGCCGTCACCGCCCACAGTTCCTCGGTGATGAAGGGCATGAAGGGGTGCAACAGCTTGAGGATTTCGTCGCGCGCCCATGCCACCATGGCACGGGTCTCGGATTTGGCAGCGCCGTCCTCACCCGTCAGCACCGGTTTTGCGAGTTCGAGATACCAGTCGCAATAGACATTCCAGACAAAACGATAGATCGAGCCGGCGGCATCGTTGAAGCGATAGGCTTCAATCGCCTCGGTCACCTCGCGCGTGGTGCGCGCCGTCTCGTGGGCGATCCAGCGGTTCAGCGTCTGCTCCGCCGCGGTGGCGTCGAAGCCCGGCGCCAGCACGCAGGCGTTCATCTCTGCAAAGCGACAGGCGTTCCACAGCTTGGTCGCGAAATTGCGGTAGCCCTCGACCCGTTGCGTCGCGAGCTTGATGTCGCGGCCCTGCGCCGCCATCGCCGCCAGCGTAAAGCGCAGTGCGTCGGCGCCGTAGTCGTCGATCAGATGCAGGGGATCGATGACGTTGCCCTTCGACTTCGACATCTTGGCGCCCTTCTCGTCGCGAACCAGGGCGTGGATGTAGACCGCTGGAAACGGAACCTCCTTCATGAAGTGCAGGCCCATCATCATCATGCGGGCGACCCAGAAGAAAATGATGTCGAAGCCGGTCACCAGCACGTCGGTCGGGTAGTAGCGTTCGACGTCCTTGCTGTCGTCGGGCCAGCCCAACGTCGAGAACGGCCACAGCGCCGAGGAGAACCAGGTGTCCAGCACGTCTTCGTCGCGGACGATAAAGTCGGTGCGCTTGAGCGGATCGAGCGCCATCTCCCGGCCCTGCTCGGCGGTGATCACTTCCTGCTCGACGTAATAGCCGAGTGCGTTGCCGACCGCCTCTTCCTCGGTTTCGGCGACGAACACCTTGCCGTCGGGACCGTACCATGCCGGGATCTGATGACCCCACCACAGCTGGCGCGAGATGCACCAGGGCTGGATGTTCTCCATCCACTCGAAATAGGTCTTCTCCCAGGTCTTCGGCACGAAAGTGGTGGCGCCCGAGCGCACCGCAGCTATCGCGGGCCGCGCCATGGTCTTGGCGTCGACGTACCACTGGTCGGTCAGATAGGGTTCGATGACCACGCCGGAGCGATCGCCATGCGGCACCATATGGGTGTTGGGCTCGATCCGCTCCAGGAAACCGAAATCCTCCAGCCGCGCCACGATCCGCTTGCGCGCGGCGAAGCGTTCGAGACCGTTCATTTCCTCTGCAAACTCGGCCGCGGCTTCCGGCAAGCCGCGCAGATAATCCTCGTTGCCGACCAGGGCCAGATGCCCCTCCTGATCGAGCACGCTGATCTGTGGCAGATTGTGCCGGCGGCCGACTTCGAAATCGTTGAAATCGTGTGCCGGCGTGATCTTGACCGCGCCCGAGCCCTTTTCCGGATCGGCGTAGTCGTCACCGATGATCGGGACAAGGCGGCCGACCAGCGGCAGAATCACATGCTGGCCGATCAGGTGCTTCAGATGTTCGTTGTCCGGATGCACCGCGACCGCGCTGTCGCCGAGCATGGTTTCGGGCCGCGTGGTGGCCACCACGATGAAGGTCGCAGGATCGTCCGGATTGAAGGTCTTGCCCTGCAGCGGATAGCGCAGATACCACAGGCTGCCCTTGACCTCGATCTGCTGCACCTCGAGATCGGAAATCGCGGTCAGCAGCGCCGGATCCCAGTTCACCAGCCGCTTGTCCTTGTAAATCAGTCCCTCGCGGTGCAGTTCGACGAACACCTTGATGACCGCGCGCGACAGGCCCTCGTCCATCGTAAAGCGCTCGCGCGACCAGTCGCAGGACGCGCCGAGCCGTTTCAGCTGGTTGACGATGACGCCGCCGCTCTCGGCCTTCCATTGCCAGACCCGCTCCAGAAACCTGGCGCGGCCGAGTTCGCGCCGGCCCGGCTGCTGCCGCTCCATCAATTGCCGCTCGACCACCATCTGGGTCGCGATCCCGGCGTGATCGGTGCCCGGCTGCCACAACACGTCGCGGCCGCGCATCCGCTCGAAGCGGCAGAGAATATCCTGCAAGGTGTTGTTGAGCGCGTGCCCCATATGCAGCGAACCGGTCACGTTCGGTGGCGGGATCACGATGGTGAACGGTTTTGCCTCACGCCGCTCCGGGCGACCCGCCTTGAACGCGCCGCTGTCCTCCCAGATCCGGGACATGCGGGCCTCGATATCGGCGGGCTGGTAGTTTTTCTCGATCATGGCAATGCAATCTTGGATGTGGATCGGGCAGATGCGTGATGAGTTCTGGTTGATGCGCAGTGGTGACCGGCACCGCAAGCGGCGAGAGGCGAGCTCCCGCGCGCGCTGTTTTCAACTCAAAGCCATCACGCCCTGGCACTAGAAACCTGCCGGGGCGCGCCAAGTCAACACGACAGGTTGCCTCCAGGGCAAGATAGCGCCGGATGCAGGGGCTGAACGAGAGCCCCCGTCATCGCCCGCAACGGCTCTGCGCTGGAATCCGAAGCCTGGAATTCGCCACCCTGTGCGGCCCGATCCGACCCAATTTCGGGTCGGCAAGGCCGGCGGAAACCGACGATTCCCGTGCAAGCTTCGATTCAGGGACGTCCGCGCGAAACCCGCTCGATTTCCGCCTTGACGATGCGTTCCACCAACCCGGGCAGATTGTCGTCGAGCCACGACTTCAACATCGGCCTCAGCATTTCCTTGACCAGGTCTTCCAGCGTGCGCGCGTTGTTGCTCAGCACCGTATTGGCAAGGCTGTTGAAGGCGGATTCGACCGCCGAGACCGTCGAGCGCGACAGGATCTGCTGCGGCGGAGCAGCGCTTTCAAACGGCGGGGGCTCGTAGGCGGGCTGCCGGTGCAATGCCCGGGCAGCGGCGGTTTCGGTAAATTCCAGATCGTCATCCGGCTCGACCTTGTGGAATGGCGTTGTCGGCGGATCGGGCACCGCCATCTCATCGGTCAACTCGAACACTTCCGGCTCAGGCTGCGGCGGCCGTATCTCGGCTTCGGAAGTGGCTTCGTCGAGGCCAGCCAGCATCGCGTCAATATCATCCTGGCTGTTGGAGGCGGCTGGTGCCGCGGCAGCCGGTGTTGGTGGCGGCGGCGCAGGCTTGACGGGCGGCGGCGCGGCCTTGGCGGCGGCCGCTTGCGCCGCGGGAATAGCCGACGGCGGAATGTCGTTCATCACGGGCGGTTTGGCCGGTGCTGCCACCGCGGCAGGCTTTTCCGGCTTGGCTACCGCGGCAGGTCCGGATGCTTTCTCGGCGGCCGGCGGTTTTGCTTCATCGTCGGCGATGATACGCCGGATCGACGCCAGGATCTCCTCCATCGAGGGCTCTTGGACCTTTGCAGGTTGCGTCATCTCCGACTCCACCTCATCAACGCTTTCACATGCGTTTTACACCAAGCAAGACAGGAGTTGCCGGTTCCAGATAGGCAGGCCGGGATTTTCGTCGCGCAAGCCTGACTTGTCCCCAGATCAAGTACCGCCCGATGCATCGCGCGTTATCCTGCCCCTGCTCAGGGCACCAAAACATCGCGGTCGAGGGCTACCCGACAGGGCGCGAATCGCTCTGCTGCCTCATGCAACGCTACGTCAGGGCAACAATTGATTGCAAGCAAGGCGCCCGCGTATCAGCCGTCTCAGCATGCGTTCGGGCCGGCCCCGATTGCTTCAGCGGCTTGGCGAAACAACCGTGCCCGGCCTCGACAATTTGCAGCGAGTAACCGACCAGCCCAGCCGTCCAATATCACCACCGAAATGCCGATACTGTTCGACCGACACTTCAGATGTTCTCGGAGCAACCGACGCCGGTTACGAGCTCAGCGGCCATCCGGGGTGCGAACGCCAAACCAGCTGTCGCGCACCTGCTGGTAATGCACGCTCGGATCGTAGACCGTGGTTGCGAGGTTGAGCACCTGCGGCGACAACCGCCCAACGGCACTTAACACCGCATAGGATGCGACCACTCGGTCATGCTGCGCCGTGACCAGCGCGACGCGGGCGTTGACCAGCGCCTGCTGGGCGTTCAGCACGTCGAGCGTGGTGCGCTGTCCGGCCTTGGCTTCTTCGCGCACGCCGTTGAGCGCGATCTCCGAAGCGGTCACCTGCGACTGGGCGGAAGCCACCTGCGCCCTGCCCGCCACCAATTGCCCCCACGCCGTTACCGTGTTGGCACGGGTCTGGTCGCGGGTCTGTTCAAGCACCAGGCGCTGCTGCGCCAAGGTTTCCTTGGACTGTCGGATCAGCGAATATTCGGCGCCGCCCTGGTACAGCGGAGCCGAAATCTGCGCGATCGCCGAAGCGCCAAACGACCGGTACGTCGTTAGGGTCTGCTCATAGGACTGCTGCGCGGCGAGCTGGAATGTCACCGTGGGCAGCAAGGCGCCTTCGTTGACCTTGACCTGGAGATAGTTGACGTCGATGCCGAACATAGCGGCCGTGACGTTCGGATTTTCGGTCAGACTGAGATCGACCGCGGAGGGCAACGTTCCCGGCAAGAACCGGTCGACTGGCGAGCCGGGTGCGAGATTTGAGGGTTCGTTGCCGATGATGCGGCGGAAGTTCGATCGCGTGGTCGTCAGATTGGATTCGGCGGTCAGCTGCTGGGTCTTGCCGGCGGCCAGCTGGGCCTCCGACTGCGCGACGTCGGTACGCGTCACTTCGCCGACATTGAAACGATCCCGGGTCTGTTTCAGCGTCTGTTCGAGCACCCTGGTGTTGCTGCGCTGAACCTCGACGATGGCCGAGTCGCGCAGATAGTCCATGTAGATCGTCGCGGCCGAGAGCAGAACGCTCTGCTCGAGAACCCGCAGGCCTTCGCGCGCGCCGGAGACCTGGCTCTCAGCGGCGCGGGTCTTGTTGGCGGTCTGATTGCCGTTGAAGAGTGTCTGGGTGGCGGTGATGCCGGCGGCGCGCGGTGGATCCACGCCGTGGAATTCGCTCCTGACCAGAACGTTGGCGGAACCGCCCTGGGTGGTATTGAAATCGGTATATTGCTCGCCGGCGCTGGCGGTGATGGCCACTTTTGGACGATAGCCCGACAGCGCCTGCGGCACGTTCTCATCGGTGAACCTCACCGAGGCGCGTTGAGCGTTGAGCTGCGGATTGTTCTGGTAGGCGCGCACCAGGGCAGCCTCGATCGTATCGGCGAGGGCTGGCGCTGGGCCCACAAACGCCATCAGGAGGACTGCAACCGCAGCTCCGGTCACGAACTTCACGCCACCCATTCTTGGTAATCCATCCATGATCTTTGCCGGCTCACGCACGATTGAACCGGGATATTCGGCCCACCGAGTCCCTATGCCGTCCCGCACCATATTCCCCGCGCAAGCGGGACGGAACCCCCGGCGACCAAGCCAGCGGTTGAAACTCTGTATATGGGGCGTCCGGGCCACACTTATGTTATCGAACGGGAATTGCGGCGCTGCGGTCCTAGAAAACGAACGCGGGAAGCCGCTCGAGCCCCGGCAAAACCGGCACGGTCGCGTCAAAAAGCGCCCGGTTCCCGAAATCGTCGTGGGAACGGGTCACGATCGTGGCTCGCGGCGGCCGCGTCATGGCGTAAACGCCGACCAGCCGCCCCCCTTCCTTGAGCTGCCGGTAGAGCCTTTCGGGCGTGACCTCGGTGGCGCCGTCGAGCACAATCACGTCATAGGGTGCGTTCGCGGTGTCTCCCTCGGACGCGGCCGCGACCCCGACGGTCACATTTCCAAGCCCGAGTTCGGTCAGAACGGCTTTGGCCTTTGCCGCCAGCGATGGATCGCTTTCCGTCGCCATCACCTGGCGCGCCAGTTTTGCAACCACGGCGGCCGCATAGCCGGTGGCGCAACCGACCACCAGGACATTATCGGTTTCCTTGATGTCGGCGGCCTGCAGCATCTTGGCCGTGACCACCGGCTTGATCAGGAAGCGCTTCACCGCGGCCGCCTCGCTGACCTCGAGGTCGAGGTCGAGATAGGCCAGCGCGCGTTGCTGCTGGGGTACAAAGGCCTCGCGGGGGATCGCCAGCATCGCATCGATAATCCTGATATCGGTGACGTCGCTGGGGCGCACCTGGCCATCGACCATCTTCTGGCGCGCATTGGTAAAACCGGACATCGGCGAACCCTGAAGTCGCGCAGGCGCTAAGCCTGCGGGGGTGGAGCTTGCAACGGCGACATCTTTGGAACAAGGCCGGCCAAAACGCAACACGGCGATCATGCCGCCGAGGCCGCGGCCCCTGCGCCATCCGGATACGATTTTTGAGGTTTGGAGGTACTCTATTCGATGGTGACGGCGAGCCGTCCGATCAGCTTCGCGACCTCGTCCAGATGCTCGGAATCGTGATTCGCGACAGCGCGCGCGAGCCGGGACAGGCATTCGTCGTCGGTCATCGCCGGGAGATCGCAGCCAGCGACCGAGGGCGACGCCTGCATGAGATCGGTCTGATTGTCTTGCATCTGTTCACCCCTTGAGGGAATCCGGCGTGTTCCAGCATCGCCGGCGAATGAGTCGATTTAGGGGTCAATTCGCGGCGCGGAGGGGCCTCCTGATGAGGCCGCGCCAGGATGAACCGCCAATTGCCCGGGATCGAAAACGCCGAGAAATCGTTGCGGCGCCGCTATTCCGCGGTGGTTACCGACCGACGCGACGGCAGACCATTTCGTCCTTTGCAAGGCTCGGAGGCTTTGTTATACGCTGCCCGAAGCGGACCCGTCCGCTCTGTTCCTCGGTAGCTCAGCGGTAGAGCATTCGACTGTTAATCGAATGGTCGCTGGTTCGAATCCAGCCCGGGGAGCCAACATCCTTGCCACGCCGCCTGATCGCCTGTCGCATCTTACTGCGTGCCGTCCCGCATGTTCGTGCAGCCGAAACCCGCCATCGATTGTTTCACTGCTCGAACACCGCCCGGCAGGCATCGCTGAGGCTGGCCTTCTGTCGTCGCAGACACGCGGTGATGGCGCGAACGTTGGGGATTTCGCCGGCGCATAGCCGATAGACGTCGGGCGTACAGGCTTTTTTCTGTTCGGGCGTCGCCAGATCGGCCAGCGCCACGCCCGTGGCGACCAGCGCCAGCACGACGCCGAGCGTCAGAGCCGCATGGGCACGGCCGGCCGTGGCCAGCCATCCGCAAAACCTTGCTTTCATGACAGGGTCTCCGTCGAGTTCTGCCGGCGCCGGGAGCGGCACCGGGATGCCGGCAGATACGGCAAAGATTCTTCGCAAAATGTGATTTTTCTCACATTTGGGCGCGGCCGGATCGGTCTAATCTTGCACAGTCGATCAAGTCATCGGTAACCACGCCGACCGTGCCGGCCCGATCGATACAATTTGAGCGATCACTTCAATCTGGAAACAAAAGACATTTGACACGGTGCGCTCTCGAACGAGGGAGAGCGCGATGAGCGAAGCTGAATTTGACCGATTGCTGGATGCCGTGAGAACAGCGATTGCGCCCGCGCCGCAGGAGGAAATCATGGCCTACGCGCCGATCTTCCATCAACCCCCGAAAGCCGCCAACGACAACCAGCTGCCCTGGGCGCTGATTCCCTTTCCGGAAGGCTGGTACGCCGCCTGCTGATCGGGCCGGCCGCGCAACTCGCGTGGCTCCTGATTTCACCCTTGCAAGGCCTTGATTGTCTGGATGAGGGGACCGCAAGACTGCGCCTTGGCGGGCGCGGTTGGGGCGACCCAAGAAGGCGTCCGGGGCCATTGCGCCGTCAACTATCAAAACCGGCATGGACTGAACTGCACCCGCACCGGGATCGTGTTCGCCCGTCAAGCCGCCCGAAGCCGCGGGCGGCGATGTCCGAATCAGGTCCGGCCAATGTATGCTGACGACGCTCACCGGCATGTCGATCGGCTGCGGAAGAAGCCAGCCGCCCCCTCGCTGGAGCGGTTTCGGAAGCTTTCAAGATGCGGATAGACCTTGCGTTACTGATCTCGCTTTCATGTGCCGGCTGCGCCTTGTCGCAAAAGCCGGTGGCGCAGGCGCCTGCCCCGCAGCAAGCCGCGGCGCCGGAAAAGCCCGCGGCTTCCGCTGACGCCGCCCCTGCCAAATTCGAGTGCAGCGACGGAACCACGTCCTTTTCGCAATATGGCTGCCTGGTCAACATGGCCCACGCCCGGCTGCCGCCCTCGCAGCAGACCGATGGCACAACAACCGGTTCGGTTCCCGGGCCAGGCGGATCGCCGGCCGGCCCGGCGCGGTGAGGATTTCCCCCGTGCGAATTGGCCGGGCCGCCGACGGCGGGCGATGGACTATACTACAGCAAAATCAAAAGATTAGAGGTGGAGGCCACGACCAGAATTGAACTGGTGTACACGGTTTTGCAGACCGTTGCGTAACCACTCCGCCACGTGGCCCCATTGGCGGGATCAATATACAGCCTCAAGCGCTTAGGCAACCACGCGGCGGCGTGGGTTGATTCGAACACAGATCCGCTGCTTGTGGCGGCAATGGCAACACACCGGGATCCATGCGGATGATCGCACTTCTCAAGCGCGCCGGCGGTTGGCTGAAATCCCGAAAGGCCGAACTTGGCCTCGGCGTCCGTGTCACCATCGCCGCCATGGGCTCGCTGGCAATCGCCATGGCCTTGGGCCTCAAGCTGCCGCTGTGGGCGGTGCTCACCTCGATCATCGTCACCCAGATGAGCGTCGGCCGATCGCTGAAGGCGACCCGCGATTACCTGATAGGCACCATCGGCGGGGCGATTTACGGCGCTGCCGTCGCGGTGCTGATCCCGCATTCCGGCGAAGGCGCCCTGCTCGCGGTGCTGGTGCTTGCGGTCGCACCGCTGGCGTTCGTCGCGGCCATCAACCCCAGCCTCAACGTGGCGACGGTCACCGCGATCATCGTGCTGCTGCTCCCGACCATGACCCATGGCAGTCCGCTGGATTCCGCGATCGATCGGGTTCTGGAAGTCGCGGTCGGTGCGATCACCGGGCTGGTGGTGTCGTTTCTGGTGTTGCCTTCGCGGGCGCACGGCCAGATCCGCGCGCTCGCCCCGCAGGTGCTGGAACTGATGGCGGCGGCGCTGCATGAATTGCTGTCGGGACTGACCCGCGGCCGGGACAATGATGCGTTGCACGGCCTGCAGGACGGCATCGGCGCCGCGCTGGTCGGATTGAACGCCCTCGGTGCCGAGGCGGAGCGCGAACGCGCGGCCAGGCTCTCCGGCGGACCCGATACCGGACCGTTGCTGCGCACCATCCTGCGGCTGCGCCATGATCTCGTGATGATCGGGCGCGCCAGCGTCGTGCCTTTGCCGGCCGAACTGCAGCAACGCCTGGCCGGTCCCCTTGCCCGGGTCAGCGAGGCCATGGTCGGCTATCTCAAGATGGTCGCCGCGGCCTTGCGCACCGGCCGCGGCGCACCCGCGATCTGGCCGGTTCAGGCCGCCTTGGAGGCGTATGCCGCCGAGGTCGCCGCCGTACGCCACGATGGTCTGACCCGAGGCGTCCCCGGCGACGTCGCCGAGCGGTTTTTCGCGCTGGGATTTTCGCTCGAACAGATGCGCCAGAATTTGAAAGACCTGGAACGCCGCGTGTCGGACTGGGCCGGGCCGTCGGAGATTGCGGCTAACACGGCGATCGGAGATGCCGGTTGAGCTGCCGTGGTCGCCGCGGCATCTCGACCGCAAGCGCCGTCAGGCGCGCTTGCGCCGGCGGTAGTCGCGCTTCGGTTTCGGCTTCGGCGCAAGCTCGGGCTGCACGCCCTGGACCTCGCGATAGCGGGCCAGCATCCGCTCGAAACTCGCATGCAGCGTCGCGGCGATATCCGGGCGCTTTTCCAGGCTGCCCAGCAGCATCGCTGCGGCCTCAATGGTGGATAGACCGTCGCGGCGCGGCTCGCGGCGCAGCTGCCCGTAACGCGACGGACGCGCCGGGCCGAGGATTACGCGCTGGCATTTCAGCATCCAGGCATTGCGCCACCACAGCGCCTTGGCCTGGCTCCAGGTGCCATCGAGCAGCACGATGCCCTCGATATCCCGCAGGATGGCGCGCTGATGTTCCTCGACCTCGCCCTTGCGGTTGATGGCAACGATGTCGCTTGCGGTTTCGAGGTCGGCCACCTTCGCCGAACCCAGATAGAGCACCGCCCAGCGCGACGGATCATGAACCGGCCGTCCCAGCGCCTTCGACAGGCTCGGCCACGACAACCCGATCTTCAGCACCGCATCCCTGAAGTGCAGCGCGGTCAGCCGCGCCGTGCCGAGCGCCCGGTCCTGCTCCTGCGGATGCTGCAGGATCAAGAGCGAAATCCGGCTTTCGATCGGCGTGATGCTGTCGCATATGCATAGCGGCATCGGCTTGTGGCAGCGCGGACAGTCGGGCATCGGCTCCGCCGCGGCGGGACCAGTCTCGGTCTTGGATTGTTCTGACATCCGCCCGCTATACGCTCCGGGGCGGACCGCTTCAACAACTCTAGCCCGGTTACCTTCTATTCCGCGGGCGCTGCGATGCCGGCAGGCTCGGATCCCCGCCGCAGCCGGTCGATCAGGAGATAGATCACCGGCGTGGTGTACAGCGTCAATATCTGTGACACCAGCAATCCGCCGATGATGGTAATGCCGAGCGGCCGGCGCAGTTCGGTACCGGGACCGCTGGCCAGAACCAGCGGAATCCCGGCGAAAAGTGCCGCCATGGTCGTCATCAGGATCGGCCGGAACCGGGCGCTGCAGGCCTCGAAAATGGCATCGGCGGACGACAATCCGCGATGACGCTCGGCGTCCAACGCAAAATCCACCATCATGATGCCGTTCTTCTTGACGATGCCGATCAATAGAATGATGCCGACAAAGGCGATGATGGTCAGCGGCGTGTTGGTGACCTGAAGCGCCAGCAACGCCCCAAGCCCCGCCGAGGGCAGCGTCGAAATGATGGTCAAGGGGTGGGCGAGGCTCTCGTACAGCACGCCGAGCACGATATACATCGCCGCCAGCGCGCCCAGGATCAACAGTGGCTGCCGGCCGGCGGTCTTGTTGAAGTCGCCGGCGTTGCCGTCAAAACTGCCGCGAATGCCCTCCGGCATGTGCAGTTCATCGACCGCGCGCTGGATGTTCGCAGTGGCGGTCTCCAGCGGCACATCCGGCAGGATGTTGAAGGAGACCGTGGTCGAGGGAAACGATTGCGAATGAAACACCGCCAGCGGCGACAGGCTGCGCTGGTAATGCACGACGGCGGACAGCGGCACCTGCGCGCCGTTGGCGCCGGCGGCAAACACATGTTCCAGATTCGAAGGATCGCTCTGAAATCTCGGATCGGTTTCCAGCACCACCACATACTGGTTGCGCTGGGTATAGACGATCGAGACCTGGCGCTGCGAGAACGCATTGTTGAGGGCATTGTCGATATCCTGCACCCTGACGCCAAGGCTTGATGCCGCTCTGCGGTCGATGGTCAGCGCCAGCTGCAGCCCGCCGGGGTCGCGATCGCTTGACACGTCGGCGATGCCCTCGACGGTCTCCATCCGCTTGGCCACCAGCGGTGCCCATTTCTGCAGGAGATCGAGATCGCTGCTCGACAGCGTGTATTGATAGTTGGAATCGCTCTGTCGCCCCCCGACCCGGATGTCCTGCGCGGCGAACATGAACAGCCGGATACCCGCGACCGCGGCGAGATTCTTGCGCAGCCGGTCGATCACCAGCTGCGTGGTCAGTCCCTGGCGCTCGGCGACCGCTTTCAGGGTGATGAACATGGTGCCGCGATTGGAAGTGGCACCTCCGCCGACCACCGAGCCTACTCCCGCCACGGCTGGATCGGCCATCACGATGTCCGCGAGTTGCTGCTGTAGTCCCAGCATCGACTGGAACGAGATGTCGGCCGAGGCCCGGGTCGAGCCGATCACAAAGCCGCTGTCGTCGATCGGGAAATATCCCTTCGGCGTCTTGATATACAGCGTCACCGTCAGCGCGATGGTGGCGAAGAACACCAGCACGGTCAAGAAAGGAAAGCCCAGCACCACACGCAGGGTTCGGGCGTAAAATGCCACGATCCGCGACAATGCGCCTTCAATGACGCGGTCGAGCCAGGTGGCACGGTCCGACGCCGTCTCCCTGATGTAATGCGCGCAGATCATCGGCGTGATGGTCAGCGACACCACGGTGGACACCGCGATGGCGAAAGTCAGGGTCAGGGAAAATTCCCGCAACAGCCGGCCGACGATCCCGTCCATGAAAATCAGCGGCGTGAAGGCTGCGATCAGCGACAGGCTGATCGACAGAACCGTGAAGCCGATTTGCCGGGCGCCCTGCAGGGCGGCCTGATAGGGCTGCATGCCCTGCTCGAGGTTGCGGTACATGTTCTCGATCATGACAATGGCGTCGTCGACCACGAAGCCGACCGAAATCGCCAGCGCCATCAGCGACAGATTGTCGATCGAGAAACCGGCCAGCCACATGCCGGCGCAGGTTCCAGCCAGCGCCAGCGGCACCGAAACGCCCGCCGCGACGGTCGGCGCGAGCCGGCGCAGAAACATCAGCACCACGACCATCACCAGGAAGACGGTCGCCAGCAGCGTGAGCTGCATGTCCCGCACGCTGGCGCGAATGGTCGTGGTGCGATCGACCAGGGTCGAGATCTCGATGCCAGCGGGAATCCATTGCTTCAGCTCGGGTATCAGCGCCTGGACGCGATCGACGGTATCGATGACGTTGGCGTCGCCCTGCTTGGTGATCTGGATCAGCACCGCTGGCTGCTTGTTGAACCAGGCGATCGATCTGACATTGCGGACCGAATCGTCCACCTCGGCGACATCGGCGAGCCGGACGAAGTTGCCGTTCGAGCTCTTGATGACGATGTCGCGGAATTCGGCCGCGGTTCGCATCTGCTTGTTGAGTGACAGCGTTTCGCTCTGGCGGCCGCCATTGAAGATGCCTACCGGACCCAGCGGATTGGCGTTGACGATCGCGCTGCGGACGTCGTCGGTTGCGATGCCGGCGTTCGACAGCGCCACCGGATTCAGCGCGATCCGCACCGCAGGCTGGTCGGCGCCGCTGACGATGACCTCGCCGACGCCCGGTACCTGCGAGAGACGCTGTGCCATCACCGTGTCGGCGACGTCGTAAATCGCGCTGGTCGACACCGTGCTGGACGTCAGCGCCAGAACGAATACCGGCGCCGCGGCCGAATTGGCCTTGCGGAAGCGCGGCAGCGACGGCAGATCGCTGGGCAGGTCGGCGAGCGAGGCGTTGATCGCGCCCTGAACGTCACGCGCGGCGCGATCGATGTCGCGGCCGATGGAAAATTGCAACTGGATGCTGGTCGAGCCGAGCGAACTGGTCGATGTGATCTGGTCAATTCCCGCGATTTCGCCAAGCCGCCGCTCCAGCGGCGCGGCGACGGTCGCCGCCATCACCGAGGGGTCGGCGCCCGGACGCGACGCCGAGACCCGGATGGACGGAAAATCGACGTTGGGCACCGACGCGACCGGCAGGAACTCATAAGCCACCCCGCCGACCAGAAACAATCCGATTGCCAGCAGGGTGGTGCCGACCCGCCGCCGGATGAAGGGCTCGGAGATCGATAACGTCACGGCATCCCTCCGGCTCCCGCCAGCGGCGGCAACGGCAGTTCGGGCCCCGCCGGCGGCAGCGCCTTGCCGATCCGCCGGTTCAAGCGGTCGAGCGCCAGGTAGATCACCGGCGTTGTATAGAGCGTCAGCAGCTGGCTGAGCAGCAGGCCACCGACGATGGAAATCCCGAGCGGCGACCGCAGCTCGGCGCCGGTGCCGCTCTCCACTGCGAGCGGCAGCGCGCCGAACAGCGCCGCCAGCGTCGTCATCATGATCGGGCGAAAGCGCAGCAGGCACGCCTGCACGATGGCATCCGCGGCTGAAAGGCCCTGGCGCCGTTCGGCCTCCAGTGCGAAGTCGATCATCATGATCGCGTTCTTCTTGACGATGCCCATCAGCAGGATGATGCCGATCAAACCGATCACCGACAGATCCAGCCCGAACAGCATCAGCGCGATGATGGCGCCGACGCCGGCCGACGGCAGCGTCGACAGGATGGTGATGGGATGAATGTAGCTCTCATAAAGCACGCCGAGCACGATGTAGATCGTGACCAGCGCCGCAAGAATCAGCCAGGGCTGCCCGGCCAGCGACTTGGCGAATTCGGCGGCGTCGCCGGCGAACAGTCCGACGATGCTGGCAGGCATGCCGATCCGGGTCTCGATGGTCCTGACCTCGTCGACGGCCTCGCCGAGCGACGTCCCGGGCGCCAGGTTGAAGCTGAGCGAAATCGCCGGGAACTGGGCCAGGTGGAAAATTGCCAGCGGCGCCGTGGTTCGCGTCAGGGTCGCGACCGCCGAAATCGGCACCTGGCCGGCGGGCGTTCCAACACCCCCGCTAGCTGCGCCGGGAACGTAGAGCTTCGAGAGAACCGACGGATCACGTTGATACATCGGCAGCGCTTCCAGCACGACGCGGTACTGATTGGACTGTCCGTAGATGGTCGAAATCTGCCGTTGCGCAAAGGCGTCGTTCAACGTGTCGGTGATCGCTTGCAGGCTGACGCCGAGCTGGCCGGCGCGCTGGCGATTGACGTTCAGCGCGGCGCGCAGCCCGCCGTCCTGCGCTTCCGATGATACGTCGCGAAACAGCTGGTCGCGCCCCAGTTCCCTGACCAGCCTGTCGGCCCAGAACGTCACCTGCGCCGCATCGGCCCCGGTCAGCAGATATTGATACTGCGAGCGGCTGGACTGGGTGCTGATCTGGACGTCCTGCACCGGCTGGAAATAGATCGTCATGCCCGGGATCGAGGCGACGCGCGCCTTCAACCGCAGGATCACGGCGGCGACATCGTCGCGCCGTTCGCCCCGCGGTTTCAGCGACATCGCCAGCCGGCCGACATTGGTGGTCGGGTTGACCGATCCGGCGCCGATCACCGAGACGACGCCGGTGACGTCGGGATCGGCCCGGATCGCATCGGCGACCCTGCTCTGCAGGTTCTGCATCTCGGCAAAGGAGACTTCGGCGCCGGCTTCGGTCACCGCGGTGATCGAGGCGGTATCCTGTAGCGGCAGGAAGCCTTTCGGCGCAACGATGTAGAGCATCAGGGTGGCGGCAATGGTCGCGAAGGTGACGAGCAGGGTCATGCGCTGGCGCCGCAGCACCCACAGCAGCGTGCGATGATAGAATTCCACCATGCCGTCTATGCCGCGGCTGATCGCGGCAAGTCCGGGAACGCTGAATTCCTCGCCGTCATGTTTCAGCAGCCGTGAACACATCATCGGCGTCAGCGTCAGCGAAACGATCGCCGAGGTCACCACGGCGATGGTCAGCGTCAGGGCAAATTCGCGGAACATGCGCCCCACCAGTCCCGACATGAACAAGAGCGGAATGAACACCGCGATCAACGACACCGTCAGCGAGATCACTGTAAAGCCGATTTCGCTGGCGCCGCGCAGCGAGGCCTGCATGGCGGTTTCGCCGTTCTCCATGTGGCGAAAGATGTTTTCGATCATCACGATGGCATCGTCGACCACAAAGCCGGTGCCGATCGTCAATGCCATCAGCGACAGATTGTCGAGGCTGAAGCCGCTGAAATACATCACGCCGAAGCTGGTGATCAGCGACAGCGGCAGCGCCACGCCGGCGATCAGCGTGGCACGCGGCGAGCGCAGGAACAACAGCACTACCAGCGTCACCAGGACAACGCTCAGCAGCAGCGTGAATTGGACGTCATGCACCGACGCACGGATGGTGACGGTGCGGTCGCTGACCACGGCCAGATTGACCCCGGCCGGAATCGCGCGCTGCAATCTGGGGATTTCCGCGCGGATCTGGCGCACCACGTCGATGACATTGGCGCCGGGCTGGCGCTGGATATCGATGATGACCGCGGGCGTGCCCTGATACCAGCCGCCGGTACGGTCGTTCTCCAGCCCGTCAACGATCACGGCGACATCGCCAATGGTCACCGGCGAACCGTTGCGGTAGGTGATGATGATCGGCTTGTAGGCGTCGGCCGCCGCGATCTGGTCGTTGGCGGCGATGGTGTAGGCCTGCTGCGCGCCGTCGAGCGATCCCTTCGGCCCGGAGACATTGGCGCCGACAATCGCATTGTGCAGGTCCTCCATGGCGATGCCATAGGCCGCCAGCCGCGCCAGATCGGCCTGAACGCGCACTGCCGGCTTCAGTCCCCCGAGCACGGCGACCCGTCCGACCCCGGAAATCTGGCTGAGGCGCTGCCCGAGGATGGTATCGGCGAGATCGCTCATCGCCCGCAGCGACACCGTGCCCGATGTCAGCGCCAGCGTCATCACGGGGGCGTCCGCGGGATTCACCTTGGCGTAGGTCGGCGGATAGGGCAGCGTTTTCGGCAGGATTCCGGCCGCGGTATTGATGGCGGCCTGCACGTCCTGGGTGGCGCCGTCGATGTCGCGGTTGAGATCGAATTGCAGCGAAATCTGGCTGACGCCGAACGAACTGGTCGAGGTCATGGACGACAGCGACGGAATCTGCCCGAGCTGGCGTTCCAGCGGCGCGGTGATCAGCGAGGCTATCACATCGGGACTGGCACCGGGCAATTGCGTCGTCACCTGCACCGTCGGGAAATCGACCTGCGGCAACGCCGATACCGGCAAGGCCCAGTAGCCGAGCGCACCGCCGATCAACAGCGCAATCCCCAAAAGCGAGGTAGCGATCGGGCGGCGAATGAACGGCTCGGAGACGCTCATGGCGGCGTACTCATCGCTGCGCGGTCAGACATTCACTTGGCGGACGAAGGAGGTCATGGCTGCGGCTTCGCGCCGCTGCCGGACGGCCCGCTGCCCTGGGCGGGAGCGGCCGGAGCGCCGTGATCGGCTTCGCCCTGGCGGCGCTCGCCCCGCTTGCCGCGGCGCTCGCCCTGCCCTTCCCTCGCCTGCCAATCCCTGGCCTGGGCGTCTTTGGCCTGTCCGTCCCGGCCCGGTCCACCCCTGCTGCGCTTACGCGGCGCGAGATCGGCCACCGGCGCCTGCTCGTCCTTGCCGACGATGACCCTGGCACCGTCGGACAGGTTGGCAAAGCCGGTCGTCACCACGCGGTCGGACGTCGACAGTCCATGCACGATCACCGCATCGGTTTCGTTCTGTTGTGTCACCGCCACCGGTTTGGCGGTGACGATGTCGTCGTCATCGATGACATAGCTGAAGGTCCCCGCCGGGCCACGCTGAACCGCCGAGGTCGGTATCACCATCGCCTGCGCCAGGGTTTCGACCTTGAGCCGCACATTGACGAATTGGCCCGGCCATAGCTGCAACCGGGCATTGGGAAACTCCGCCTTGAGCTTCAGGGTACCGGTGGTCGGATCGACCTGGTTGTCGATGCCGGTCAGCTTGCCGGTATCGACCACCGTGATTCCGTCATTGCCGAACACATCGACCGCGAGCGCGGCATGGGCCGAGGCCGCGTTGACGCGCTCGATCTGCTGCTGCGGGAGACTGAACAGAACCGCGATCGGCTGCAGCTGGGTGATGATGGCAAGCCCGGTCGGATCGGCGGCGTGAACGATATTGCCCTGATCGACCTGGCGCAGGCCGGTACGGCCCGACAGCGGCGCGATGATCTTGGTGTAGCCGAGCGTCGCCTGGGCGTTGTCGATCGCCGCCTGATCGGCGTTCACCAGCGCTTCCTGCTGGGCGACCACGGCACGCTGGGTATCGAACTGCTGCTTGGACCCGGCGTTGGCGGCAGCAAGTTGCTGATAGCGGATGAGATCGAGGCGCTGGTTGGCGAGCAGCGCTTCGTCCTGTGCCTTCTTGGCGACGGCCTGATCCAGTTGCGCCTTGTAGATGACAGGATCGATCTCGCCGAGAACATCGCCCTTCTTGACATCCTGTCCCTCGACAAAATTGATCGAGATCAGCTTGCCGTCGACCTGGGAGCGCACCAGCACATTGTTCAGCGCGCGGACCGCGCCGACGCCCTCGAGATAGACCGGCACATCCTGGATCCGCGGTGTTGCCGCCAGCACCGGGACCGCCAGATCCGGACGCGCCCGGCTGGCGGCCTGCTTTTGCTGCAGCGAGGTCCAGCCGAAATAGCCGAGGCCGGCGAGAACAAGCAGCGTGAATACCCATGCAGCGGTACGGCGGCGCGCGGGCCATCCCCCGCGGGTGGCACGCTGCTCCTCCGCGTCAACCGTTTGGTCCGGATCGGGCTTAAAGAGCATCGGCCGTCTTCTCCATCTTCGGCTCCCAGCCGCCGCCCAGCGCCTGATAAAGGCTGATGATCGCCAGCAAACGGGCCAGCTGGGCCTGCCACAAAACATCCTCCGCCTGAAACAGCGTCAATTGGGTATTCAGCACCGTGACGATGTCGGCGGTCCCGGCCCGGAGCTGCTGCTCGGAGAGCTGAAAGGCCCGCCGCGAGGCCGCCACCACCTGGCGCTGCAGCCGCAGCTTGTCGCTGGTATCGCGGATCGCGACCAGCGCATTGTCGACATCGGTAAAGGCGGAGACAACCGTCTTGCGATAGGTCTGCAGCATTTGGTCCTGGATCGCCTTGTTATATTCAAAATTGCCGAGAATGGCGCCGCCGTCGAAAATCGGCTGGTTGATGCTGGCTACCAGATTGAAGAACGCCGCGTGCGGCTGCAGCAGCGACGTCAGCGCCGAACTTTGATAACCGCCTGATCCGGTCAATTGAATGCTCGGAAAGAATTGCGCGCGCGCGCTGCCGACATTGGCGGTGGCGGACGCCAGCTGCGCCTCCTGGCGGCGGATGTCAGGCCGCTGCGTCAGCAGTTCCGACGGCAAACCCGGCGCTATCCGTGGAATCGCAATCTGGTTCATCGAACCGCCCGCCACCTTCAGGCTTTCCGGCGGCCGCGACACCAGGAGCGCCAGGGCGTTGATGTTCTGGTCCAGCGTCTGCCGCAGCGGCGGAATGGCGGCGCGCTGGTTTGCCAACACGCTTTCCTGCTGAGCCACGTCGAGGTCGGTTGCCGTCCCGGCCTTGTAGCGCTGCCTGATCGCCTCGAGGATGGTCCGCGCACTGGCTATGTTGCTGTTGGCGGTTCGGATCCGGTCCTGTGAAGCCAGTACCTGGAAATACGCCGTCGCCACCGCGGTGAGGGTCGTCAGCGCAACGACGTCACGATTGAAGCGGTTGGCGACCGCGGTTTCCGCCGCAGCCTGCGCGGCGTCGCGGTATTGGCCCCAGAAATCGAGAATATAGCTGGCGCTCAACGCGGTATTGAAGTTGACCACCTCACGCCCGCCGGTCGACAGGCCATTGAGGCTGGAGCCCGAGACCCTGGAATAGGACTCCTGCAACAGGTTGCCTGGTCCGGTACCGGCGCTCAGGGTCGGCAGCAGCGCTGCATCGGCGATGCGCAGTTGCGCATCGGCCTGAACGAAAACGGCGACTGCCGCGGCGATGTCCAGATTGACCTTCTGGGCTTCCTCCATCAGCCCGGTCAGTTCGGGTGACCCGAAGCCGCGCCACCAGTCCAGCGTCGGCGGCGCATCCTGGTCGGTCGGCTTGCCCGCCTTGTAGGCTTGCGGAATCTCCAGCGCCGGATCGGGCAGATCCGACGTCAGGATGCAGCCCGCTGAGCTCGCAAGCAGGCAAAGCGCCGCGAGCCATCTTGCCACTTGGTCGAGGCGCCGAATGCCAGCAGGCCGCCCGCCGGCAACACAGGCCGGTCCCGCCTTCACAGCGGTTCTCCGCCGGAGAAAAAGCCCGGCATCCCGATTTGCACGAAACACCCGGCCGATTCGCCGAGGTCGGGCGCGGAGATGGCTTGCGAGACGTTCACCGGGGTGATGCTTCCTGTGGAACCCATGACATACTACCCGGGGGACCACGGCACGGACAGTCCCGTTGAGCCGCTGTCCCGCCGTGTGGCGTTGAGGCTAGGCCTCAAATTCTGCCTGTTACAGAGGGCTCTTCGTCGATCGCGCCGACCATGGGAGGAAGCAATCTTACCAAGATTTCATGTTGCTGCCGGTGGTTGAGGGCCCCGCTTGCAAGCCCCGGCCGGCCGGACTGAAACTTCCCATGCAGCGCACCGTATCTGGACCATGGACAGACGGGGGGCGGAATGCGCGTCGCGGTGATCGGAACGGGAATTGCCGGCAATGCCGCCGCCTGGGCGCTGTCAAGGCGCTATCCGGTCACGGTTTATGATCGAGAAATCAGGCCCGGCGGCCACAGCCACACGTTGACCATCGACTACGAGGGGACGCCGCTCGCGGTCGATATCGGATTCATCGTGTATAACGAACTGAATTATCCGGATCTGACGGCACTGTTCGCCCATCTCGGCGTCGAGACCGTGGAAAGCTGCATGAGCTTCGCGGTCACGGCGGATGCCGGCCGCTTCGAGTGGAAAGGCGGCGGCGCCGACTGGCGTGAAACAGCGCAAGGCCTGTTTGCGCAGCCGCGAAACCTGTTGTCACCGTCCTATCTCCGGATGCTCCGCGATATCCTGACCTTCAACAGCCAAAGCGTGGCCGACCATGCCGCGGGCAGACTGGCCGGCTTGAACCTCGGCGAGTATTTTCGCTTCCGCAAATTCGCGCCTCGGCTATTGACCGACTATCTGGCGCCAATGGGCGCGGCGATCTGGTCGGCACCGGCGAGGACGATGCTGGATTTCCCCGCGGAGAACTTCATCGCCTTCTTCAATAACCATCGTCTGCTGCAATACGATCGCCCGACCTGGCGCACGGTCAAGGGCGGCAGCCGGTGCTATGTCGAGAAACTGACCGCGGCATTCCGGGACCGGCTCCGGCTGGGCTGCGCGGTGACGTCGATCGAACGGACGCCGCACGGCGTCGTTGTTCATGACAGCCATGGCAGAAGCGACAGCTACGACCACGTCGTGCTCGCTTCGCACAGCGACCAGGCACTGGCGATGCTGTCCGACCCCGACGAGGGCGAGCGCGCCGTCCTCGGCGCCATCGGCTACGCACCCAACACCGTATACCTGCATCGTGACGTCAGATTGATGCCAAAGCGCCGGCGGGCCTGGGCCTCGTGGAATTTTCTGCGTTGGCAGCGCGAGGGCTCGGCCGAAAACGACGTCGCCGTCACCTATTGGATGAACCAGCTACAGGGCATCGACGGTGACAAGCCGCTGTTCGTCAGCCTCAACCCTCCGTTCGAGCCGGCCGCCGCACTGACCTTCGGCAAATTCATGTGCGATCATCCCCAGTTCAACGCTGCGGCCTTTGCCGCCCAGAAGCGGCTGGCGGAGATCCAGGGCCGGCGTCATACTTGGTTCTGCGGCGCCTGGACCGGGTATGGCTTCCATGAGGACGGACTGCGATCCGGGCTTGCCGTCGCCGAGGCGCTGGGCGCAACGGTACCGTGGCGCCGGCCCCCGCCCGAACTGGCGCAAGCCGCGGAGTAGCGATGCCTGCAGTCGACCAAGCCGAGCCTCCCGAAAAATCCGCTGGCGCGCCCGCCGCGGCCGCACTTTACTTTGGCGAGGTGATGCATGCACGCCTGAAGCCGGTGGGTCATCGCTTCAGCTATCGCGTCATGAGCCTGCTGATCGATCTTGACCGTCTTGATGAAGCCGACCGGCAATGCCGCCTGTTCGGCGTCAACCGGGCGGCACTCTACAGTTTCAACGAGGCCGATCACGGCAATCGCGACGGATCATCGCTGCGCCGCTACGCACAGGACTGTGCCGCCGGGCACGGTATCGACCTCAGCGGCGGCCGGGTATGGCTGATGTGCTATCCGCGGTTGTTCGGCTACACCTTCAATCCGCTGTCGGTCTATTTCTGCTACCAACGGGACGGCCGGCTTGCCCTGACAATCTATGAAGTCCGCAACACCTTCGGTGAACTGCACGCCTACGTCCTTGCGGTGCAGCCCGACGAGATCAGCAAGGCCGGCCTCCGGCAACAACAGGACAAGCTGTTCTACGTCTCACCCTTCATTGAAATGAAGACGCGTTATCATTTCCGGGTCTCCGGGCCCGGAGAAAGCGTCAAACTGCGTATCTTGGAGACCGACCGCGAGGGTCCGCTGCTCTCCGCGACCTTCCACGGCCGCCGCCGCGACCTAACCGCCGCGGCGCTGCTGCGATCGTTGTTGACGCTGCCGCTGCTCAGCCTGAAAATCATGGCGGCGATCCATTGGCAGGCGCTGCGGCTTTGGCTGAAGGGCGTGCGGCTGGTGCCACGCCCGCCTACCGCAACTGCGAAGATCGCCCGCAATGCCGGCTTGGCGGCCGGGGAATCCCACGATTATACTGCCGCGACCTTGCCCGCGGCGGCCGGCAGCAAGCCGGCGGCGCGGGAGAGCGTTGTGGTCCAGTGAAGGCGGAAGCAGGTCGACTGTGGGCGCTGAGCCTGGACACGGCTCAACATGCTTCGATGGATCTGCTCATGCCGGACTTGATCTCTGTTACCCCGGACAATGTGGACACGGTGCTGCAGGACCTGCCGCGGCTGGTTCGGATGGCGCTGGGTTTCGGCTCCAGGCTGCGGCGTGGCACTCTGGACGTGACCCTCCCCGATGGCCGCCGGGTTAGGCTGGGCGGCATGGAGCCGGGCCCGTCGGCAGCCATGAAACTCTACAATTTCGGCTTCGCCTCAAGGTTGCTGAATGGCGGCGACATCGGGATTGCCGAAGCTTATCTGCACGGCGAATGGGACACGCCGGACTTGACGCAGTTTCTCTATTTGTTCTGCGTCAACCACGACCTGATCCAGGCCATGCTCGGCGACAAGCCGCTGATGCGCTTTGTGCAGATGATCCGGCACTGGTTCAACCGCAATACCAAGCGCCAGGCGCGCCGCAACATCTACGCCCATTACGATATCGGCAACGCGTTTTACTCGGCGTGGCTCGATCCGAGCATGACCTATTCCTCGGCGCTGTTCGAGGAACACACCCACGATCTGACCGCCGCGCAAAACAACAAGTACCGCAGGCTGGCCGAAGCCATCGATCTGCAGCCCGACCAGAGATTGCTGGAAATCGGCTGCGGATGGGGCGGGTTTGCAGAATTTGCCGCCAAATCCTGTGGCGCCCATGTGGTCGGGCTGACCATCAGCAAGGAGCAGCGCGATTTTGCCCAGGCGCGTATCCAGGCCGCCGGCCTCAGCGAAAAGGTCGAGATCCGGCTGCAGGATTATCGCGACGAACGCGACCAGTACGACCGGATCGCCTCGATTGAAATGATCGAGGCGGTGGGCGAGCAGTTCTGGCCGAAATACTTTTCGCAGCTGCGCGACCGGCTGTTGCCCGGCGGCCTCGCCGGCATCCAGGCCATAACTATCCAGGACAGCCTGTTCCAGACCTATCGCCGCGAAGTCGACTTCATCCAGCGTTACGTTTTTCCGGGCGGCATGCTGCCCTCGCCGCAGGTGCTGAAATCGCTCGGCGAGCGGTTCGGCGTTCCCGTGATCCGCGAGCGCATTTTCGGGCAAGATTATGCCAAGACACTTGCCATCTGGCGCAGTAATTTCCGCGCAGCCTGGCCGAACCTGATGCCATCCGGCTTCGACGACCGGTTCCGGCGGCTGTGGGAATACTACCTGGCCTATTGCGAGGCCGGATTCCTTTCGGGCAATATTGACGTCCGCCAGGTGGTATTCGCGAAATCAAGCTAGCTTGCGCCGCACAAATCGGCGCGAAAGCCGCTTCCACTTTCCCCGATCGCGCTCTAGGGTCGATGCCAGATTTGGCACCCCTACTGGCAAGATTCCCCCGACATGAACCTCTACAATGACGTCGTCGAAGCGATCGGCAACACGCCACTCATCAAGCTGAAGCGCGCTTCGGAAACGACCGGCTGCGCCATTTTCGGCAAGGCAGAATTCATGAATCCCGGCCAGTCGGTGAAGGATCGCGCGGGCAAATGGATGATCCTCGAGGCCGAGAAGCGCGGTGATCTCCAGCCCGGCGGCCTCGTGGTGGCACCCACCGCGGGCAACACCGGCATCGGGCTTGCGGTGGTCGCCAGCGCGCGGGGGTACCGGACATTGATAGTCATCCCGGAAACCCAGAGCCGGGAAAAGAAGGACATGCTGCGGCTGTGCGGCGCCGAACTGCTCGAGGTACCGGCGCTGCCTTACGCCAATCCGAACAACTACCAGCATGTCGCCAAAAGACTGGCCGAGCAACTACGCAACAGCGAACCCAGCGGGGTGTTGTTCGCCGATCAGTGGAATAATCTCGACAACCCGAAGGCGCACTACGAATCGACCGGCCCGGAAATCTGGGACCAGACCGGCGGCAAGGTCGATGGATTCATCTGCGCAGTCGGATCGGGCGGAACGCTGGCGGGCACCGGCGTTTTCCTCAAGGAAAAAAACAGCGATATCGTGATTGGCTGCGCCGATCCCCATGGAGCCGCCATGTATGAGCTGTTCAAGCACGGCGAAGCCAAGGTGTCGCCGGGTGGATCCATCACGGAAGGCATCGGTCTTGGACACGTCACACCGATCATCAGGCAAGCCCGGGTCGACGAGGCCTATCTGATCCCGGACGAGGAAGCCGTGCCCGTGATCTACGACCTGCTCGAGCATGAAGGGCTCTGCCTCGGCGGATCCTCCGGCATCAACGTCGCCGGCGCGATCCGGCTGGCCAAACAGCTCGGGCCTGGCAAAACCATCGTCACCATCCTCTGCGATTCCGGCAACCGCTATCAGTCAAAACTTTTCAACCCGGAATTCATGCGTTCCAAGAACCTGCCGGTGCCGGCATGGCTGGAGAAGCGCAGCAAGATCGACGTGCCGTTCATAAAGGGCGAATAGCGAATGGCGAATAGCGAGTAGCGAAATCGCCGCCGCCAACTGCTCGCCATACGCCCTCTTCTCACCGCAGGATCTGGCTGAGAAACAGCCGGGTGCGGGCGTGCTGCGGGTGGGCGAAGAAATCGGCGGGCGTGTTCGCCTCGATGATCTGGCCGGCGTCCATGAACACGACGCGATCCGCCACTTCCTTGGCAAATCCCATTTCATGGGTGACCACCAGCATGGTCATGCCCTCATTGGCAAGATCGACCATGGTGTCGAGAACCTCCTTGACCATTTCGGGATCCAGCGACGAGGTCGGCTCGTCGAAAAGCATCACCTTCGGATTCATGGTCAGCGCGCGGGCGATGGCGACGCGCTGCTGCTGACCGCCCGACATCTGGCCGGGATATTTGTTGGCCTGCTGCGGAATCTTGACGCGTTCCAGATATTTCATCGCCGCCGCTTCGGCGTCCTTTTTCGGCATGTGCCGCACCCATATCGGCGCCAGCGTGCAGTTCTCCAGCACGGTCAGATGCGGAAACAGGTTGAAGCTCTGAAACACCATGCCGACTTCGCGGCGGACTTCGTCGATTCGCCGCAATTTCGGTCCGAGCTCGATGCCGTCGACGACGATGCGGCCTTCCTGGAATTCCTCGAGCGCGTTGATGCAGCGAATCAGCGTCGATTTGCCGGAACCAGAAGGACCGCAGATCACGATGCGCTCGCCTTTCGCCACCTCGAGGTTGATGTCGCGCAGCACGTGGAAATCGCCGAACCATTTGTTGAGGCCGGTAATGCCGACAATCGGATTTGCGGTCATGGCGATCCCGCCCAGCTGCGGCGATGTGGGTTCAGCCGGTATTCGACGAACAGCGAATAGCGCGACATTGCGAAGCAGAACAAGAAGTATATCAGCCCGGTGAAGGCAAACCCGGTAAATACCGTGGTCGGCGTGGCCCAGACCGGATCGGAGAACGAGGCCTGCAGCGAGCCCAAAAGGTCGAACAGCGCCACGATCGAGACCAGCGAGGTATCCTTGAACAAGGCGATGAAGCTGTTGACGAGCCCGGGAATGACATGGCGTAGCGCCTGCGGCATCACGACCAGGCCGGTGGTCTGCCACCACGACAGGCCTAGCGCATCCGCGGCCTCGCTTTGACCCCGTGGCACCGCCTGCAGGCCGCCGCGGATGACCTCGGCGGTATAGGCACCGGCGAACAGCGCGATGCCGATCAGGGCGCGAACCAACCCATCAATGGTGAAGCTCCCGGGCAGGAACAACGGCAGCATGTAGGTCGCAAAAAACAGCACGGTGATCAGCGGCACACCGCGCCAGAATTCGATGAATGCAATCGAGAAAATCCGGATCAGCGGAAAGCTCGAACGCCGGCCCAGCGCCAACGCAATGCCGACCGGCATCGAGGCCACGATGCCGGTGACCGCCACCACCAGCGTCACCAGCAGACCGCCCCACAGCCTGGTATCGACCACCGCCAATCCGCCGTCGCCGAGGCCCATCGCCGCGATCACGACGCCAATGCCGGCAAAGACCGCAAGGCCGCTCACGAGCATGCGCCAGCCGCTGCGCAGGCCGCCGCCGGCAACAAACAGCAGCCCCGGGACGATGACGGCGGTGGCCGCGAAGTCGGTCCATAGCGGGCGCGAAGTGGCCTGGATCTGATCGCGGAGCCAGAGCAGCGGCCAGATCAGCAGCGAGACTGCGCTCCCGAGCAGCAGCACCAGCCTGCCGAGCAACGTCAGCAGCGGTCCAATGACCGTGGCGGCGGCCCCGGCGCCGGTCAGCGCACGGCCGGCATCGTCGATGCTGCCGGCAAATCCCGACAGCAGCGCAGCCGTCCAGCTGACACCAAAACCGTTCAAGCCGCCGCCATGCAGCAGGAAGAACGCGACCACCGGAAACGCCAGGAAGAACAGGCCGGCGTTCGCGCCCTTCGCCGGAAGCCTGGGAATCAACAACGGCAGCAGCAACATTGCGGCGAGGATGAACGTCAGGTTGACCCGCCACCGCTCCGGCGCGGGGTAGAATCCATAGACGAACTGGCTGAATTTCGCCGCCACGAAAGGCCAGCAGGCGCCGACCGTGCGTCCGGCTGTCGCGGCCAGGCAGGCGTCGCGGTCGGTGCCGCGCCACACTGCATCGATCAGCAGGAATTTCACGGCCGGGACGATCGTGAACCAAAGCAGCAGCAGGCTCACCAGCGTGAGCAGGATGTTGGTCGGCGAATTGAACAGCCGCGCGCGCAAAAATCCGCCCAGGCCGGTGGTCCTCACCGGCGCGGCGCGCTCCGGAATCAGTTCCCGGCGAACGAACGCCGATGCAGCCAGATCGCCCATCAGCCGAGACTCCTGCCGATTCGCCACCCGTAAACATTCATGAGGGCACTGGTCACCAGCGAAATCGCGAGATAGACGCCCATGGTCATGGCGATGATTTCGATCGCCTGGCCGGTCTGGCTCAGCGTGGTGCCGGCGAATGCCGAGACCAGATCCGGATACCCGATCGCCACCGCCAGCGAAGAGTTCTTGGTGAGATTGAGATATTGATTGGTGAGCGGCGGCAGGATGACGCGCAACGCCTGCGGCACCACGATCAGTCGCAGGATCGAACCCCGCGGCAGCCCCAGCGAAGCGCCGGCTTCCATCTGCCCGCGGTCGACCGACTGGATTCCGGCCCGCACGATTTCCGCGATGAAGGCGCCGGTATAGGTCGATAGCGCCAGCGTCAGCGCCACGAATTCCGGGATGACGCGCGAGCCTCCGGCGAAGTTGAACCCCTCCAGTTCCGGCACTTCAAACCGGACCGGGGCGCCGAATGCCAGCGCGGCCAGCAGCGGCAGGCCAATCAGCAGGCCCAGCGCATATGGCCAGATGACGATCCGCCTGCCGCTCCGGAACAACTGACGGCGCGCATGGCGCCGCAGCAACCACGCGGCCATGATCGCCGCCAGCACGGCCAGCACAAAAGGCTCCAGTCCGGCATTGGCGATCGGTTTCGGAATCACCAGACCGCGGTTGCTGAGAAAAAAGCTGCCGAACAGCGCGAGGCTTTGCCGCGGACCAGGCAACGCGCTGAGCACCGCCAGATACCAGAACAGGATCTGGAACAGCAGCGGCAGGTTTCGCACCCCTTCGACATAGCCGCCAGCGATTCGCGACAACAGCCAGTTGGGCGACAGCCGTCCCAGCGCCACCACAAATCCGATCACGGTGGCAAAAAAGATGCCGACGATCGAGACCGCCAGCGTGTTGAGCAGGCCGACCAGAAATACCCGCGTGTAGGTATCGGATTCGGAATACGGGATCAGCGCCTGGCTGATGCCGAAGCCCGCCGTGTTCGACAGAAATCCGAAGCCGGATGTGATGTGCTGCGACTGCAGGTTGGCGCTGGCATTGGCCACGACCTCGTAGCCAATCCAGGCCAGAGCGGCGACGAACAGGAGCTGGAAGACCAATCCCGACCAGCCGGCACGGCCGCCCAGCGCGTGCCGCAATCTGGCAACCAGCCGCCGAGGCGGGGGTCGGGGCTCGGTCGTCATCGCCGCGGGCGCCCCGCCGCGATCAGCGAATCGGCGGCGCGTATTGGATCCCGCCCTTGTTCCAGAGCTGGTTGAGGCCGCGGGCAATGCCGAGTTTCGAGCCCGCGCCGACATTGCGATCGAACGATTCGCCGTAATTGCCGACCGCCCTCACGATCCGCGATACCCAGTCCTTGGTGAGGCCGAGCTGTTCGCCGAGATTGCCGTCGGCGCCGAACACCCGCCTGAGTTCCGGCTTGTCGGATTTCGCCATGTCGTCGACGTTCTTCTGGGTGATGCCGAGCTCCTCGGCGTCAACCATCGCAAACAGCACCCACTTCACCAGATCGAACCATTGATCGTCGCCATGGCGCACCATCGGACCGAGCGGCTCTTTCGAAATCACTTCCGGAAGCACGCTGTGGTCGGCCGGATTTGCCAGCTTCAGGCGCTCGGCATAGAGCTGCGAGACATCCGACGTGAACACGTCGCATCGTCCGGATTCGTAGGCCTTGATGGTTTCATCCGCGGTGCCGAAGGCGATCACCTCGTACTTCATGTTGTTGCCCTTGAAGTAGTCGGCGAGATTCTGCTCGGTCGTTGTGCCGGTCTGCACGCAAACCGAGGCGCTGTTCAGTTCCAGCGCCGAATTGACCTTGAGGGATTTTTTGACCAGGAAGCCCTGGCCGTCATAATAGGTCACCCCGGTAAAATTGGCGCCGAGCGAGGTGTCGCGGGAAAGCGTCCAGGTGGTATTGCGCGAGAGCACGTCGATCTCGCCGGACTGCAGTGCGGTGAAGCGATCCTTGGCCGACAAGGGCACGAACCTGACCTTGGTTGGATCATTGAAGATGGCGGCTGCAACCGCGCGGCAGATATCGACGTCGAGGCCGGTCCAATTACCCTTGTCGTCCGGCGACGAAAAGCCCGGCAGACCCTGGCTGACGCCGCAGGACAGCATGCCGCGCTCGGTCACCGTCTTGAGCGTCTGCGCGGCGGCGCCCCGGATCGGAAGACCGAAGGCAAGGGCAAGGATAACAACCAGCGATACGCGTTTCATGGCAAAGCCTTTCAAGGGTCTTCTGGAATGTTGGCTTATCATCGCCCGCGCCGATGGGCCAACCGATGATCCAACGGCCAGCGCTCGCAGGCCATTGGACGCTCAGACGCGTCAGGTGATGGATCGCCGGTCGCGGCAGGCCCCTCAACGTGCCACGACTGAATAGCTGTCACCCATCACAGAACGGCCGGTGAGCCGGGTCAAGGGGTTGACGACCCTCTTCGGTTTCCTGTTATTAAACGACCCAGCCCGAACCGGCCGCCCGGTTGGCGTGCCCGCAGCGCGGCGGCTGCGGCAATCGGTGTTCTTGGTGGCGGCGGACAGATGAATTCTACAGATGACGACCGATTGGGCCCGCAGCAAGCCGAAACCAGGTTGGTGACGGCGGGGCGCGACACCACGGCCCAGAAAGGATTCGTCAATCCCCCGGTGGTCCACGGTTCCACCGTGCTCTATCCGACCGCGGAGGATCTCCACGCCCATCGCGGCGAATTCCAGTATGGCCGGATGGGAACACCGACCACCAAGGCGCTGCAGGATGCGCTGATGGCGCTGGAGGGGCCGCACTGCGCCGGCGTCGGCGTGGTGCCCTCCGGCCTCTCGGCCATCACCACGGCCCTGCTCGCGGTGCTGAAAGCCGGCGATCATCTTCTGGTCTGCGACAATGCCTACCGGCCGACACGAAATTTCTGCAACGGCCTCTTGGCCCGCTATGGCGTCGAAACAAGCTATTTCGATCCCCTGATCGGCGCCGGCATCGCCGATCTGTTCAGGCCGAACACCAGGGCGGTGATGGTCGAAGCGCCTGGCTCGCAATCCCTGGAGATGCCGGACGTTCCAGCCATCGCTGGCGTTGCACACCAGCGCGGCGCGCTGGTGATCGACGACAATACTTGGGCGACCCCGCTGTTTCGCCGCGCGCTGGATCAGGGCGTCGATATCAGCATCCAGGCCGCGACCAAATATATCGGCGGCCATTCCGACATCATGTTCGGCACTATTTCGGCCAATGCGACGGCGTGGCCGATGCTGACCGAAACGATCCGGCTGCTCGGCGTCTGCGCCGGGCCGGACGACGTGTTTCTGGCGCTGCGCGGCTTGCGCACGCTCGCCGTGCGGCTCAAGCAGCATCAGCAATCGGCCCTCGAGATGGCGCACTGGCTGACGAGCCGGCCCGAGGTTGTCAGAGTGCTTTATCCGGCGCTGGAGAGCGATCCCGGCCACGCGATCTGGAAACGCGATTTTACCGGCGCCTCCGGCCTGTTCAGCATCGTCCTGAGGCCGGCGTCGCAAAAGGTCGTCGATGCCCTGCTCGACGCCGTCAAGCTGTTTGGCATGGGCTTTTCGTGGGGCGGGTTCGAGAGCCTGGTGATTCCGTTCGACTGCGCCGGTTATCGCACGGCCACCCAATGGGCGCCGGGCGGGCCGACGTTGCGCCTCCATATCGGCCTCGAGAACGTTGCGGATCTCAAGGCCGATCTCGAGCGGGGATTTGCGGCCTTCAACGCCGCCTAGCCAAAGCGCTGCCCGGGCCTATTTGGTCGCTTTTTCCACGGCCTTGTCGGCGCCGACCGTCGGGTCTCGACGCAGAAATCATGCATCTTCTTGTCGTTCGCTGCCCTCTACGAATGAATTCCTGCAGCGCGGTCTGGTCGGACATCGATCTCTGCAGGATCGAGCAGATCACTCCGCTATAGCTATAAAAGCGATGCCGACAAGACCAGCGTGGTTTCCGACTAGACGCCGATCCGGCAGGATCGCCGCCGATTTGCGCGGATAACAACAAGCGGAAGCCGCGAGACCTCCGGCTGTTTGTTGCCTCCAAGGCGGTGGTTTGCGGCCCGCGGCATCGGCAACCACGATCGGACGCGGCGCCGAGGCCGCACTTTTCGCCGCCGGCGCGCCAATAAAACATTGATCCGCGGTCATTTGCCGATAGCCTGATCATTCGGAACAAGTCAGGAAGCGGAAAGCCGATGGGAAGCCTGGTCCTGCTCGACCTGATGGGTGGCGTGGCGCTGCTGTTGTGGGGCCTGCATATGCTCCAGAGCGGAATCCTGCGCGCGTTCGGCCCCGATCTGCGCAGGCTCTTGGCCGGAGCGCTGCGCAACCGCTTCGTCGCCTTTGCGGCCGGCATCGGGCTGACCGCGCTGTTGCAGGGCAGTACCGCGACCGCCCTGATAACCAGTTCGTTCGCCGCCGAGGGCCTGGTCAGCCTGATCCCGGCACTGGCGATCATGCTCGGCGCCAATGTCGGCACCACGCTGATCGTGCAAATCCTGTCGTTCAACATTTCCGCGGTGGCGCCGATCCTGTTCATCATCGGCCTGGTCGCCTTCCGCAGCGGCGCGGGCTCCCGCATCAAGGATATCGGCCGGGTCTCGATCGGGCTCGGCCTGATGCTGCTGGCGCTGCATATCCTGCTCGACACTCTGTCACCGGCGGAGAACGCGCCCGGGGTGCGCGTCTTCATGAGCGCCGTCACCGGCGATCCCGTGCTCTGTATCCTGATCGGCGCTCTCGTCACCTGGGCGGTGCATTCCAGCGTCGCCAGCGTGCTGCTGATCATGTCGCTGGCGTTCGCGCAATTCATCTCGCCCTACGCCGCGCTGGCGCTGGTGCTTGGCGCCAATCTCGGCAGCGCGATCAACCCGGTGTTCGAGGGCGCGCGCCGCGACAATCCGGCAAGCTACCGCCTGCCGCTCGGCAATCTGGTCAACCGGCTGGTCGGCGTGCTGCTGGTCGCGCCGTGGCTTGGTCCGATCGCCCGGATATTGCAGGCTTGGCAACCCGATATGGCGAAGCTGACGGCCGAATTTCACGTCGCCTTCAACCTGGCGACGGCCATCATCTTCATCGGCCTGCTCGACGGCATGGCGCGGCTGCTGAAAAGGCTGCTGCCCGACCGTGTCCGGGAATCCGATCCCGCGAGGCCACGCTATCTCGACGACGGCGCGCTCGAAACCCCATCGCTGGCGCTGGCCGACGCCGCGCGCGAAACCCTGCATATGGGCGACCTCGTCGAGGTGATGCTGCGCAAGGTGATGACCGCGATCATGACCAACGACCGCACCCTGGTCGACCAGGTCTCCCGCATGGACAACAGCGTCGACAGCCTCGACGAGGCGATCAAGCTCTATGTGACCAGGCTGACGCGCGGCAGCCTCGACGAGCGCGAGGGGCACCGGGCGATGGAGATCATTTCCTTCACCATCAACCTGGAGCACATCGGCGATATCATCGACAAGAATCTGAGCGAACTCGCGACCAAGAAGATCAAGCGCAGGTTCCAGTTTTCGCCCGAGGGCGCCGAGGAACTGGCGGCGTTTCACAAGCGAACCACCGACTCCCTTCGGATCGCGTTCGGTGTCTTCATGTCGGGCGATGTCAATGAGGCGCGCAAACTGCTGGCGGAAAAGGCGCTGCTGCGCAATGCGGAGCTCGCCGCCACCGAGCGGCATCTCGACCGGCTGCGCGAAGGCCGTCCCGAAAGCATCGAGACCACCTCGCTGCATCTCGACGTGCTGCGCGACCTCAGGCGCATTCACTCGCATATCTGCTCGGTCGCCTATCCGGTGCTCGACGCCGCTGGCGAACTGCCCGCGCGGCGCCATGCCGAGAGCGCGGCGGCGACGCTGTCGGCGCCGGCCGCGGGGCGTTAGCGGTCCAGCGTCTCCGATCCGCTGGCGCCATTTTTCAGGATCAGCATGATATTGCGGGCATAGATGATAGTGGGCAGCGCCTGCCCGATGATGATCACCGGCTCGCGCCTGGCGATGCCGTAGATCAGCGTCATCAATCCGCCGCCGATCGAGAGAAACCAGAACGCCATCGGCACCACGCTTCGTCCGGCGCGTTCGCTCGAAATCCACTGCACCAGGAAGCGCGCCCCGAACAGCAGTTGCGCGGCAAGGCCGAAAGCCAGCCAGAAATCGAACTTGGCGACGAAGACGTCATTGAGATAATTGCCGAGCTGCTGCCCCCACTGGATCAGCATGATGGCACCTCGGTCGCCTCGGGCGTCGGCTTCTTGCGGCGGATCAGCCACCACACCCCGGCGAGATCCATGATCCCGATTCCGAGCCGGTCGAAGAAGCCGTAATTCGACACGCCGGAACGCCGCGGCCGGTCGACCACGTCGACATAGGCGATCTCGTAGCCCTCGCGCCGCACCAGCGCCGGCAGAAAGCGATGCAGCCCGTCGAAATAGGGCAGCATCAAAAACACCTCGCGCCGGAACGCCTTCAGCCCGCAGCCGGTGTCGCGCGTGCCGTCGCGCAGGATGGCATTGCGCACGCCGTTGGCGATACGCGATTGCAATTTCTTGAAGCCGGTGTCCTTGCGTCCGACGCGCTGGCCGGCGGCAAGGCCGACGCGGTCATGGCCGGCTTCAATCGCCGCGATCAGGTCCGGCAGGAACGCCGGATTGTTCTGGCCATCGCCGTCGAGCGTCGCCACGATGGCGCCGCGCGCCGCGCGCACCCCGCTGCGCACCGCCGCCGACTGGCCTGCCGAGATGGCATGGCGGATCTGGCGCAGATTTGCACGCGCCTGCATGATCGCCGCCAGCCGCTCGCCGGTCGCGTCGGTCGAGCCGTCATTGACGAAGATGATCTCATAGGGCCAGCGGCCGTCGAGGGCCGCGGCGATTTCCGCGATCAGCGGCGCCACGTTCTCGGCTTCGTTGCGCACGGGAACCACGATGGAAACGGCCACCGCTGCTGGTTCGGAAAAAGACAAATCGACACTCGTTGTCTGTTGGCCTGCAGCCGGGTTCACCGCGGCCGGCGGTTGCGGCGTCCGCTTCTTATGGGGCTGTCGCCTCGCGGGCAACCCTTTTGAGATGGCCGAGCGGGTGTCCGGCAACCGGGACAATGGCGCCATCGCGCGCGATGGCGAAGCCGAGCCCGCGCGCGGCAAACCAATAGCGTACCAGCATCGCGCCGACCACCCCGATCAGCGCCCCCGCAACCACGTCGCTGGGGTGATGGGCCAGCAGCAACAGGCGGCTGCCGGCGATCAGCACGGCATAAGTCATCATCGCGCTGCGCGCCCGCGGCCACGGCGCCGATACCGCAAAAGCCAGCGCAAACGCGGTGATGGCATGGGCCGAGGGAAAGCTGGCATAGGCGTTGGTGGAGGCGAACGGCGAAAAATTGAAGGCATTGGCCGCCCCGCCGACAAACGGCCGGCCGCGGCCGACGATCCACTTGATGACCTCGCCGGCTAGAACCGGCACCAGCACGGCAAAGAACATGAATTGCAAGCGTGTTCCCACTCCCAGCAGTCGGGATCGTCGCGCTCCATGCAAAGCCGGCGCCAGCAGCGTAATCGCAAGCCACATCACGGCCAGCGACCACAAGACGTTGGCGGCCTTCCCAAAGTCGGTCAGGATGCCGACCGGCCAAAGCCCGGCCGTGCCTCGCGCTGGCATCAGCCCGATCTCGGCGACATCGACCGCGACCATCAGACCGATGACCGCCGCCCCCAACGCCACCGTCAACAGCCCCGCCTGGCGAGCCAGCCGGCGCGCCGCCTCGTCACGCCACGGCTGCGATGGCGCGCGCACCAGTTGCATCGCCGAACGCCGCGCCAGGGCAGACAATTCGGAGAAATAATTCGATGGCTTTCCGACGCCTTCCCGGGCGGACATCTATTCGGTGCCCTCGGAACGGAAGATGGCGATGGAAATCGCCTTGCCCTGCGAGATGTTATAGCCGTCGATGCGGGCGGCGACGTCATAGCGCAGGCCGATCGCCTCGGCTCGCTGGGCGAAGCCGCGCTCCGAGCGCGCCTCCACCAGCGCGAACCTGCAACTGCCCTGCCGGAGAAAATCGGCCGCACCCGATCCGTCGGTCAGCACCGTCGAGGTGCCGGTCATGAACACGAGACTCGGCTCGTGAAAGCCGGCGGCGGCGGCCTTCGGTCCGACGCAGACCACGTTGCGCAACGCGCGCGCGATCTCGGCGCTTGGAAACAATGGCGTCAGCGCCGGCACGACGACGCCATAAAACGCCATCGCCAGAAACATCGCGGCCGCCACAGCATTCAGCAGCGAGCGCTCGGCGCGGTTGTCGTCATAAAGCCACCACGCGAACAGGCCGAAGATCAGCGCCGCCGCCACGAACGGCCATGCCAGGAACACCGGCTGGCGCGTCAGGGTGACTGCGCCGACGACTGCAATGACCGACGTCAGCGCCGGTATCACGAACCACCAGGCCGCGCCGCGCCTCAACCAGGACCGCGACAGCACGCGGCGCTCCAGCGCGCCGACCGTCAGGATGGCGATTGCCGGATAGAGCGGCAGCACGTAATGCGGCAGCTTGGTCATCACCAGTTCGAACACGATCCAGGACGGAACCAGCCAGGCCAGCAGGAACTGGGCGCCCGGCTCCCGCCTCGCCCGCCACACCGCCGGCGCCGCCATCGCCGCCAGCGGCGCTCCGGGCCAGAACGTCACCCAGAACAGCAGCAGATAGCTGCCGGGCGGCGCGCCGTGGGATTCCTGGGCGGCCAGCTTGCTCAGCATGTCGCCGCCGATCGAATCCGCAAAAAAGGCGTCGCCGGCGCGCCAGAAGATCGCGATGAACCAGGGCAGCACCAGAACCAGGAGCCACATCAGGCCCCATACCGGCCGCAGCCGCCAGATCCAGCTCGCCGACCGGTCGAGGACCGCCAGCGTGCCGATGGTCAGCGCCACGAACATCAGGATCAACGGCCCCTTGAGCAGCACGCCGCCGGCCATCGCGGTCCAGAAGATCAGCGGCCACGTCCAGGGCGGATGGGCGGAATCCTCGCCGCGCTGCCAGGACAAATAGACTCGCGCCAGTGCACCCATCGCCGCGACCACGGTCAGGAGCAACATGGCATCGGTCTTGGCGAGCCGCGCTTCGGCACCGAGCAGCACCGAACTGCACAGGATCAGGCCTGCGAAAATGGCGCCGCGCCGGGTTACGAACGCCAGCGCGGTCCAATAGGTCAGCAGCACCGCGCCGATGGCGCCGATCAGCGATGGAACGCGGTACAGCCAGATCCGCACCTGGGCGTGCGGCAGGCCCAGCGCCGAAGCGGTTTCCACGGCGGCGGCCTGCAGCCAGTAGATTCCGACCGGCTTCTTGTAGCGGACCTCGTCCTGGAAACGGATGTCGACCAAATCGCCGGTTTCGACCATTTGCTTGGTCGCCTGGGCAAACCGGGCCTCGTCGCGATCGATCGGCGGAATGTTGAAGAATCCCGGCAGGAACAGGATCAGTCCGCACAGGGTCAGAAAAGCGATGGCGCGGGCGTGGCTGCCGGTGACAAAATCGATCAGGCCGATCAGCCGGCTGCCCGGATTCACCCGGTTCTTCGGCTCACGCGGCTCTCCAAATCGGGGACGGGCATAGGTCTCGGCCATGGGTCCCGCATACGCCGAAACCACCATTCCGACAACCGGTTAGCGCGGCGCTACTGAATTCTGACCACGACTGTGTCTGCGGCGCCCGTGGCGTCGATGACGGTCAGGCGGACAAAGCCCGGACCGGGCGGATCGACCAGGCGCTGGCGCCGGCTGTCGATTTCGCCCGCCGCCACCCCGTTCACCAGCATGGTCATGGGCAGCACGCCGCCCGCGACCTTGACCGGCATCGCGGAGAAGGCCGCCCCGTCGGCGCCGGAAGCGTCGATCCGGGAGCCGTTGAGGGGATACTGGATGTGCGGCGCCGCTTCGCCGCCGCTACCGACCAGCTCCCCCAGGGGGCGAAATCGCCGCAACGGCAGCGGAAGTCCGGCATTGCCAGCGATCAGCACGCCTCTTGGCGGCCTCGGCAACGGCTGGGACAGTTTTCCGCTGCGGGCGAAGGCGTCGAACAGGACGGGCGCCGCGGCGGTTCGGCCGACCAGATCCGGCACCGGGGCGCCGTCAGGCCGTCCGACCCAAACCCCGACGGTCATCCGCCCGTCGAAGCCGACCGCCCAGGCATCCCGATAGCCGTAGCTGGTGCCGGTCTTGAACGCGATCCGGTTGTGCGGGGCGTTTTCCGGTGGCGGCGTCCCCATCAGGACGTTGCCAACCTGCCAGGCCGCGACCGGATCCATCAGCCGCAGGCCATCGCGCGGCTCTCCGGCGCTGACGATCTCGCGCAGCGGCCGGGTGCTGCCCTGCCGCGCCAATCCGCAGTAGAGCTGCACCAGGTCCTGCAGCGTGATGCCGACGCCGCCTAATCCCATCGCCAGGCCCGGCACCTCGTCTTTCGGCAGCACCAGACTGGCGCCGGCCTGCTTCAACCGTGACGACAGCCGGCTTGCGCCGACCCGGTCGAGCAGCGCAATGGCCGGCACATTGAGCGACAATTGCAGGGCCCGGCGCACCGGCACCGTGCCCTGGAACGTCATGTCGAAATCCTGCGGCGCATAATTGCCGAACCGGATCGGACGATCGTCGATCAGGCTTTCCGGATGAACAAAACCGTCTTCGAACGCCAGGCCATAGATGAACGGTTTTAAGGTCGATCCGGGCGAGCGCACGGCGCGGCTCATGTCGACCTGCCCGGCCCGCCGCTCGTCGAAATAGTCCGGCGAGCCGACCCGCGCCAGCACATCGCCGCTGGCATTGTCGACTGCGACGATGGCCATCGAAATATCAGGACCGAGCGCCACCGCGCGGTCGCGCGCCAGGGCTTCGAGCTGCTTCTGCAGCGCCGAATCCAGCGTGAGCGTGATGACGGAGGCATCCTTCATGGTGGCAAAGGCGCGATCGGCGGAATGCGGCGCGAGGATCGGGAACGGCTTGCGCAGCCGCGGCACCGGCACGGCCTTGGCCTGCAGCGCGTCTTCCTCGCTCACCCGGCCGTCCTCGACCATACGGTCGAGCACCCGGTCCCGCGCGATCCGCGCGACATCGGGATGGCGATCCAGCCTTCGGGTTTCCGGCGATTGCGGCAACGCTACCAGCAGCGCCGCTTCGGCCAGCGACAGCCGCTTCGGCTCCTTGCCGAAATAGCCGATCGAGGCGGCGCGAATGCCTTCTAGATTGCCGCCATAGGGCGCCAGCGCCAGATAGAGATCGAGGATCTGGTCCTTGCTCAGCTGCCGCTCGAGCTCGATGGCGCGGACCATCTGGCGCAGCTTGGCATAAACCGAGCGTTCCCGCCGCGGCTCCATCAGCCGGGCAAGCTGCATGGTAATGGTCGAGCCGCCGGACACGATGTGGCCGCGCGAGAGGAGTTGCAGCGCGGCGCGGCCCAATGCCAGCGGATCGACCCCGTGATGGGCGCGAAAGCGGCGATCTTCATAACCGAACAGCAGCTTTAGATAGATCGGATCGACGCCGGTCCTGGCATCGACCGGCAGCCGCCAGCGGCCGTCGGCCATGGCATAGGCGCGCAGCAATTTGCCGTTGCGGTCGACGATGGTGGTGGAGACCTGGTGCGCCTGCGCCAACGGCAAAGGGCCCAGCGACACGACCCAGGCCGCAAAGCCCCCCAGCAAAATCAGGACCGCGGCGGCGCACGCCAGCGCCGCCAGCCTGATCCGCCGCCGGCGTCGAACCGTCGGGGCGATGGTTATGGACGTGCTCATTTCGCCGCGCGCACCTCGACCGCGCCGGTGCCGGTGCGGCCATAACGCGAGGGATTGTACATGTCCTCGACATAGGCCTGCGGCAGCACATATTTGCCGGGCGATACAGCGCGCACCACATAGGCGACGGTAAAGACGGCCTTGGAATCCGCGGCTCGATCGATCGCGGCGGTGAAGCGATCGTCGCGGAATTCGGTATTTTCCGGCTCCTCGCCGTCCTCGATCCAGTCCAGCGTGCCGCTGTCGCCAGACGAGACCAGATGCGGATTGTCGATCTCGAGGCCGGCCGGCAGATAGTCCGACACCATGATGTGACCGAATTCCGGCTTGGCCTCGGTGATCTTCAAGACCACCGCGAAGCGATCATTCTGCCTGGCCTTGGACACATCGGCCGGCTTGCCGTCGAGGGTGAAATAATTGCGCTCGATCTTGAAGCCATTGGCAGCCGCCGGCTCCGGCGTGACCGGCGCGCCGCTGACCGAGACCACCGCCTGCACCGCGGCCTCGCCGGTGTTGGTGATCTTGACCGGCTTGTCCGCTATCTCGCCGGCCTTGTAGCTGCGATAGAGCGCCGTCTTGACCGGCGCGCCGTCGACATCGAGGGTCAGGGTTTCCTTGGCGAGCGCGCGCGACGCCAGCACCAACCAGGCATCTTCCTGGGTCGAGGTGTAGGGCGAAAGACCCCGCGCCGCTTCGACCCGCTCGACGGCCTCGGTCAGCGTTGCCTTCGGCGCATTGCCTTCGCTGCCGAGCGAAACCAGGGCTGCGGCATCGCGCAGGGCCGAACCGTAATCGACCCGGCCGAATTCCAGCACCGGTTTTGGGTTGAGACTTTCCAGGGCCGCGGCATAGACCCGCTCAGCCCTGCCGCGGTCGCCGACCAGCGCCAGCGCCGCCGCCAGCTGCGACTTGGCGATCGAGGTCGAAAGATTGTCGAGTTTCGTATCGGCAAGGTAACGCAGGTCGCCGATGGGCGCGGTGCCGTTGCGGGCCAGCACGTAGAGTCCGTAAGCAAGGTCGCGGCCGCCGTCCTTTTCGGGCTCGTTGGCGTTGACCACGGAATTGCGGATGCGATCCAGCGCGCTTCTGAAAGACACGTCCGGCACCACGAATCCCTTTTCGCGGGCCCGGGTCAGGAAGTCCGTGACATAGGCGTCGAGCCAGGCATCGTCGCCGCCGGCAGACCACAGGCCGAACGACCCGTTGGAGCCTTGCCGCGCCAGCAGCCGGTCGATCGCATCCCTGATGCGCTGGTCCACCGCGGTATCCATCGCCAGATGGGCGCCGGCCGCCAGGTCATTGACATAAAGCAGCGGCATCGCCCGGCTGGTAAGTTGCTCCGAGCAGCCAAAGGGATAGCGGTCCAGCGCCTTGAGGATGGTCGCGGCATCGAGCGCGGTGGACAGGCTGACCGACAGCGAGACGCTGCCGGTGCCGGGTACCAGGTCTGAAAACATGTCGGCGGTCAGGGTCAGGCTCTCGCCCTTCGCCAAGGTGCGGATCGAGCGGCGGGCCAGAATCTGGGTCGCCGGCTTGACGTCGAGCGCGTAATGCCGCGCCAAGCTCAACCCGTTCGGTCCCTTGATGTCGACATCGAGCTGCGCGGTGCCGGCGCCGCTGATGGCATCGAGCGCCAGCGCCATCGAGCTGCGCTGGCTGGCTGCGAGTTTCATCGTGGTCGAGGGATTGCCGGTGACCTTCACTGGCCCCGAGGTTTTGACGCTGATGGCGTAGTCGCCCGGCGCGCCCTCGACATTGTCGAGATCGAAATTGACGGTGCCGTGGTCGCCACCAAGCAGGAAACGCGGCAGCGTCGCCGTCAGCACCACGGGATCGCGCACCGTGACATCAGCCGTGGCGCGGCCGAGTTTTGTGGCGGTCCAGGCCACCGCCATCACCCGCGCCGTGCCGGCGAATTCCGGAATGTCGAAACTGATTTCGGCGCTGCCGTCGGCACCGACCGTGACAATGCCGGAATACAGCGCCAGCGGTTTTTGGGTCGGCGGACTGCCCTGCAGTTCGGCGCCGGCGGCATCGCCGCCGGTCCTGATCTGGCCGCGGGTGCCCTGCATGCCGTCGATCAATTGCCCGTAGAGATCGCGGATTTCGGAAGTGAGGCGGCGCTGGCCGAGATAATAATCGTCCGGCGCCGGCGGCTTGTAGTTGGTCAGATTGAGAATCCCGACATCGACCGCGGCAACCACGACCTTGGCATCCTCGCCGGGACTGAGGCCGCCGAGTTTCACGGGGATCTTCAGCCTGCTGCCGGGGCGCACCAGAGGCGGCGGCGAGAGGGCGACCTGCAGCGTACGGGTGGTCTTGTCGATGCCGAACCATTTCAGGCCGATGGCCCTGCCCGGCATCCGCTGGGCGGCGGCGTCGAGCGGGCGGCGCAGCGTCGCCACCACATAGGCGCCGGTGCCCCAGTCCTTGCCGACGGGAATTTTGACCTGCGCGGTGCCTTCCTTGATGTCGGTGGTCTGTGTGGTCAGGAGCCGGTCGCCGAGCACGTTGATGGTGAGCTTGCCGGCCGAGCGCGCGTTGACCGACACCACCATGGTGTCGCCGGACTGGTATTGCGGCTTGTCGATCGAGGTTTCCAGGAGATCGGGAGTGTCGGCGCTGCCGTCGGAATACCAGCCGACATCGAACTGCACCGAGGTCAGCGGCCCGTCGGCGTCGCTCGACTTGACGTCGAGGCGATAGCGGCCGGGCTGTGGCGACAGCGTCAGCCGTGACGGCTTGTCTGCGGCGACGTTGATCTCGCCGTCGACAACCCTTGTGGTCGACTTGACCGGTTCGAAATCCCAGGACGAATTCTGCCGATACCACTGGTAGCGGGATTCCATCTTCAGCAATTCATAGCGCAGGCCGTCGCGCGAAAGCTGCTTGCCGTCGGGGGCGACGAACACGACGTCGAAACCGGCGTTGTCGCCCTCGGCGACATTCTTGTCGCCGAACAGCGGCTTGACGCCGATCATCGCCGATGCCGGGGCGACCGGCAGTATCAGCTTGCGCTCGACCGCACGGCCGCCGGTTTCCGCCATCCGGATGAAGATCTGGGCTTCCTGCGGCCGCGTCGAGGATGGCGGCTTGGCCAGGCTGACCGGGAAGCTCGCCGAGCCATTGGCGTCGGCCTCGGGCAGGTTTTCGATCGGGGTGCGTTCGTTGCTGGTGGTCTCCTCGTCGGCGACGCCGAACTGGTAGCCGGCAAAACCCGGCCGTTCTGCCGCCGGCGCGACCAGGAGGTCGCCTTCCAGCTGCAGCCCCGAGGCCGGCGCGCCATACAGGAAATGGCCGTCGACCTTCAGTTCCACAGGAGCATCAGCTTTGATCTGCTTGTCCTTGGTTGATATGTCGAAATCGAGCCGCTCGGGGATGTAATCCTCGACCATGAAAGTGGTCTCGCCGATCGCCGAGGCCTTCGGATCGGTGAACGCCCTAACCCGCCAGGTGCCGGCCGGAACCGCGGAGTTGAGCGGCACCGCCAGACTGCGGCCGCCGGCGCCCTGGTCCGGCAGCATGGCGCGGCGGAATTCGACGCCGTCGGGGCGCTCGACCACCAGGGTCAGCGGGCCGCCGGTGACGGCATTGCCCTGGCCGTCGCGCAGCAGTGCTGTGAGATAGACGGTCTCGTTGGAGCGATAGACGCCGCGTTCGGCATAGACGAAGGCGTCGGCGCCGGTCGGCACCGCGCGGCCGGAAACGCCGCGATCCGACAGGTCGAAGGCATCGGTTTTCAGGCTGAGAAAGGCGTAGTCGGCCTTGTCGCTGGTCACTGTGAGCATCGCCGGCGAAAGACCCCCCTCGCCGCGCGCCAGCCCCGCCTCGAACAGCACGTGGCCGGATTCATCGGCCTTGCGGATGGCCAGGATCTCGTTGTTGCGCGCGATCAGCCGCACCTCGGCCCTGGCGACCGCCTCCGTCGAGGCCAGCGAATTGACGAAGACGTGGATGCCGTCATTGCCGGAAAACGCCGCAATGCCGAGATCGGAGACGATGAACCACTGCGTCGCGAGCGAATTGTCGTCGTCGCTGCCCGGGCCCTTGGCCTCTGCCGTCATCACATAGACGCCGGGCTGCAATTCGCCGAGCGCCTGGTCGACCGGGAACGCCGTGGTGACGTCCTGATTGAGCGTGGTGGCGGTGGCGAGCTCTCCCGACCAGACCTTGACGCCGCGCTCGCCGCCGAGTTCGGCGAGCTGGTACTTGCTCACCGCCTGCTGGAAATCATTGCCGATCACGGTGTTGATGAGGTTGCGGTCGCCGATCCGGAACACGTTGACGGTCACCGCCGGGGTGTTGACGCTGACCAGCGGAATGCCGCGCTGGCCGCTGCGCGGCAGCACATAGGCCCGTCCGGTGAAACGCACGAACGGCTTGCGGTCGCGGACATAGATGTTGAACTCCGCGGATTTCGGCAAAGTCTCCTTCACCGTCGACGGCAGCCCGGCGCGCAAATTTATGTTGTAGCGCTCGCCATGCTTGAGACCGTCCACGCAGAGCTGCTTGTCTTCCGCCGACAGCGCCGGCTTGTCGCTGCCCGCCAGCGCCACGAAGGGCGCGAAATCGGTGCGTTTGGCGAGTTCCTCGGAAAACTGGAAACATGCGCGGGGTGACGCGGAATCAGAATCGACGGTATAGTCGAGCAGCCGGAACCCGTGCTCGTCGCGCATTTTCTCGTAACTGCCGCGCACCTCGGCGACCTCGCGCAGGTCGAGCGACAGCCGCAGCGCATCGAGCGCCGGCCGCCACAGCTTGCGTTCCGACAGCGCTCGGCCGAGCACCGCGAGCGCATCGGCCTCCTCCCCGGCATTGCCGGCGCGCTGATAGGCAAGATAGGCCGCGGTCGAGGCGCGCTCCAGCAGGAAGGTCTCCTCGCTGCCGTTGGCGGGGCGGATCTGGAAAATGGTGCGGCCCAGCCGCAGCCAGTTGGCGCTGTCATCCGGCGCGGTGGCGGCGATCTGTCCCAGGATCTGCAGGCCCGAGCGGAAATCGCTGCGCCTGAAGGCGGCGTCGGCATCGGTCCGCAGGCTTGCCCCGGATTTGGCGACCGGCCCGGCCTCGCTCTTGATCTGGGCCTCCAGCTTGATCGCGGAATCCGCGAGATCGTCGCGTTTGAAGGCTTTTTCCGCCGCCTGCGCCGTGACCGTAGCCAGGCCGAACGCCAGCGTGGCGCAAAGGACCGTGGCGCGAACCAGACCGATCATGAGGGAGCTCCCGGGGGCGCGGACATCAGCCGCTTGTTGAACAGAAAGGCGCGAAAAGGTGACGGACTCGTGGCCAAGCCAGGGGTTTACGAAAAAGTCGCATGCGACATGGCCGGGGCAAGTCCCAGAGGGGGCAGCGCCTTGGGGTGAGCCGCGGGCGCAGCTTTGCGGTGAAGGCGGACCGAAAGCAACGGTCCGCCGCCCTGCTTGGTCGCCTCACCTGCAAAATTGGTTCGGAACGGGCTTGGCTAGCAGGCGGATTTTTCATATTGGCAATGTTATGAAGCCCCCGACGGTCCCATAGCTCAACTGGATAGAGTAACGGATTTCTACTCCGTGGGTTGCAGGTTCGAATCCTGCTGGGATCGCCAGCACTTAGACCGGTAAAAATGAGGGTTTCGGTTGGTTTTGGGCTTGGTTCTATCTGCTGTTTCCGTATTGCAAGGCCGGCGCGGTGCTCGCTCCCGACTAAATATCGAAAACAACCCCATGCACAGTAGCCGGCGGATTGAAGCCGCCGTACGAACTGCCCTCATCCGGTGCCGCAAGATCGAGATCGATTTTGGCCACAGGATCAAGTTTAGCCGCCATTATGATCTAAAGCCGCGGGACGATGATGCCCTGTGAAGGGCGAGCCGCACTACGTCTTTGCCTCGATCATTTATTCAGACGAAAATTCAGGGCAAATCCCTTTCATCAAACCTGGCCATCATGGGGTCGAGACCGCGAGTATCGTCGGATATGCGGCCAGCCGGGGCTTGATACCAGAGACCTCGCTCAGGTGCGGCGCGTCAATTTAGCTGCGCGCCGTCCTGTCCCAGGGAACACTTCGCCCGCTGACTGGTTTTCTCCTGAACCTCAGGGATTGGAACATGAACTCAAGGAAATTGGCGATAGTTCTCGTTGCCTTCATGGCTGGCGCCAGCCTGCCCGCCCTTGCTGCGGGCGGCGGAGGCGGCGGTGGTGCAGGCGGAGCCGGCGGCGGCAGCGGCGCTGCAGGAGCGAATTCAGGAAGCGGCAACAACGGAAGCGGTTCTACGGCGGCCACGTCCACGGACGGTTCATCCTCCTACGGGCCGACATCCACCCCGCCAGCCGGCGCGAGCAGCGGCAACGCGAACAAACAGCCGGCAGCCTCACCGACCAACGCCAGTGCCACGGCCAAAGCGGTCACCGGCGATAAGACCGCGCCTGCGAGCGTGGCCCCGGGCGCGGTGAGCGCGCCCGGGGTTGGCGTGGGTCACGCCGCCAACGGCCTGCCAATCGGGACGGTCGGCTCAGGTCCGGGATCGCCGGACGAACCGATCGGTTCAGCGGCCGCCGAGCGGGACTTGGCACGACAGACCTCCGCCCCATCGAGCAACTCGCCCTTCGTAAATCCGATCGGCCAGGGCGTTCAACCCGCGGCTCCCGCGCGTTGACCGGGCCCGCGTTTGCCGCAACTTCGGGGACTTGGCTTCCGTCGCCGCATCTTCCGTGTCGGCGCGCAACTGTCTCGACTGAAACGGGATGGGCAGTGAAATCCCGCTGCCAAACTGGGCTTTGGATGCCTTTCGTTTGCGGGATATTGCAATTTGCGATCGCTCAACTCCGTCACGGATCAACCCGCCATTATCCGCCGACAAGATAAACCAATCTTGACCGGAACATCGATAAAGCGGCGGTGTTTTGAATCGGAGCGACGAATTGAAGGAGATGACCCATGCGAAACGCAATTTTGGCCCTGATCGCGGTGACGGCGGCGAGCGTCGCAACCCTTGCCGATACTGCCCCGGCGGCTGCCCGCACCTATCCCTATTGCATCACGGGAGGCGGCTACGGCTATCCCGGCGATTGTTCCTATAGTTCCTACGCCCAGTGCCGGGCCAGCGCGTCGGGCCGGCGTGTCGACTGCAACCTCAATCCGCGCGTTGCATTCCGTCAACCGCGGCACCGGGATTACCGGACTTACTAGCACGCCGGAGATCGTTAGAGCCGGGCGGCCTGTTAAGCCCGGCTAGCAGACGTATAGCGGCGGGCGCCCACACGACCCTATCTGCCATGAAGCGATAGGCTGTCGCCGCGATAAAATACCGGAAGCAAGCTTTGCATCGTCAAGTCCCGCCAACAGACCTTGCTCCGGGCCGGGCATGTCAGCTGGACGATAGCCGGGTCGATCCGTCAGCGCTTCGGCGCCCAATGCCGACAACAGCGAGCTGAGACGGCTCACAATGAGGTCACGCCCATGATCCGGGTCGGCGTTTACGGACTTCATGGCGTGGCCTCCCAGTTTCGGAGCAAATTTGCGCTGCACCGCGACCAACGATGGGAGAGGCCCGCACGCCACGCCTGCTGCGCCGCTCTCGAGCGCCAGACTGGAACAGCCGCGCCGCATCGTGGCAACCCACATGATGCAGGCTGTGCCAATCGCTTCTACGATCGCTGCCCAAACGTTGCCTGCATCTGCCGCACTGGCGGTCAGCGTCCCTATTGCACCGAGAGCGAATAACGGCCAACTACCTTGCGTTCGTCAAACCTGCATCAATCTGTATTTGCTACGCGCCAATGAGTCGGCGCCCTTGCCGCCCCGTCGACGCCTGACGTCGGGGAGATCTTTTGCGCCGTCACGCGGATTTCGTCCTCCGCTGCCTGCATCATCGTTGCCAAAGGATTCGCGCTTCCTCCAGCGGGACCGAAACGCCATCGTAATGCGGTATCACGCGCGCGGTGTAGTCCGTCGCCGGGCGGGTTGCGGATACGACCGCGCTGTAGGCGCTTCCGCCGGTCCCACCGGCTAGGGGGCGAATGCACTTCATTTCCTGCCGCACAGGGGGGGTGCCCATGACGCTGTCCGCGCAAAGCTCGACCCGCACCGCCTTGGGGTCGAGGTCAGCGAGATACACCTCCACTTCAAACACGTGGTTGTCGCCATCGCTCTCGAGTTTCACTTCGCCGAAGCGCAGCGCGGCCCATTTCTGCTTCAGGCTGTGATGCCAATCGGCGATGTGGCCGCCGATGGCGCCCTGATCCGCAGCGCGTGAGCGGTAGGCGGTCGCCGCCGGAAGGTAATGTTGCTCGGTGTATTCGCGCTCCGCGCGGTTGCTGGAGAAGCGCGGTGTCAACCGCGCCATGCTTTCCCGCATCCGCTTGACCCATGCGGTGGGCATGCCGCCGGCGTCTCGGGCATAGAATTCCGGAATCACTTCGCGCTCGAGCAGGCCATAGAGCGCGTCGGCTTCGACCGCGTCCCAGGCAGGATCGCCGTCATGCTCCCGGCCATCGCCCAATGCCCACCCCACGTCAGGCGTGTAGGCTTCCGCCCACCAGCCGTCCAATTCCGAGAGATTGATGCCGCCATTGACGAGCACTTTCATGCCGCTCGTTCCACAGGCTTCCCAGGGGCGTCGCGGCGTGTTGACCCAGACGTCCACGCCTTGCACCAGCTGCTCCGTCAAAAGCATGTCGTAGTCGGCGAGGAAAATCGCGTGCGGGCGCACCTCGGGCCGCCGGATGAAACCTATCCATTGCTGGATCAGGGCCTGGCCTGCCTTGTCCTCCGGATGAGCCTTGCCGGCGATGATGATCTGCACCGGGCGCTTGGCATTGGCCAAAAGACGCAACAACCGCGCCGGATCATGCAGCAGCAAGTCCGGTCTCTTGTAGGTCGCGAAGCGGCGTGCAAAGCCCAGCGTCAAATGGGTGGGATCAAACAGATGTTTTGCGCGGTCAACCGCCTCCGGCGCAGCGCCGGACATCGCCAGTTCCCTGGACAGTCGTTCACGCGCATAGTCAACAAGCGCCGTACGGGCGGCGTTGCGAAATTGCCAGAGACTGGCGTCGGAGACGCGGCGAATGTCCTGCTCCATCGTTTCCGTGGTTCCGAGCCAGCGATCCTTGCCGCAAGCCGCAGTCCAGAGATCGTCGGCCGGGGCCGAGTCCCAGGTCGACATGTGGACGCCGTTGGTCACATGTCCGACCGGCATTTCGTCCGCCGGCCAGCGCGGAAACAGCGGCGCAAACAGCTGCCGACTGACCTTGCCGTGCAAGCGACTGACGCCATTGACCGCGCCGCTGCCGCGGACCGCCAAATAGGCCATGTTGAAACTCTCCGACGGGTCGTTCGGGTTCTGGCGGCCCAGGGCCAGCAAGTCGTGGAGTGTTATGCCGAGGCTTTGCTGGGCATAACGACCGAGATATTGCTCGATCAGGGCCGGAGCGAAACGGTCGAGGCCGGCGGCCACTGCCGTGTGGGTGGTGAAGAGATTCCCGGCTCGCGTCGCGGCCAACGCGACATCGAAGGGCTGCGCGTTCGCCTGCATGAAACTGCGCGCGCGTTCCAGCACGGCGAAGGCCGCATGCCCTTCGTTCAGATGACAGACTTCCGGCTGGATGCCGAGCGCAGCCAGCAGTCGCCATCCGCCGATCCCGAGCAGCAGTTCCTGCTTGAGGCGCAACTCCGGCCCGCCGCCGTAAAGCTCGCTGGTAATGCCCCGGTAGGGTGGAAAATTCGCCGCGTCATTGCTGTCCAGCAGGTACAATTTCACTCTGCCAACCTGAACCTGCCAGGCGCGCAGCCACACCGAATACCCAGGCAAGGCGATTTCCAACCTCAACCATTCGCCGTTCGGGTGACGCAATGGCGCGATAGGCAGCTGCCCGGGGTCGTTATACGGGAACAGCGCCTGTTGCGCTCCGTCCTTGTCGATCAACTGGCGAAAATAGCCTTGCTGAAAGAGCAACCCCACGCCGACCACCGGCACGCCCAGATCGCTGGCCGCCTTGAGCTGGTCTCCGGCCACGTTGCCGAGCCCACCCGAGTAGATGGGCAATGCTTCGCTCAACATGAATTCCATACTGAAATAGGCAACACAGCTCAGCGCAGATTGCGGGTAAGTCTGCTGAAACCACGCGGGCGCCTGCGCAGCGTCCCGCCTCGCTTGCACCAGATCGTCAATGTCCTTGCGAAAGGCCGGATCAGCCAAGACACGCTGAAGCTTTTCCCGCGAGACCGTCTGCAGGACGACCCAGGGGTTATGCGTGAGCTCCCACAAGACAGGATCCAACTCGCGCCACACTCGGTCGGTGGCGTGATTCCACGACGAGCGCATGTCCAGGGCGAGCTCGGCGACGGAATCGAACCCTTCCACGTCCGCGAATAAAACATGCTCCTTGAGCCGGCCGGCCGCCGTTGGTTGTCTCATAGCCAGGCCTTTGCTTCTTGCCCGGGTGCAACCCGGTGCTCCGGCGCAGGTGCCGGCGGCGCGGCCCCGACGATGGGCGGCGCTTTCGCCACGCCGCCATGCAAATCATCCAGACCATCCGCACAGACCGGCACAGACATCGCGCAGGCTTGATTGCCGAAAAACAGCCGACCTTCGAGCCGCCGACGGAACGGCTGCCGGGCACGGGGAACTCGGTCCCGAGACGGCCGCTTATCCGTCGGCCTCGTGATGCGGGCTGCGCCGGCTAGGTTTGGTCGCGGGACGCCGCGCCTCTGCTGCTGCATATTCTACCGTTTGCGCGTGTGCGTCGTTACGAGTTCGGGCGTCGCCTGGAGCAATGCTCAACTTCTTAAGCTCGGCCTACCCTCCAGCTCCCGGAAGCTATAGGCGCGCTTCGCGACCCCGGCGTGACGGTCGGGTATGATCGCACGTCACCGTCCGGACGCCTGTCCGGTGGACGTCGTCCTGCATGGCAAGCCGCAGTAGACCGCCTGAGTTCGCGCCTGGGCAGATTTCTGGTCAAACAAAACAGTACATGCCCAGACCTTCCGTCCATCTCATAAGCGATAATCCGGCTCCACCGGCTGCCCGACATTGATCGATATCAAGCTCTCGCTTTCTTCATGGCGACATCGAAGTAATCTTGCAGTCAGCGATCTTGTCTCAACGGCAGGCCTTGATATGGCGCAATACCCCGCAGCGCTTTCCCACCATACTTTTACCTTCAGGATCAACCCTTCGTTTTCGGATCAGCTTGGCTGGAGGAGAACTTTTATGTCCGCCAATAGCAGCACTGACAATCTCGCTTCTGCTGTTCGATATGCGCTGGAGACCACCCGTGCGACAGCGATCTGCCCATTCCACGAAAATGTAACTATCCGTGTCGGTGATGACGCTGCGGAAACCCACGCCTTTCTTCGCGCCTGTAACATTGTCAAGAGCGACAGCACGACCTGGGATCGGGAAGCCCTGCGCGAAGAGATCAAGCGTCAACTCGACGATGCGGCAGATGGTGCTTGCCCCGAATGCGCCGCACTTCGGACTGGCTAGAGCCTGTTCCGGCAAAGTGGAACCAACGCGCCTCCTGTACGCCGGTTCGACGCCATTGGTTTGCAGCGCCCACCTACTCATCGCCCAAAAAATGCAGGATGGCGAAATTGAACTGCCGCGGGTCCTGCAGAAAGGCAAAATGGCTGGTGTCGGGCAGGATCAACAGCCCCGCATGCGGGATCGTTGCCGCGATGTATTCGGTGTGCTCGCGCTTGATGGCCTCGTCATGGTCGCCGTCGACGACGAGGATCGGCGTGTCGATCGCCTTGAGCTCGGCGTCGCTCCAATCCGGCTGTTCGGCCCACATCCTGCCGATCTGATCGACGAAGGCGTCGTACTCGCCGGGCGTCGCCGAACGGGCCTGGTATTCGCGACCGGCGCGCGCGATGTAGGCGGCGAAGGTCGGATTCTTCTCGACGCCATCCTTGACGCCCGAGGTCACCGTATTGGCCGCAAAGGCGAACACCTTGCCGACCCTGTCCTTGTGGCGCATGGCCAGATCGATGCCGAGAATGCCGCCATCGCTCCAGCCGACGATATCGGCCCTGGCGATCTTCAGATTGTCCATCAGGGCCACCACGTCGTCGGCCATCAGATCATAGCCGTAAGCACGCCCGTCGCGGGTACTGCGGCCATGGCCACGACTGTCCATCAGAACGACGGTGTGATGCGCAGCCACCGCTGGAACCTGAAGACCCCAATAATCGGTATTTGCCAGGCCGCCGTGCAGGAAAATCACCGGCGAGCCCCGGCCGTAGACGGCATAGTGGATGCTGATGCCATTGACCTGCGCCTGGCCGCCGCGGTCGGTGGCGATCGGCGCCGGCGTCGGCGGCAGGGTCTCCCATTTGTCCGCAGCAAGCGCCGGCAGCACGGTAAACGCGAAGAGAAGCGTGATCAGAAACGGGCGCATGGGCTTGTCCCGGTCGGCCGCGTGAATCGCTTCAGCTTTCCGTCTTTCGGCTTCGTCCGCAAGCACCCTTGGAGCTGCCCCGAGCCGCGCAGGTTGCACCGCGAAGGCGGAAGGCGCGATCCGCCACGCGATGATGAAGTCCTATTCGCCCGCGGCTCGGGGCCCGCAACGGTAGGTCGAACCGGTCAGTGACCCACCATGTTCATGTGGCTGGCGCTGTAGTCCGACAGGTCCTGGTTGCTCGGATACCAGCCGGGCTGTGCCGGCGCGGCGATGGCGTCATTGGAATTGCGGAATTGTTCGCTCGCCGGCGCACGAACCGGTTTGCGGGCGTGGCGGTGTTCGGACGCGGCGGCCAGCTGCGCAGTCGATGCAACCAGCAGCGCTGCGCCCAGGACGGCCAGGATTGTCTTTCTCATTGTCAGTCTCCCTTGATGTCACGCCCTGCCGTAAAGCAGTTGCGTATCGCGTCTTGTGTAACGTCGACATAAGGTCAGGCGGGAGATCTGACTACGTTTGGAACCGGGGAAAGACTATCAATTAGGAGCGCACAATTCGCGTCCGCCATCAATTTGTCGTCACGACGCGGGCTACGGCGCCCGCTGCACATCTGTCCGCCGCAGAGATCAAATTGACGGTGAAGCGAACAAACCTGTGCCCAAAAAAATACCGGCCGGCCCTCTCGGCGCACGCCGTCACCATCACGGCGATCCGGCGCGGAAGGCTCGCCCGCGGATAACTCGAGGCCGTCTAGCCGATGGCTGTCGCCCAAGTGCCGGCACCGGCCAGAACCAGCACCAGGCCGGTGAATATCGCCGCCTCGACGGTCGAGAGAGTCCAGGGAGTACGCATGTGGATAACTCCTTGCCCAGACCAAAATAACTTAGACTCTTGAAGGATTTATAACAGTTTTTTTTGGGCGGGGCTTGTGGACAACGTAACGAGCGCTCGACGACGTCCCCTGGCGCGACGTCGTCAACGTCCTGCAGCCCGTCCCCCAGCGCCAAACCAGACAACATCTTACCAAACGAAATTCAATTTTTGGTGTAGGCGGAACCTGCATCGAATGGGGTCGGTTGATCGCCTGTACGCGGGAGTTCCAACATGAAGAAGCTTTCCGTTCTATGCATCGCACTTTGCATCAGCGTTCCGACCGCCGTGGCGTTTGCCCGGGGTGGCAGCATGGGCTCGCACCATAGTTCCGCCGGCCTGCCCGTCACCGGCGGCGCGTTCGGCACCAGCCCCAACGCTCCCGGCACCAACTCGCTGGGCACGGCGCTGTCGTCAAACGCCGTAGGCAATGGCCCCCAGAAGGGACCGCTGCTCGGCACCAATCCTGCCGTCGACCTTGAAGAGGCGAAGGTCGCCAAGATGATCGGCTCGATCTGCCGGGGCTGTTGATCAGGGCACGGCGCGGGATGAGATGACGACGGCATCCGCGGCAACGGCTGCGCGGCTTGGCGCTCCGTTTGACCGCAGCTT